>ULWG01005757.1_pt1 | contig 135963 bp, 119 predicted proteins | sample 1960141 | NCBI WGS metagenome assembly ULWG01 (sample SAMEA4835806, study PRJEB28245) | human gut metagenome | biome: gut microbiome; material: fecal sample | place: Denmark | collected 2008
GGTACCTTAACGATTTTCAATCGTTAAAGCGACAGCCCCTTTTTTTACATATTTAACTACTATTCCTGACACAATTCCTATAATAATACCTGTTATTACACCAGCTATTATAAGCACTGGCAGATAATATATTATAGCACTGCTTCCCATTATAAATATTGCCGCGATTATCTGTCCGACATTATGCATAATTGCTCCACTTACACTCACACCGATATACGAAAAACTGTCTATTTTTTTTAGAACAATCATCGTTACCATACTAAGCACTGCTCCCGCAATACTAAACAAAAAGCTGTTAAGATTACCAAAAAGCATTGCAGTCAGTGATATTCTTAAAATATTAATTATAACCGCTTCCTTAATTCCCAATGTATAAAGAATTGTGATAACTGCTATATTGGCAACTCCAAGCTTAATTCCAGGAACTGGTATTGGAACTGGTATAATACTCTCAATATAGCTGAATATCATAGCCAGTGCCGTAAGCACCCCGCACATAGCAATGTTATATGTGCTGTTGTTCTTTTTATGTTCTTTTGTCATATTCTTTAATGTATTTACTCCTTCAACTATTATATAATAATTTTCTTTTCATCCTATTCTGCATTTACGAACACACTATTGCACTTTTTTCCAACTGCCTTACTTATATTACTATCTTACTATTGAATCGACCCCGCTATCATCAGCCGCCGCTCCTATAATCTCTACAACCACACGGTGTGGAAGACAGACTATTGTTTCACCTGTCTTGCTTATCCTTCCTGTCTTAACACATAACTTGTCAGGGCAATCAGCATCTGTCATTGTCACACCACCATTTTCTATTGTGACAATATTGCTTCCACCCTGATATCCTTCTATAGTCAGTGTTTCATTCTGATTGACAGGTATTGTATTTACCACCTGTCCGTCAACCTTTATCTGCACAAATGCACCATCTTTCTTAACAAAATGATTAATCACAACAAATGCAATAACTGCTATGATTACAAATGCTGCAATTAATATTATATCTTTTTTATATTTATGATTATTATTATCCAAATATCTGTCCTTACTTTCCATATTACTTATATATTTATTGTTCCACTCCATATTCCAATGAGCCTGTCCAGTGAATATGCCGCATTAGCAGGGCTTGTGGACGGAAGAACAACAGCTTCAATATCCAACACCTTCTGCTGGTACTTTTTGTAATAATTACCTGAAGCTGCACCATTACAGTATACACGTTCAATCCGGGAATTGCTTATAATCTGTCCTAAATCCGTTGGCACAACATTTTTAATACTGCTGTCACTTGAACCAATTATATCGCAGCTATATATAGTATCCCATAAAGCTATATGATTATTATGAAGCATCATCTTCTTCCCATCTATTGTAACTGGGACTTCAATATTCTTATCATTCATTCCACTGTTATTAATGACTGCCGTTATAACCTTCCAGAACCTGTTCTGCGGATGTCCATAGAAAAACATCTGCTCTCTCGATTTAACTGATGGCAGACTTCCAAGAATAAGTATCTTAGAGTTATTGTCATAAAGCGGAGGAAATGGATGAATAATATGCTCATACTGTGACTTCATTAGTTGTTATCTCCTGATATATTTATAATATTTTCTATTTATACTGTCAGCTATTATCCTCTACCAGCAGTTTCTTAAATTTAACCATAAATACACTTGTGGTAACCACTGCTGCTATAATGTCACTTACAGGTTCAGCAAGAAATACCGCTAACACTTTATTGCTCATAAATACTGGAAGTATGAATATAAGCGGTATAAGCAGTATCAGCTTTCTAAGGCAGGCCATAATAAGGCTGACCTTTGCCTGTCCCAGTGCCATAAAACTCTGCTGACAGCATATCTGAAAGCCCAGTGAAAACATTCCTGCCATATATACCCTTAACGTCCACACTGTATACTGCTTAAGTTCTGCATTGTTTGTAAACATTCCGGCAAATACCTGAGGCACAAGAATCATAACTGCCCAGCTTGCAATTGTAAATATAATACATACCTTAAACTGTGTAAAAAATGCCCTCTTAACCCTGTCATAGTTCTTGGCACCGTAATTATAACTCATAATAGGCTGTCCACCCTGACATATTCCCTGCAATGGCATAAGAACAAGCTGGTTAGTGCTTGTTATAATTGTCATAGCACCAACCGCCAGATCACCGCCATAACGTGACAGACTTGATGTAAAGCTTACAGATAATATGCTCTCTGTTGAAAGCATTACAAAGCTTGATATTCCAAGTGCAAGGCATGGCATTATTATAGTGCTTTTAAGCTTCAGATTACATTTTCTAAGTCTTAAAATGGTCTTATCTCCTGTAAGAAAATGCAATATCCATACTGCACCAACTGCCTGACTAAGCACTGTTGCAAGAGCTGCTCCCTGAACACCCATATTGAATACAAATATAAATATTGGGTCTAATATAATATTAATAACTGCCCCGATAACTGTTGTCAGCATACTAATCTTGGCAAAACCCTGCGTTGTAATAAACAAATTCATTCCTAACACAATAAGCACAAATATGCTTCCAAGCACATATATCCTTGCATATGAAAGAGCATATGGCATTGTAACACTGCTTGCACCGAACCATTTAAGAAGCACTGGCAATGTCCCATAAAATCCTGCTGTAAGCACGACTGCACATATCACTAAAAATGTAAAACAGTTCCCGACAATTTTCTCTGCCGTAGCATTATCTTTCTTACCCATATAAATAGCAGCCCTTGGTGCTCCACCCGAACCGGCAAGCATTGCAAATGCATTAAGAAGCATAAGAACCGGCGTAAATAAACCAACACCTGTAAGTGCATCTGCACCTATCTGTGGTATATGTCCTATATATATCCTGTCAACTATATTATAGAGCAAATTCACTACCTGAGCTACAACCGCTGGAATTGCAAGCTTTGCCATAAGCTTAGGTATACTGCCCTCACCTAAATTATTAATCATATTATTCTTCCTCAAACCATCTTATTTCTTATCTCTTCAACCATAGTCTCATTGGTCATACCAAGCTCTTTAAGAAGCTCTGCTGGATTATAACGGTCATAGAATTTTTTTCAAGTTTTATAGCTGCTGCCAGACTTTCACCCATCTGATAAAAATCACCAAGTGCAAGTATCGCAACATTTTCTCCCTGCTGTTCCACCTTATACTTTCCAATCTCGCTATAATCCTTATCACCCTCACGATCTGTAACCTCATTACCCGGAATAAGTATCATAACAGGGTGTTCCTTCTGGTCAAGCATTTGTTATGTCTGATTTATTCAAAAATTTATTTCTTTGAATTCTTCACCATTTTCACTATTTAATCTAAAAAGAATATGTGAACCAAACCAATTATCACTTTCAAGCACTTTATAATTAACTTCTTTATATTTTACAGGAATAACTTCATCACCATCTGCATTTATTACTCCGTAATATCCATCTATATCTTGAACAATTGCAAAACATTCAAAATACACTTCTGAAATATTAACATATTCATCAAATGACTTAATCACCTGAACGCTGTCACTATCGATATCTAAATAAAATATAATTGCGTGTCCATTTTTTACAGCGCTGCATAATGCTGTAACTGTTGGCAGTTTTTCGATATAATCAGCCCCATCAAATATAACTTTTCCATTTTTATTAACAATTCCCCAATAACCATCTTTAAACTTTACTCTAGCATAATTACCCTGATATTCATAATCATAAATCTCTGCATAATCATCCCTTATCTGTGTTTCTTTATTATCTGATATAAAATTATCTGCATTATTCTTTTCATTATCTGTTGTTGACACTGAATATTCTGATTTATCAGTCTGCGAACTATTATTTTTGTTGCCTGTTATTTCATATATAACCATTATTGCTATAATCAAAATAACAGCTACGCATATAACAATATATTTTTTATTTGTCTTTTTCATATAAATATCTCCTATTAATTACAATTAACCACATTTGCAATTATATGCCGAAAAACTCAAAGTTATTATATCCTAAAACTTCAGGATATTCCTGTGTAATTTCTATGCTGAAGCCGTTGCTGGTATGTTTATCGACCTGTTCCAAAATCCGGATAAAGCTAACTATGCCAGAACTTATGAATATTTCTCAGTTAACTTTTTACGTTCATCTGCAAGCCATGTTACAAACTGTTCCATACCTTCACCTGTCTTTGCACTTATTGGCATAATTATAGCATTTGGATTAAGTTCTTTAACATGATTAGTAAACTTCTGCATATCAAAATCAAATGCTTTCAGAGTATCTATCTTATTAACAAGTACAACATTACATACTGAGAACATAAGCGGATACTTAAGCGGCTTATCATCACCCTCAGGAACTGACAGTATCATAACATTACGGTGTGCCCCTGTATCGAACTCAGCAGGGCACACAAGATTACCTATATTTTCAAGAAATAGTATATCAAGGTCATCTACACCATACTCGCTTATTGCATCTGCCGTCATCTTGGCATCTATATGACACAAACCTCCGTTATGTATCTGCATTGTCTTTACACCAGTTGACTCTGCTACTCTTCTTGCATCTATATCAGACTCAATATCAACGTCCATCTCACCTATGCGGTAATCATCTTTAAGCATATTGATAAGTCTTGACAGCATAGTAGTCTTACCACTTCCCGGTGATGACATAATATTAACGAAAAACACCTTCTTATCATTTAACATACGGCGTGTCATATCCGCCTGATTATCATTCTTAGAATACACACTTTCATTTAATTTAATAACTCTGACTTCTGCCATCTTAATCTCCATTTCCAAACTACTATTTAATATAGTTATAGTCTAATAGTTTTTCACTATCTTTGTCAATATCAGTCTCTTTCATTAACTACATTTCATATAATTGTTTTTGATGTATAGAAAGAGGCGCCGCACTAATTTCTTAATGCGACACCCCTTTTTATTGTTACTATAAAATTGAGAAAGTTTTAATGTGAATCACTTATTATATTTACCTGATTGTTTATTTGTATATTACTTCTTATATCCAAATTCTGGAATATTGCTCCATCTGTTACGGAAGTAATGAGCTACCATCTTAGGCTTTCTATCCCTTGTGAATAAGCCTTTCTTGTTACCCTGTACTCTGAGTAAGCTCTGGCTTGTAGCAAAATCTGCAAAGTTCCATGCCTGCTCACCAACTACGAATTCGAATTCATCAAATACCTTATTGTTCATCTCATAATACTCAACCTGATATTCCTCTGTATACATAACAGATGTTGTATCGTGAAGTCCGCTGACAGTATCTGCACCATATTCTGTAAACATTACTGGCTTTCCAAGCTTGCCCCAGTCTGAAAGTTCCTTGCGAAGTCCTTTTTCAGAGATTTCAAGGTCTGGTCCACCAAAATACCAGCCATAATAACGGTTAAGGCATATAACATCGCTTAATTTAGAAGAACAATCAGTATCAGCAGTTGTTCCCTGAACACTTACTAATGTGCAAGGACGTTTCTGTGGATCGATTTCCTTTGCAAGGTCAAACAATGGTTTAAAGTAATCATATGCTCCCTCTGCTGCTGAGTCAGGCTCATTGGCAATACTCCACATAACAACACAGGCATGGTTCTTATCTCTTGAAATAAGGTCTCTTACAACATCCTTATGATGCTCCTGTGTCTGAACTCCGTGTTCTTTATCAAATGTACCGATTCTTTCTCCGCCAAAGTTAGCACCGCCACCAAACTGAAGGTTAACACCTACTGCTGTTGTTTCATCAATAACAACGATACCTTCCTCGTCACATAATCTCATCATCTCTTCACTGTATGGATAATGGCTTGTTCTGAAGCTGTTAGCATGCTGCCACTTCATAATAGATATATCCTTTGTGTTCATAGGAAGATTAATTCCTCGTCCATTAGGGAATGTATCCTCATGCTTTCCATAGCCCTTAAAGTAAAATGGTTTTTCATTAATAAGGAACTTAACTCCATCTACTCTTACGCTTCTTACACCATATGGAAGAGTATATACATCTTCTCCTGCTGTAACCTTTATCTGGTAAAGATAAGAATTTAATGGCTGCCATAGCTTTACATTCTCAAGCTCAAGCTTTCCCTGTGTTCCTGCTGCCTCTGCAACCTTGTTACCCTCAGCATCAAACACCTCAACCTTACAAGCCGTGCTATCCTTATCCACACCCTCAATATCAACAGCATAGTTAAGTACTGCTGATGGTGTTTCCTTTCCAAAGTCAATATCTGATGTTACTGTAATATCATTGATATAAGTTTTAGGTGTTGTGTATATCTTAACTGGTCTTGTGATACCGCAGTAGTTAAAGAAGTCAAAGTTAGGATTGTTCTGAGGCTTTTCAGATGCTCCTGCACCCATTCCTCCCATCAGACCGCTCATCATATTAGCCTTACCACCAACTGGAAGAGTTGTATAATCAATAACATTATTAACTGCTATTGTAAGAAGATTATCACCATCCTCTAACACATCATTTAACTCAACCTCAAATGGAAGGAAGCCACCCTTATGCTCACATATTAAATTACCATTAAGATAAATCTTTGCATAATGTGTTACTGCTGCACATCTTAATACAATTCTCTGACTCTTTACATATGATGGAACTGAAATATTTCTCTGATAGAATACCCATCCGTAATGATCCCTGAAATCAGCTCCTTCCTTTAAATCGTTGTATGAAGCTGGAACTGGCATAGTATCTGCATCCTTTAATGGTGCTTCATACCATTTCTCATCAAAGCCATTGCCATTGTCTAACTTAAAATCCCATACTCCACTTAAGTCACTTAATAATCTTGATTCTGTTAAAATTGGATATAACATAATTGATTCCTCCTGTAATTTTAAAATTTTGTATAATAATTTGTATAATAATTTTATTTTTCAGATGATGCCGGGGTCAGATGCCCCGACTTTATACCTACATATTGTTTTGCACTACGCATTTTCATTTCTCTTAATTCTAAGCTTTTCTGCATTCTCTTCAACTCTCTTCTTATTAAGAGGATATAAGAACCATAAAGCAAGTAAAAGTAATATCATTCCTCCCGCTGGTACAAGGCAGGTAATATTATATATTCCATCTACTACCTTTGGATCAAAGGCTGTTACTGAAGTATATCCTATTATTGAAAGAAGCACTCCTGATAAACCTGATGAACAAGCCTGTCCAAGCTTTCTTGCAAATGAATATACTGAATAAATTGTTCCATCCTGACGGACTCCAGTCTGAACCTCTGACTCATCAATTACATCTGTAATCATAGCCCATATAACCATATTGAACATTGAAGTTCCTATTGTAGCTACGATTATTAATCCTACCCATACCAATACATTGTGTGTATGAATTATGAATAATAGTATGAAGGAAGCTGCACTTATAAAGCATCCTATCATTGATAATTCTTTTTTACCTATCTTTGAAGCAAGCTTTACTATAAATGTTGAAAGTGCAAGTATAACAACTGTTCCTGCAAGACTTGCTATAGACATAGCCTTTATATTACCAAAGTAATTAGGATATACATAAGCATTCATGTTACTTAATGATAACTGTGCAAGTAAGAATACTAATGCACATACTATAATTCCTATTAATGACTTATTATGAACAAGCTGCTTAATAAGTTCCTTAAATGAGAACTTCTGTGTATTCTGTTCTACCTTAACTCTTTCTGTTGTCATATGATAGCAGAGCATATAACATATAACTGCGCCTATTGAACAGATTAATGCTCCAATCATCATCTTTTCACCAGATAATACTGAATTACCGGCTGCATCTGTATAATATACTACAAGTGGTAATATAACACCTATAGCTGTCTGTGCAAGTGTTGCACCAATTGTTCTCCAGTTAGAAAGTGATGTTCTGTCTGTTGGGTTATCTGAAATTGCAGATGCCATTGAACCATAAGGAATATTAACTCCTGTGTAACATACGCTTCCCCAGAGGAGATATGTGAAGAACATCCAGAATATCTTAAATCCCATTGGCATTCCCTTAAAATATGTTGCATACATCAGAAATGAAGCTACAGCAACCGGACCACACATACGTCTTATCCAAGGAGCGAACTTACCTTTCTTACCAGGTCTGCTTCTGTCTACTATCTGTCCCATTGTTACATCTGTTATGGCATCGACGAATCTTGCTGCCATCATCATAAGTCCTACAAGTGCTGCTGAAACTCCCATAACATCTGTATAGAACTTAAGTAAAAACATTGCTGATAACAAAAATGTAAAATCATTACCAAAATCGCCAAACATATAGCCCAGCTTATCTTTTATACCGAAAGGCTTTACCTTTCCATTAGTTTCTTTCATTGTATATCCTCCATTCTTATGCGAAATATATTTTGTATTCATCATTAATTGTTAAATAGTTTCTTTAAAGACGTCCTTAAATATTGTTCTGCACTTCGTTGTGTTGTTGTTTTCTATGGTTTTATAATACCCTTTTTAATTATTAACAGTTATTACTAAATTTAGTCTTTATAGTATAATTTTTACCTGTACAATTTTCACACTAAAAATTATACTATTGTATAATTAAATTATACTAACATGTCAGTTGTGCTCATATTAACATGTTAGTGATTACATTTGAGACATGCTAGTTTTAAAGTTTATAATTGTTACAGATATAAATTTTTGTTTTATGCACATATCATAATTTTAAAAATTATTTTAAAAATAATAATTAATAGATAATATTTTATACAACTTATGCTATAATATGTAAATATAATGTAAAAATATAGCTTTTGGGGGAATATATATGGAATACAAAATATATTTAGATTATACAATCGAACTTTTATCGCAAATAAAAATTCCATCCTATATTATTGACGCTCCTTACACATGGGATAATCAAATTGATGGTGGACTTAGAAATAACATTTTCACCCAGAATACTTATATGAATAATCAAGAAAACTTCAGCCAGTTTATCAGCTCCTATAACAGGGATAATACTGCATTATTTATACATGACAGCTTTTCATGTGAATATATACATATTAAGCTTCCGGACAGCACAAGAATATTCATAGCAGGTCCATTCTCATATGAACGATTCACTAACCAGAGAATACTTGACTTATGTTCTTACAATTCAGTTCCTGTGCAGTATAATGAGTTTATGCAGCTGTACTACTCTGCTCTTCCAGTATTTGCTGATGAACGATGTATTACAGCTATTATAAGCTGTCTTTGCAGCAGGCTTTGGGGTAATAATTATACTATTGAAAAAAAACATATACTTAATAAGAATTTAACCCAGTATATGTATAAAGAAGAAGCACCTGAGCCTACAAAAAAATCTGTCGAAGCTCTGGAAATCCGCTATAAAAATGAAGCATTTCTTATGGAATGTATAGCACATGGAGATTATAAGTCTATTGAAAATATGGAGCGTCTTAACTCTTCTGATATAAAGCCACGCTTATCTGACTCTATACGTGACAGAAAGAACTTTATGATTATATTAAATACAATCTGCCGTAAAGCTGCACAGACTGCATATATACATCCGGTACATCTTGATGAAATATCGCGCAAATTTGCAATTAAAATTGAAGACTGCACATCAATCGCACAGCTTGAAGTATTAGAAAATGAAATAACAAGAAAATACTGTCTTCTTGTCCAGTCACACTCATTACGGACATATAGCAAGCCTATACAGAATATAATCAACTATATATCCTTCAATCGCACAGCTGATTTAAGCCTTAACGCTTTATCAGAAGAGTTTATGTTAAACAGCAGTTATTTATCAACGCTCTTTAAAAAAGAAACCGGAGTGACTCTTACGAACTTCGTCAACAATAAAAGAATAGAGCATGCAATATATCTGCTCAACACAACACAGTCTGCTATTCAGGATATTGCCGCACAATGTGGCATTAACGATGTGAACTACTTTACCAAGCTTTTTAAAAAGCTTAAAAATATGACTCCTACGCAATACCGCGAAATGATACAACACAAATAAGCTATAAATTAAAAAAGGCTGACGTAATGATAGTATATTACGTCAGTCATTTTTATCTTTTTAATATAATGATACAAAAATATGCGGATATAAGGGGAATTTCTTTCATTTACTTCAATTTTTTTCAAAATATTCCGGATATATTCCCTTAAGCTTATCAAGTTCATTAAATATTCTGCTTATATGTGCTTTTATAACGCGAAGATACATTCTCTTATCTTTATTCCTTATCGCATCAATAAGCATATTATGCTCATCATTAGTCTTTACGCTTATGTTTTTATTTAACTCTGCAAGATATCTAATTCTGTTGTAATGGCTCATCTGTGTCTTTATTATATTCTTCGCAAGCTGTTCGCCGGAACATTCATATATTAATTGATGAAATTCATTATCTATCTCTATTCTTGGAATACTTTCTGTTTCTTCGTCATAATTAATAAGTCGATTATTAAGCTCTGCCATCTTATCAAGCATATCAGCACTTGCATTTTTAAAAATTGCATCAACCATCCCAATCTCAAGACTCTTTCTGACAAACCATTCCTGCTCTGAACGCTTACAATTAATACAGGCTACATACGTTCCAGACTGAGGTATAACCTTTAAAAGTCCTTCTTTCTCAAGATTAACTATTGCCTCTCTTGCAGGTGTCCTTGATACATTATATCTTAATGCAATCTTCTGGGCACTTATAGAATCTCCTGGCAAAACTTCAAAATTCATTATATCGTATTTTAATTTTTCATATGTTTCTTCATTTAATGATTTTTCCATAAAATTACAGCCTTTCTATATATAACAGCAATCTGCCATTAATATAAAAATATAAAACAATTAATAAAATAAATAGCAAAAGCCGTCCAGAACCAATATCCTGCATAATCTCTACAGCTCTGAACGGCACAATATGTTTATATTATATATAAGATAAGCATGTCAAACGTATATTATAACATCTGCATCACATTAAAGGTATTTCTTAAGCGTTTCTCTTATAGCACCTTTTCCTGATATTTCTTCGACAAACATTTCTTCAATCTTATCACCAATTCCTGCTTCATATAAATTTATACCAAATATATTAGCATTTGACAATAAGTTCTTAAGCTGACCCGTGTAAGATGATGACTCACCCCATACGATACCATCAAGCTGACATTTCAATTCATCAGCCATAGGGTCTGGGGATAATTCAAAAGCTTCACCATTATCATCAATGCCAAGAAGATACCTGCACCAGCCTGCAATCGCAAGCGGAATGGCAGTTAGTGCTCTGGCACTTCCATCCTTGGCAACATATGACTTTATAGTTTCACCATATCTTATGCCAACCTTCTGAGATGTATCTGTTGCAATTCTTTGTGGTGTATCAGGCATAAATGGATTAGGTATACGCACATTTATAACTTCATCTGCAAACTTCTCTGGGTCTATAATACCAGGATTAGTAACAACAGGCATACCCTCAACAAGCCCTATTCTTTTTACAAGCTCTGAAAGTTCCTTATCCTTCATCTCATCAGCTATAAGGTCATAGCCTAATACGCAGCCATATACTGCAAGTGCTGTATGCAATGGATTAAGACAGGTTGTAACCTTCATTCTCTCCACCTTGTTAACTGTATCCCTGTCCGTCATATATACTCCTGCCTTTTCAAGCTGTGGTCTTCCATTCGGAAATCTATCCTCTATAACAAGATACTGTGGTCCTTCTGCATTAACAAATGGAGCTATATAAGTTCTCTTTGATGTAATAACAGGGTCCATATCTTCAACCCCGGCTTCTTTTAACGACTCAGCCACAGTATCTGCTGGTCTTGGAGTAATCTTATCTATCATAGACCATGGGAAAGATATTGTATTTTCATCATTGACATATTGTACAAAATCTTCGCTAACAAAACCTTTTTTCTGCCATTCGCCTACCATATCTGTTATTGAATTTCTTAACTTTTCACCATTATGTGAGCAGTTATCCATAGACACAACTGCTAAAGGTGCCTTACATGTATTAAATCTTTCATATAAAAGTGCTGACACAACTGCCATAGCTGATGATGCCTTATCAGGACCATTATCTATATCACTTCTGATAAATGGAAAATACTCTCCCTTTGCATCTCGAAGTGCATATCCTTTTTCTGTTATTGTAAATGAAACCATCTGAAGCTGTGGACTTGCAAATATTTTCTTCAATCTTGACCACTCAGCATCTACTGATGACTGTGCCTTAACAGCCTCTGTAAGTGAACCTAATACTTTCTTATCAGTGCTTCCATCTTCCTTTAATGTAACTGCCATAACAAGATTGTCGAATGGCTTGTATATCTTATCAACTACATCATAATCAAATGTTTCAACACATGTAATTCCTTTATCTGACAATCCCTGCTCTAATAATGAGTCTGCTATTCCACCTATAAATATTCTGAAAATGTTGCCTATTCCGAAATGAACCCATACAGGTGCTTCCTTTGTAGCTGTTGCAACTTTTTCAACATCATATGATGGAAGCTTTATTCCAGCCTTCTCCCATGCTTCTTTATCTTTAATACCTTGTATTGAAAGTTTCATGCTAATCCTCCATTCCTATATACATATTCATATATAAAACCATATTCCCATACAAAATTTATTTGGCTGACTTATCTATAGCCTCCCACAGACCATTAAGATATGTGGCACCTAATGCTCTGTCATAAAGACCATATCCTGGCATAGCAACCTCATCCCATATCATTCTTCCGTGGTCTGGTCTTATGACTCCGTCAAAGCCTGTATCATATAAAGTCTTCATAATCTTATACATATCTATAGATCCATCAGATGATAAATGTGCTGCCTCTTCAAAATCTCTTGGAGAGTTGTACTTAAGATTTCTTACATGTGCAAATGGAATTCTGCCTCTGCAGGCCTTAATAATCTCACATAAATCATTGTTCTGGTTAGAACCAAATGAACCTGTACACAACGTAATTCCATTATAAGGCTTATCAACAGCATCAAGAAGTCTTGTAACTGAGTCCTTACCTGTCATAATTCTTGGCAATCCGAATATTGGCCATGCTGGGTCATCTGGATGAATACCCATCTTTATATCATATTTTTCACATACAGGTCCGATTGCTTCAAGGAAATATACAAGATTATTAAACAGCTTTTCTGCATCCACATCACTATACATTTCAAAAAGTTCTTTTAATCTGTCAAGTCTTTCCGGCTCCCATCCCGGCATAACAAAACCATTAGACATCTTCTCAACTGACTCTTTCATATGTTCAGGATCAATCATATCTACAGTATCCTGATTATAAGCAAGAACTGTTGAACCATCTTTCCTTACTCTTGCAAGCTCAGAACGTGTCCAGTCAAACACTGGCATAAAGTTGTAACATACCATATGGATGTCAGCTTCGCCAAGAGCCTGTAATGTCTTAATATAATTATCAATATGTTCATCTCTCTTAGCTGTACCTATCTTAATATCATCTGATACATTAACAGACTCAATACCAGCTATTCCAAGACCAGCATCGCATACTACCTTCTTAAGCTCAGCTATCTCCTCAGGCAGCCATAACTCTCCCGCCTGCTTTCCAAATAATGTTGTAATAACATTATTAACTCCAGGTATCTGTCTTATCTGTTTAAGTGTTACACTGTCATAACCTGGTCCATACCATCTTAATGTCATATCCATAATGCTAAATCCTCCTTAAATTAAAATATAATAAATAATATCAAAAAATCACTTTATTATAGATGTACTTCGTATTATTAATTAATTCGTACACCAATTATCTATAAATATTATGCTGCATAATTACTTTGATGTCATCATACTAACATGTTAGTGCTGACATGTCAATCAATTTTTTTAATTTATTTTATATTCTTATATTCTCACTCATATACTATACCTTATAATATAAAAAAGACGTGTGAAAAATTTCTATTTTTCACACGCCATTAAAACTATATTATTATAAACACCTGAATATACTGCCTCTGAATATATTCTGCCAATCATAATATTCTGTTTGATATTATTTGTCAGCTTTTCTTTCTGTTATTTTTTATTATTATCCGTTAGTTCTCCTTTTCTTACTGCTAATAGCCATACATACTGTCATTCCTCCAACAGATAACATAAGAAGCCATACAAATATACTGTTATTGTCAGCTGTATCCGGGGTTTCTTTCACTTCTGTAGCGGTATCATTAACACCATCACTGCCTGAATCTGCTCCGGTATCATTCGAACCCACATCACCTGAACCTGCTCCGGTACCATTCGAACCTGCATCACCTGAGCCTGCTCCTGTATCATTCGAACCCACATCACCTGAACCTGCTCCGGTATCATTCGAACCTGCATCACCTGAGCCTGCTCCATTTGAATTATTATTATCAGCTATTTTGGCAATTACTGTATCTGCTTTCTGTATCTCGACATAGCCATTGTCTTCTACATAATATCTGTCACAATCTTCACAATGCCAGTATTCAATATTACCTTCTTCTGCCTTAGTTGCCGCCTTTGCTTCTACTAACTTTAAGCCTTTATGCACACCAAGATTATATGTTCCATATTCCTCATTACAGATTGCACACTGTGCTTTCTGTATACAGGTTGCCTCTCCACCTGTATGCTGACAATGATAAGCACATATCTTGCATACTCCTGCCTCCCAGATATGTTCCTCTCTTGCTGATACCTCTAAGCCACAACAATCATAGGCTTTCTTGTGTGTATCTTCGGTCTGCACCCACTCTGGATTTCCTGTATGCTTTGAAGGCTCTTTATCTGTGTATTCCATGCCACAGTTTTCACATATTGCACCACTTGTATAATTAGCTTCCCCTCCTGTATGTATGCATTTATAATCACAGATTTCGCATACACCATCTTTCCACTTATGATTTTCTTTAGCTAATGTTACTTTACCACAGCAGGTATATTTCTTCTCGTGTGTTGTTGTTGTCTTAATACATTCCTCTGTTCCAGTATGATTATTCTCATCTACTTTTCCATAAGGAAGATTACAAATAGTACAGACTGCTTTTTCTGTACAGGTTGCCTCTCCACCTGTATGTTCACAGCCATATCCACATACACTGCAATGTCCATTTTCCCACTTATGACTTTCAACAGCTTCATATTCAGCACCACAACATTCATATTTCTTCTGGTGTGTACCCTCCGTCTGCACCCATTCAACACTTCCACTGTGGTTAGATGGATTTAACGCACCATATTCTGAATTACAATATGTACATACAGCTTTTTTAGTACATGTTGCTTCTCCGCCTTCACAATCCTTAGTTTCTTCTGCTGTACAGCCCTGTATTGTACACTTTCTTGTATGTGTGCCATCACCATTAGACTTCCACTCACCATAAGTATGTTCTGCTTTAGCCGCTGTAACAATCTGTCCACATTCACATATTACAGGTGTTGTACAATCTCCATCGTCTGTACCACTATGCTCTGTCTTAGTACTTGTTACTTCACAGCCATCATTCTCACATACTTTCCAATGGTAAGTATCATCTTTTGACCAGCTATCACTGTACTTATGACTTGCCTGTGCAGGAAATACCTTGCCACAGATAGTACAAACAGAATCTTTAGTACAATCGTTATTGTTAGGTATATGATTTTCCAGTACCTTTATATAAAGCTGCACATTACAGCCATTATTATCTATTAATTTAATAGTCTGTTCTTTATCAGCATATGAGACAGTATAATAACCATTACTATCTGGTGTCAGCTTCTTATCATCAACTCTTACCTCTGTATAAGCCGGATCAGTTACTTTGAATCGTACTTCTTCACAATAATGACCATCATTAATAATTCCATCTACCAAACGATCTGGCTTATATTTAGCACTATAATAATATCGCAGCCTGATTGTACCTGATTCAAATATACCCTTTTTGCCATATTCCGCATTAATAAGATCATAATAAGATGAAATATTAAGATTCTGTGGCACAACAAACCCTGTTCCTACTGTACCATATAGCGTAATCGACTCTCTTAATGGTATCTCAAAACTGCTATTACCATAACCATCTGTCCTCAGATAATCAATAATTACTCTTCCTTTTTCTTCTGGCACTGATACCTGCAATGAACTCTCCTTGTCTACAAGAATCATTGTCGTATACGCCGGCACTTTTACAGTCGAACCACTGACTTCACCAAGTGATACTAAACCGGCACTTTCCCCATTAGCAATAATCACCCAGTCTGCGGCCTCTCTTGAAGCTGGAATTGCAATCTCTTTATCATCAGCTGTATCATTATTCAATACTGCCATAGTGCTCCATTCACCTTCTGTTGTATTAGTCAGTACATAAGCTTCTTTATTATTACTAATATTCTGACTATCGGCAAGTGGTGAAAAGGCTTTTCTAATATCCATAAGACCTCTATAATAAGATACTACATCTGTATAATCTATACATTTCTGCCATTCAAGCACTGACTTGTCCTGCTGTGTTGTTCCTTCAACACTACTGCACATTTCTTCTCCTGCATCCATATATAATATTCCTGGTGTTGCATATTTCATTGCAGCCTGCTGTTTATACATTTTTATTGCTTTTTCATTTCTTGCTCCATATGTGCTTCCATTAATAGAACTAATTATATTATCATATATAGATGTCTTATTCTGTCTATCTGTCTTGGTATAATTATCGCCCCATATAACAAGTCTTGGATCTGTCTTTGCAACATTTTCTTTTACTTCATCTAACCATTTATCCAGTCTTGAATAATATGCTTTTGTGTCAAAGCAGTCAACTAAATCTATTGAAAATCCATCTATATGATATACCTCTGCCCAGTATTTCATGGAATTTTCAACATATTTACGATACATTGCACGCTCCGTGGCACACTCATTGTCATAATCAGTTGTAGTGTAATAAGTTCCATTCGTATTATGTCTGTAATAATAACCAGGAACTACTTTTTCAAATACAGACTCTGTTGGTGTAACCGTATGCGTATATGGCATTTCCATTACAACTGAAATTCCCGCGTTATGAAGTGCCTGAATCATTGCTTTACATTCTTTTATTATTGCTTCACTATTTGATGCATCAGAAGCATAATCCGGCTCCGGTGCATTAAAATTCGCAACTACATATTCATCGTCAGAAGCATAATCTGAAAATGGTGCAAGTTGTACGGTTGTAACACCTAATTCTTTAAGATAATCAATACCTGATGACAATTCACCTGCATTATTTACAGTTGCACCTTTTTCTGTAAATGCACTGTATTTGCCATTTGATGTCGTACCTGATGATGTATCTGTTGAAAAATCTTTAATACTTACTTTGTATACATTATTAGCTTTGGCTGTATCTACATATATATGCTTATCATTCTCCCATCCATCTGGAGATACCATATCCGGATCTATAATATAAGAGCGCTTGCCATCTGCACTTACAGCTATTGAGTATGGGTCTGCAACCTGATATTTTGTATCGTGCGCACCCGTTATGTCTGTCGTAGAAATTGTATAATTGTAATAGAATCCTCTCCAGTCTCCTATAAGTGTTAATGTCCATACACCTGTCCACACATCTCTATTTCCATTAGCGAACATTTTTTCCAATGTAAATGATCCAACTTTAGATGACTCATCGTCATCATTCACACCTTTTCTGTAAATATTAACTTTTATATACGTTGCACTTGGTGCCCATATTTTAAAAGTTGTATAATCTTCAGTAGCCTCTATCCCAAGGTCTGAACCTTCATAAGTATAATTCTCATCAATATCGTCAGCACACTTATCATACCAATTATAAGTTCTCTTAGATGCCCTGCTGTTCTGGTTTGCAGCCGAACCTGCCACAGGTGCATTGGAGATAATCATACCTGCAGCTAATACCACTGCTATTATTTTTTTCAAATATTTCATAGACTCTCCTTTCTCTTATCGTACTTTCCCTGCAATAAAAACGTATGCAGTCTTTAAAAATATTACGAAAGCTTTATATGTTGGCATTATTATACAATAAAAAAACACAAAAAAAATGCCATCTGCGCGAAATGACATTTTTCTTGCGCGAATGACATATTTTTCTCAATATTCATTATATATGCAGTAAATTTTATTAAAATATATTGTGGAACAGTATAAATTTCACTTATATATTATATTTATATACTATGCTTCATATGTATATATATCACATTTTCTATTAATACGACCATTTCTAAACACTAATATGTGTTCTTTATATGTAATTGAGTCCTTGGAATACATAAATGGTTCTTCCCTGTATAACAGACACTCATATCCTGCTTCTTTGTATCTATCCAGTGCCTTAAGAGCCTTATTATGAACTATCTTATACTGTGCTTCCTCGTCACTGTTAAACGTCCTTTTGACATAATTGTCAGCTTCGTTCCGCACATCCATAATAAGCTTATCTATAAATCTGCTATGTGCCTTTCTATGAAACATAGCCGCAATAATATTACACTTAATTATGTCCGGTTTATTCAAATAGCATTTAAGCATACCTGCCATACGTTTATCGCCAACACTCACTGCCATATCTATAAGATAATTCACTGCCTCAGAATAAACTGCATCGGGATATGGCACATAATAAGCTTCTGGCACTGATTTATACTTCTTAATAGGTGGAAAATCTGCAAGCTGCATAAATATAAGCTCCTTACTGGTACAAGACGAGCTTCCAAGATATCTGTATTTATCCCTGACATCTGCAAGCTGATACTCCAGTTGTCTTAAATACTCATATCCCTTAACCCAGAAATGTCCCATACTGCCATAATTAAAATATGTAGTCTTAATACCTAGCTTATTAAATCTTATTGTAAATATATTCTCGCCGCCCTGATTAACTATAAGCATATATCCGTCACTAAGTGTTTCTATTCCAGCTACCTGTTCGCAGTCAATATCCTTATATTCTCCTGTCATTATAGAGTTCTCAAAAACAAAATAACTTTCAACTGAATCATTCATAAGATAAGCTGCATATATATCATCTTCGCCTTCTATATAAACAGGCTCGAACACACTAAGTTCAAATACCTGTGCAAGCTTTACAAACTCCTCTGGCATATCCTTAGTCAGCCCGTCAAGATATTCCATATAATATTCTATGTTATCAATCATTATTAATCTTACACCTGTTATTTACATATTTGTCATATTAATTATGTCTGATTTATTCAAAAAAATCAACTATCTTTCCATAACCACTATTTTATTAGACATACCGCACACTGCGGGAATTATTCCAAGCACATTATAAACAGGCATAATCTCTTTCATACCCTCGACCAGACTTACATCACGCTTCCAGTTAAATGCTGGCACAATCTGCTGTAGATCTTTTCCATTTTTAACCCCCCAGCTAAACTTGGCATTACTTCCTTCTATCGATTTTTCCTTCATATGCTTTACAAAAAATGGTGACATAGTTTCGATCATTACTGTTGACTTATTAAAGGCTTTTTCTATAATCGAAAATATCTGTCTTATGTCATTCTCGTGTAAATACATTGACAAACCTTCTATGATTACAAGCACATTTTCTTTATTATATTCAATATCATCTGTATATGAAATGTCCATTGCAGACTTGGCAATCTGGTATACAGGACCATTTTCTGTCAGAAAACGCTTTCTTATCTCAATTGTTTCTGGCAAATCAATATTGTACCAGTGCTTATATTTTCCCTGCATACGATAACATCTTGTGTCCATTCCACAGCCAATATTGACAACAACCGTATCAGAATGAGTATCCAGATATTCCCCTACCATCTTATCAAGTACAATAGTTCTTGCAATCACACCACTAGCCATAGTCTTATCATTATCTGCTTTGGAAAAATCGTAATCAAGCTTTTCCACTATCCCTACAGCTATGTCATCTTTGATTTTGGCATTATTCTTTTGGGTTTCCTTCGCCCTTGCATATAATGTCTGAATCATTGTTTCAGGAACACCGGTTATCTTTACTTTCTCTTTCATACCATATACTCCTTAAGCTTTTCTTATAACGCAGTGCATTCTCATACCTTTACGTATCTCGAACTTTTCCACCTTAAGACCTGCCTTTTTGCAGCACTCCATAACTGTTTTTCTTCTGGCAGCCCTTACATCGCCGTGTCCCAGCATATTAGCAATAGGAAGCTCTATATTATCCATAAACCACAAAAGCAGCCTGTTGTCACTTGTCACATCTCTAAGTATTAATCTTCCTCCCGGACGAAGACATCTTTTCACGCTGTCAAAAAATGCCTGTGGATTAGGATAATGGTGGAAACTGTTGGAACATATTATTACGTCAAAAGCATTTTCATCAAAAGGAAAATTCTCACAATCACCAACAACAAATTCTGCATTAGGAATATTCTTCTTCCTTGCCTGTTCTATCATCGCTGGTGTTAAATCAAGTCCTGTGTAATGGTGGTCTGGATATCTTTCTGCCACTTTTGTAAATTCATCAATTGACAGCTTCTTATATTCTTCGTTAGTCATATTCAGCCCTCCTCATTTAAACAAATGTCATTATTAATTTATGTTTGATTAATCCTGCGTTCTGTAATTATAACTGTAATGTTCATATACTTCACTCCTTTTCAAGCTGCATTTGTTAGTTGTATCTAACTTTATTTTATAATACTCTATTTGAGGGATATTTTCAATATAACAATGCTCTGAAAAATGTTGCTCCGTCAATAACCATTCTGATAAATAACTAAAAAAACATATGCTTTCTTTTGATTTAGTTATTCCTTTTTTTGATATCAGATAAACTTCTTTAGTGCATAAGTCCCTGACTTGTTCTTGTAAAAAGTAATATATCTAATTCATTTTCAATTTTCTTAATAACTTTGCTTAATGCCTGAGATGATACAAATAGCTGTTCAGCAGATTTTTTATATTGTGCGAGACATATACTGATAAGAAATTTCCGCAAGATTTTATGCGTTGGCTACCCAGTTGCAAATGCTAATATAAGAATGTAGGAAATATGGCATATAAAAATGTCAGAAAACCTACATTCTTATTTTATATTTTTAGGTGTATTGTTACACTTCCTTATGGAGGTGAACACTGCATGAAAAACAATCTTTTATAACTTATTCCTAATTATATTACCACCCCACAACAATGGTCTATCTCTGCTTGTGTCAAGTAAAGGACAAAAAATTCATTTATTATTTTTTGAAATAATTTTTGCAGACTCTGTTTCACTATTTTACTTTGAGATCCTTCTACCTACTACCTATAACCTGAATATTTCATAAATCACTCAAGATGCAATTCTATTACTTTCAAATAAAAGTTTCAATTTGTCTTCTTTTATTCCTACCCTCAATAAAAAACAGCAATATGCTAATGCCATCAAAGCATAAGCTGTTTCAGCAACCACAGAATCTAATGTCCTATATCTTCCATGTGTAATATCATTTCTGTATTTTACAAATGCTGATATACTCTCCTCTGTACATGTCAATTTAGCTTTTTCTTTAAGTATTTTCATATAATAATCCTGTTTTTTGTAAAGTAAATATATCTTTCTGCTATTTGCCATACCCCAATGAGACATACTACTAAAAATCATATCATATGTCTTGTCCTCTAATTTTTTATCAGATTTCCTATGCTGTTTGATCACCTCTTTCACACTTTTAATTAAATCCGTCAAATTGGTATTTTCATCATCTTTTAGGTCTGTTATAAAATCCAATTCACATTCAATAGATGAACATATATTTTTAATCTTATCATCAGACAAAATACTATAATCCTTATCATTATCAGCATAAAAATCAAATAAATATGATGTTTCCCCTTCTGTATCAGCGGACATCACAGAATGTAAATTTACTATGCACTCATCAATATCATCAAATAAAATATTCTGTTGATATTTCTTCTCTGTAAAATTGTTATACTGATAATCTAAGAATCCATCTGCAAACAAAGACAATCTACCTGTTTCGTCATTGCTCTGATATAAATGTACTTCATCAAATCCAACATTTTCTCTATTTGTCATAAATCTGCAAACTTCCATTAAAACTTTATATATAGGTTTTATCGTTTTTATATGCATTTGCTTTGGAAATTCATATCTTACAACCAAATCCATAATCGATGGATTATTCTTTGATGGCACATTCCTCAAAATAAGTTTACATTCAATATCTTTTATTTTAACAGAATATTCTTTCTTAAACTCAGGGTAAGTTTTAACATAGCACATTTTATCTTCATCATAACTGGTAACAATTCTTGTTTGCTGATACAAATTGTTAAGAGTCCCACCTATAAACTCTATCGCATTCATTTTGGACATATCGTAACTATGTAGATTTGCTTTGCTCATAATATATATTCCCGGTCTTAGCTTATAATTTGCTGATATCTCCCTTTCATCATACCCTGTATACAAAGCAATCTGATAGCCATCCGTTGAGTATCCGTACAAAAAATGTTCTGGTGATTTCATTACATTTTTTGAAAACTCAGCTAATATACCTATTCCCTCTGTTATAAAGTTAAATACCTTATCTTGTGCATGAAAATAAATTTTCTCTTCACCTTGAAATACAAATCCTGTAAAATTGTCTGTGTTACGACTTATCATATTTAATATCATCACCTCGAATTATAAAATTGGCAAAGGCATCATAAATAAATCCTTCTGCCCGTGTTCTTTTAAAAACATCACAACTACATATTTTGCATCTTTACTTCTTCTTTAAATATGTATCTTCCACATAAGTCTCAGGTGTTGCTTCCTCAATTACACCAGACTTTGAATCAAAGGTATACTTCCTCTTCAACCTTTCATACAGTACAGAACCTACAGTTTCCATTACCTGCTTCATCATATTTGGATCGTCAAATAGTTTTCTGAAAAACTGGTCATTCTGCTCATATCTGTCTGCTGCCATATTCGGAAAATCCTTTTCAAATAACAACATAAAGGTTGCCCTGTCATTGTTCTTTGCGTAGCTCTGCCACTTCTCCTGATTGGCATAATCATTTTCCATCTGAACAAGAACTTTATCCATTTCTGTAAAATGTGTTCCATACTTTTCATTTATCTTATCAATAATTACTGTCAGCGGATCTTTCTTAGGCTCTCTATGACCGGAATCACCGGAGATAGGTGTATATCCGCCTTCTGTGCTTTCAAGCTCTATCGGACCTTCAAAGTCTTTTTCCAGCTTATAGTATTCAAGAAGAACTTTGTCATCAATATTTATCTTCTCGCCACCATGTCCCTTTGGAAGCATTATGTATAAGAATTTTGAATAAATACTGAATCTGTGAATGTCTTTATCAAATAATCTGCATACCTGTGTAATATAGGCATACACACGATTAAAACTTGCCAAAGTAGACTTAAATATATCTTGTTTTTCTACTTCAAGCACTTCATATCTGTCTACTGCTGGTCTTAACTGTCCCTGAAGCTTTCCAAGATCACCAGCTGATTGATTCTCACTCTCATAGAAAATATCTGCAAATTTATCCACTTCTGATTTCTGATATACTCGGAAATCATCCAAAGTGTTTTTCATATCGTATACAACATTTGGATCTGTTTCCTCCAAAAGTACAGTTTCCTCATAGAACGGCTCGAAAGATGCTTTGATATCTTCTGCTGAATTGACAAAATCAAGTACAAAGGTATCTACTTTTCCTCTTGTAGTACGATTCAGTCTTGATAAAGTCTGGACTGCCTTTACACCAGACAATTTCTTATCCACAAACATGGTGTGAAGCAATGGTTCATCAAAGCCTGTCTGATATTTTTCTGCAACAACAAGGATTCCATAATCATCTGTATGGAATGTTTCCGGCAAAGCCTTTTCTTTGATTGTCTTGCCTTCTTTATCCTTGTTCATTCCCTCTTCGGTAAACACATCATCGTTATCTTTCACTTCACCGGAAAAAGCGACTAACACTTCAAGGTCATTCAGTCCTTTTTCTTTTATCTGTCTCTTAAATTCCTGCACATATCGTACTGCATGAAGTCTGGATGGTGTAACAACCATAGCCTTCGCTCTGCCACCTATCTTATGTCTTGTGACATTCATAAAATGTTCCAGCATAATGGCAGTCTTCTGAGAAATATTATGTGGATGCAGTGTCTCATAATTTATAATTGCCTTTGAACCAGCTGTTGTATCAAATTCTGGATTATCCTCAATAATCTTGGCAATCTTGTAATACATTTTGTAGGTCATATAGTTCTGCAAAACATCCAATATGAAATGCTCCTCTATCGCCTGTCTCATAGAATAAATATGGAACGGTCTGTAGATTCCTTCCGCATCCTTCTGACCAAACAGCTGTAGTGTCTTTCCTTTTGGCGTTGCTGTAAATGCAAAGAATGATAAGTTCTTATGCATACCCTGTGCTGCCAATTCATCTAAGAGCTTATCCTCATCGTCCTTACGATTTCTTTCGTCCTCATCTTCCATCTCGGCATACTCTTTCAGAATTTCTTCTGTATCAGCTAACGCTCTTTTTAACTTTTTCGCTGCATCTCCAGTCTGCGAAGAATGAGCCTCATCAATAATAATGGCAAATCTTTTGTTTGCAGAATCTACCTCTTTATAGATTACCGGGAACTTTTGTAAAGTAGTGATGATAATGCCTACACCATCATTAATCGCATCTCTAAGCTGTCCCGAATTCTTATCTACCTTCCTAACCACGCCCTCCACATGGTCAAATTGATAAACAGTAGACTGTAACTGACTGTCAAGCACTCGCCTATCCGTTACAATAATGACTGACTGAAAAATCTTATTATCTTCATAATCATGGAGTCCGGTAAGTCTGTGTGCCAGCCATGCAATTGAATTTGACTTTCCTGAGCCTGCACTATGCTGGATCAAATAACTCTTTCCGGAACCATTCTTTTTCACATCTTCCAGCAGTTTTGTAACAACATCAAGCTGATGATATCTTGGAAAAATCATAGTCTCTTTCACAAGATTTCCGTTCTTATCGTACTCCTGCTGCAAGTGCATATATTTCTGTAGAATTTCCATCAGACTGTCCTTGCAGAGTACTCTTTCCCAAAGATAAGCTGTATCATACCCATCCGGATTTACCGGATTTCCTTTTCCACCTACTTTTCCGGCACCATTACTGCCTTGATTAAATGGCAGAAAATAAGTGTGTGCGCCCTCAAGCTTTGTTGTCATATAGACATTGGTAAGGTCTACTGCGAAATGCACCAATACTCTTTCTTTGAAGGCAAAAATTGCATCCTTACCGGCACGATCAAACTTATACTGATTAATGGCATTTGTGGTATCCTGTCCTGTAAACTGGCATTTCAACTCCATAGATACTACCGGAATTCCGTTTACAAAAAGCACTATATCTATGCTGTTCTCATTATGTACAGAGTAGTGAAGCTGTCTGGTACAATGAAGAATGTTCGCCTCATACTGAATCTGTGTAGTCTCATTCAAAGTGGTCTCTGGCTTCCAGAAAATAGGATAAAACTTGATTCCTCTATCCATAAAACCATGCCGCATAACATTCAAAAGATTAGTTGTCTTGACTTCTCTTTTAAAACGCTCAATAATCTGTTTCTCGGAATTCTCCGCATAGATTTTCACATATCTATCCCATTTCTTAGGCTGGCTTGTCTTAATAAATTCCACAAATGTTTCATCATCAAGTCCAGATTCACGATTAAATTTCTTCGGATCACCCTTGGTATATCCGCCATGATGAATCAGATAGTCTTCAATGTCTTCTTCAAATCGCTTTTCTTTTACATCAAAATCAGACATGGGCTACACCTCCTTTTTCCCTGTGACAACCTCGTAGATGAGGGATTTTTTGTATTCTTGGAGTTTATTATTCATCCCTTCAAACTTAATAACTGCGTTATCTATTTCTTTACACTTTATTTCCATCTCATCAAGCCTACGCTTTTGATAGTCCTTAGATGGTATTGTAAACTGAAGACTGGACAACAAATCTTGATTTAAATTGCTAATATTAGATCCCTGGCTGTATTTTTCCAATTGTTTTCTAAAATCGAGGCTCCTAAAATAATACAGTAAAAACTTACTATCAATAATATCTGGACGTATGTTTCTAAATCTAATACAAAATCCGCTATATGTTACAGGGTATTCGATTCCATTTACCATTACTGCTCTGCCGACCAATTCTTTACTTCCATTAGATCTTACAAATACAATATCACCGCTGTGAAGCATATAATCCTCTGCAACGTTTTCTTCAGAGATTATTGTCGAAAACATTTCTTCTTTGTCAACAAAAAAGTTATCCTTAAAGTCACCTACCCCTAAAAACTTTATTTTATGTCCTTCAGATGTATCAGTAAAATTGAGTCCATTTTTCATTTGTCCTATAAATCCCAAATGACACTTAATTCCGTCGTTAACATTAGTAACCTCATTTATATAAGACAATTTATATTCCTTTAACTTTTCAATAATTGCGTGCTGCTTTTCAATAATTTCATCAATCTTTGAGCACTTGGCATCCAAATAATTAGAAATTCTTATTTGTTCCTCTCTATCAGGAAATAACATAGGTAATGCTGAGAATTCCTCATAGCTTAAAGTATATCTGATATTTTTTGCATAATGGTTGAATTTTCTTCCGTGACTAATATATTGAAACCAGTAATCTGCATACTTTGGTTCCATTCTATCAGTACAAGTTAATACTTTATATGCTGGAGATATCATCCCATCATAAGGACTTAATCCAGAAAAAACAGCTGAACAATCCAAATCGAATAAACACATAACCATCTCATCTTTTTTGACATACTGATATGTATCAAAAGACTCTGGTAGCTTTCCTTCTGCATTATTGATGTCCTTTAGTTTTATTCCCTTTGTCGTTAATGACAAAAGCTGTGTCTCAGATGATTTTCCACCGACTAAGTCTTTAGAACACACAAAGGCATTTTTATTTCTATATACATTCCACGTTACTGGTATCTCTCCAATCCACTTTACTCCACTATCCTTCATCTCTCTCATAGGTCAAATACCTCCTCAAGACTTCCGGACAGTTCGGTCTCCAAATCCATAATCTCTGCCATTATCTCTGCTGATGGTCTTGGGGCTTCATATTTATAGAAATATCTCGTAAACGGAATCTCATATCCCACCTTTGACTTTTTCGTATCTATCCATGCATCCGGTGCGAAGGGTAATACTTCTCTTTCAAAGTATTCTTTGATATCCTCTTTCAATGGAACATTTTCCGTATCACGCAGACTGGTATCCGGCTGTTTCTTTCCCTTTTTCAATACCAGATTGCCTTCTTCATTACGGAGCGGTCTTTCTACTGTAATCTTGGTATAACCAAAATCCTCGTTATCATAAATCTGGCTGATTTCACTCTCTTTAAAATCACCATAAATCTTTGTGATTTCTGCGATATCCTCCTCAGATATATCGTTTCGCTTGTTTCCCAATGCCTTTCTTCTCTTCACAAACATCTCATTGGCATTGATCAGTTGCACTTTACCCTCTCTGACTGTACCTGCCTTTTTATTTGACAATACCCAGATATAGGTTGCAATTCCTGTGTTATAGAAAATATCATTCGGTAAAGCAACGATTGCCTCAAGTAAATCATTTTCGAGAATATATCTTCTGATTTCAGAAGGTCCACTTCCTGCATCTCCTGTAAAAAGTGGTGAACCATTATGAATAATAGCAATTCTGCTTCCACCTTTATCAATATCTTTCATCTTTGATATTGCTGTCATAAGAAACAGCATCTGTCCATCACTTGCCGCTGGAAGTCCTGCTCCAAATCTTCCTCCGAAGCCAAGCTTAGCCTCTTCTTCAACTTTTGCCTTTTCATTCTTCCACTCACGTCCGAACGGAGGATTTGAAAGGATATAGTCAAAGGTGCTGCCTGCAAACTGGTCATCCGATAATGTGTTACCATCCTTGATATAATCTGCATTGTTACCCTTAATCAGCATATCAGCCTTACAAATTGCAAATGTCTGGTCATTGATTTCCTGTCCAAAGGATACAAGCTCTGTAGAAGCATTCAGACTATGTAAATATTCCTCTGCAACAGAAAGCATACCTCCAGTTCCACATGCCGGATCATAAATTGTCTTTGCCACATTATTGCCGGAAAGAATATCATTATCATCATAGAAGAGAATATTGACCATAAGTTGGATAACTTCTCTTGGAGTGTAATGCTGTCCTGCATCTTCATTATGAGACTCGGAAAATCTTCTTATAATCTCCTCAAAAATATATCCCATTTCAAGGTTAGAGATTTCATTTGGATGAAGATTTCCCCTATCTGTTGTATATTCCTTTAAAACAATATAAAGAATTCCCTTATTTGACATAGTAGTAATATGACCATCAAACTTAAACTTTTCCAGAATATCCTGCACATTTGCTGAGAATCCATTCAGGTAATTTCTGAAATTCTCTTCAATATGGTCTGGATCATCCATAAGTCTCTCAAATGTATATTTACTGATGTTATAAAAATCATATCCTGCTACCTTACGAAGTAAAACATCCTTCATCGGAAGATTCTTTACCTCCTCATATTTCTGCAAAACTGCATCCTTGGTATCTGAAAGAATACAGTCAAAGCGTCTGATTACTGTAAGCGGTAATATAACATCTCCATATTCATGTGGTTTATATACACCGGTAAGCTTATCTGCTATTGCCCATATTAGGTCTGCTTTCTGATCTATTTTTGCACTTCTCGTAGCCATTTATATTTTCCTCCATAAGGTAATTTACTTTTCTTTGTCATCCGGTACATAGTCAATCAAATCTCCAAAGTTGCAATCCAACTCTTTACAGATTTTTTCCAAAACGGATAATTTTACTGACTCGCAGTTTGTCATCTTTGCAATAGTACTGGAACTTAGTCCGGTTCTCTCGCACAAATCTCCCTTTTTCATTCCATGATCAATCAATTGTTTCCACAATCCATTATAACTAATTGCCATACCTCATATCCTCCGTAAAATATGCAATCAACTCTATGATTATTTTATCATAAGAAAACTGCTTGTACAATTTGCATTTACAAATATTCTATGTCTTTTTTCAAATATGGAATAACTTTTTTATTTATTCACGAAACCTTAATCTAAATTTAAGTACAAATATAACATGATACTTACAATTACATTTTTTATGTAGTAAATCACTTAAATACCTACTGCGTTTATGTTGTTATCAAACCATAATAATTTTATTACTACAAGCTAAAACATAGTAATGCCCCAACAAGCAAAAAAGCCATCTGGATTTTATTCCAAATGGCTTATGTAAATTTTATTTATTATTATAGCGACTGCATTCTTTTTCAAGCTTTTCAAAATCCAAACATCTGATTTTTCCTTTATAATTTGATTGACCCACACATAATTTATATAAACAATTAGCTTTATTAATAATTATCTCTGCATTTTTTCTGCACCATTTCAGTTCATCAATGCACAACTGCTTATAGTGTTTTTCATCTATTGTATCTCTTTTATTTTCTTTTAGATTTATTTTTACTAACTGTTTATCCTCTACTGGAATCATAAGATTATAATTTAAAACACCAAGCAATTTCCCCTTTTTATCAATTATTTTGTCAAAATCGGCTCTAGGACTCATTTTCTTATGTTTTTCTACCGGATGCGATAATGGAATAAGATATTTATGTTCATTGCACACCACAACTGTACCTACATATATGCGATGCTGTTTTCCTATTTGTGGCGAAACTGAAGAAACCCTATCATCAACATTATGCAGATTTCTAATATATTTCATATCTATGCGATATAAATTTAATTTTTCCTGCTTCATATACCTCCTCAATACCAAAAATGGCTATGCTAAAAAGCATAGCCACCATGAAGAATCACCAAAGGCGATTCTTACGCTTTTACAACCTCCACTTAAAGGTAGGACTCACCTCTATTATTATATTACCAAAAAAAGAAAAATAGTCAATACAATTTCTGTAATTTTTTTATTTTTGCAAAAACAGACCTTTTTCAAATTTAAGCAATCTTTTTATGCATGTTTAATAGTATCTTTCACCATACTATATCAATCCACAATAATAATTTACTTTTGCTTGTGTCAATTAAATATAAAAATAATAATTTCTGTTTTAATATACTCATTTATAAATTTCAAATATTAATTGTACTCCATGTTTCTAAACATAACTGCTTATTTCAAGTATACATATAAATATTTCTATATCAAATTATAAATTTTGATAATTGTAGTAGATTGATTAACATCTCAACAACACAATAATTCTTTTTAAAACAATTATTTATTTTTTACACAAAATCTATATATTTCTTTTATTGAATTCTTTATTAATTCAACTTCATTATTTCTTATACGATATGCACCAAAATAAAAATCATTTTGATATTGTTGCTTATTTTCTCTTATTTTTTCTACATAAACATCTATTTCTTCTTCATTTTCAATATAGTCTTCATTTTTTAATTGATAATAAACATTGTAACATTTATCAAGTGTTTCTTGATTATAATTTTGAATTTGAAACGCATATATAATTATCAGAAAAACACAAATAACTGGCAATACAATAAGCAATCGTCCCTTTTCATTCTTTTTTTTAATAAATTTTATAATTAACATTATTAACACTATAACAATAAATAACTTTAAATATGCTTCAACACTAAAAAGCAAAATCATATTATTCTCATAATCTGAATTTTTTTGAATATAATAATATACTTGATTTAAATCTTTTAATTCGGGATGCATTCTCCATATATCTGCTAATAAATACTCTTCTATTCCACTTGCAAATAATATGTTTGGAGTTATTTTAGTCAAACTAGGAAGAAAAATCATAAGGACTATTCTATGCATTCCAAACATCAATAACATTATTAAAAAAACTATTATCATAGGTTTTAAATCTGAAAAACCACTTATTGCTTTTAATTTTTTTCTCAACATATTTCCTTTAGTTAATTTTTTAGGAATATATATGCCATTTGAAAGAACATATTTATTTGAATTATCAGTTAGAATTTTATCAAATAAATAATTTCTATTATCCCCCCATAATCCATAAAATAAAAATAATTGTTATAATTCCCATAATAATGGGGAGCATTAAATTCTCCCAAAATGATGATATTTCATTCACCACCTGATATTCCATAACTTTATTCTTCTTTCATTCTATAATATATCAAAACTATTTTTGTTGTCTTTCACTCAACAGTTTTGCTGATAGTTTTATATTCATTATATATGAATATTATTTTATTTATAATATTATATCACCACTCCATTACAATGATCTACCTCGTGCTGTATCACTTGTGCCGTAAACCCGCTATACTTCCCGTGTTGTGGCTTAAAATTACTGTCAAGATAGTCAACCTCTATCTCCTCATATCTTATGCAGGGTCTGACACCATCTAATGATAAACAGCCCTCCTCCGTCTTATATTCACCTGACTTTTTAGTTATAACAGGATTAATCATTGCAAACTGAAATGGATCTGCTGCCACTGCTATTATTGACTTATTCACACCTATCATATTGGCAGCCATCCCAACACATATTTCCCTGTTTGCTCTTAAAGTATCTATTAAATCTGTCACAACCTGCTTGTCCGCTTCTGTCGCAGGCTGTGCCTTTCTTGCAAATATCTGCTTTCCTTTTACAATTTTCTTAACCATAATTATATCCTTCTTCCACCGACATTTTAATCCTAATATTCTTTGTCAATATTGCCTTCTATTCCATACATTTCTTTAAATTTTTCGATATCTGCTGACGTTTTTACAAGCATAATATCTTCTATTTTGCCAGTATGAATATCCTTAAATCCAGCCACCTGTTCACCCGTACATATGCTGGTTTTAATTACCGGTTTCATATGCTCTTTATCATATGAATACACTTTTTCCTTCTTTTTAAACAAACCCATATGATTTATCACTCACATTCTCTATATATTTTTTGCTTACTATTTTAATAAAATTTCGCTATATCCGAAACACTCTTTCTCTTAGGCATCTGCGCATCCTTTGTTCCATATCCAACTGCAATAACTGAAACTGCCTGCTCATTTTCTGGCAGATTAAAGAACTCTCTTATTGCCTCACCATCACGAATTCCCATAATCAGTGTATCAAGTCCTAATTCTTTAGCTTTAAGAACGAAATTCTCGTTTTGCAGTCCAAGGTCATAATAGCCCCAGCCGTTGGCACATTCATTAACTGGCTCACCTGATAATCTGTCAAATCCAACGCAGTTCTTTACAAATGTTGTTACAACAAGAGCTGCTCCCTCTGAATTGTTCTGATTGAATTCTGGCAGACACTTATGTCTGAATTCTTCAATTTTGTCGTCTGATAATATGCAGTAATATCTAGATGTCTGCAAATTCTTCCACGAAGGTGCTAATATGGCCGCATTTATAATAGTTTCAAGCTGCTCTTTTGTAACTTTCTTTTCAGCATCGTAACTTCTCATACTTCTTCTGCTATTCAATACTTCCTGTAATTCCATAATAATCCTCATTTCTACGCATATTTTTGTACATAACGAGTTTGTGTCAAGTGCACACACACATAAATCTCACGTGTGAAAAATCTATTTTCACACCAATTCTCTTTTATACGCCATTTTTAATAAAATTTTGTATCAAGTGTATACTGCTGATAAAACAGCAAAAACAATAAACTATGATTTATTTCAAATATTTTTTGATAATTTTACTTCAATATCTTCTTAATCTGCTTTTCAGTCGCAGACGGATACAATATGTTCATATGTGCAACTATTTTCTGCCACGAAGCTTCTGGCTTTTCCTTATAATCAGAAGTAACATAATCATAACCATAGATATGCTCTATTGATGAATAAACAGCCACATCCCAGCCATATTGTTCACCACGTTTATTAATACGCTTTCTAAAATCGCAGTTACATATATACATCTGCATCATAAGATTAGCAACAGCACCATCAAATCCTTTTTCACCATCTTTGCCGTATCCAGCCTGTTTCTTTAATTCATTAGAAAATATTTCGTTATCTGCATTTTCTTCCATAAAATGCTTCATAATCTTTTTATGTTTAAGTGGTGCTTTTCCATCCTCATATAACGCATCAAAATCGTATCCGTCACGCCTGTAATTAGCAAATGCAGGAACCCATTTTCTTGATATAAAACCTGCCTTTTTTCCGAAAAACTTTCCATAGATTATATCGTGCTGTCTTGCTATAACCGCACGCCACAGCCACGGGTCATATTGCTCATCATCACACCACCAGTACTCAGGTGCTGTCCATTCTTCCAGAGAAAATCCTTCTATTTCATTCTTAAACAGAGGCAGAAAACCAACATCATTAATGTGTTCGATTGCTTTCTCAACTGTATGTATACACGCTGGATTGTCCCACTCAAGTCCGTGCATAATCCATTCTCCAGATTCATTTCCCATATATTTTACCGCCCAGTATTTTCATATTTATGATGTCAGTGTAAAAATTCATTTTATTACACATTTTAAAACAACTTATCATTCTAACTAGCTGATATAATCTTTTACAAAAATTCTTCAATAATATCCAACACATTATCACTAAAGAATTCACTTCCACCGTGGTCAGCTCCCTCAAGCAAATATAACTTCACATCTTTATTATATTTCTTTAAAGCCTCATATACAACAACACTGACCTTTGGATTTATTGTACGGTCTTTTGTTCCGTGAAACATTAATATTGGTGGCAATGAAACATTTTCACTTATATTACACTCAACCGACATAGCTCTGCATAACTCAGGATTCTTGTCTGTGGTGTAATAATCTGCAAATGCAGTGTCGTACCATTTATATGCGCATATTCCACATTTGAATATATATAAGTTCCCTTCTCATCTCCGCTTGTAGGAATTCTTGTAACTCCGTCTACTGGCTTATCAAAAGAATGGTATTCTTTATATGACCACTCTTTTACTTCCATAAGTTATATTACCTCTTTTTTCTTTTAAATTCACTCTAAAATCTGTCTGCTGCTATATCCCTCTTTCTTAAAATCAGAAAATAATACATCCATTTTCACTGGTGTTACACAGATGAGATTAAGCGGCGACTCCATTTTCTTTAACGCCTCTATCGGTATTTTCTTAATTTTTGCGTGTTCATTATATTTATCAGAAAATGGTTCTATCAGTTCGGCTTTTCCCATAACCTGTATGCTCTTAAGCCTGCCAAATCCATCATATTTATCGAAAATAGCCAAACATACATTTTCATTCTTCTCAAGACCTATAAATTTCTCTCCACCTTCTGAAAACATCCAGAACTTATCATTATGATAACTGTACTCAATCGGCGTACATCTTACATAATCGCCAGTTCCTGTTGCAAGCGCACAGGTATTGTTAGCAGCTATATATTCTTCAACCGCTTTTTTAAGCTCTTCTTTGGGCATTGCTGTAATTCCCTTATTCTTCCAGTAATCAGCCGCCTTTTCAAATTGTTCGTGTGTCATAAAAATGCCTCCCAACATAAATAAAAGAGCGTGACTATTAATCACACTCCCTCATTATAGCATTATTCACCAAAATCAATATCTACTGCTCCATTTGCATATTTCATATACTCAAAAAGCTTAGGTGCTGAAAGAAGTGTAAGTGGATCTCTTTCGTGCTCATCATATTCAAACATCTCAGCCGCCTGCTTTATTTCTTCATTAGAAAGCGAATTCATATACTCTCTTAATTCCATAACTGTCATATTAAAAAGTTCTTCCTGACTCTTCATCGTTTAATTCTCCTATCTTATATATCACATTCGGGATTATTATACACATTCCCATCTATACATTAATTATAATAACATTGTACACAAACATATATGTCATACTTCAAAACTATACATACATATATTATTAATCTCCATAACCTGTATAGATTACCTTGCCAGTATTCCATAACTCAGCTGTCTTCTTCGCAGCTTCAAGCTTGTCTTCGTCATTATTATATCTGAATGTTGCTGACTGACATCCACAATCCAGGCAAGTTACATAAAAACCATGGTCTACTTCCTCTAATAACGAAGGTCCTAAACACCTTGGACAATCCTGTAGGTCTATCATTTCATAAATTTCCATTTTGTAATACCTCTCTTAGCTATTCTGTTATACTTGATTTAAGCTCAGTAAATAACATTATATATGATATTGGGTAATTTTTAAAGGCTATCTTTATTATAAAACAATGCATTAGAATCATTCTAAATATCTAACAATCTTATCATTCATAACATCATATGTATCCCAATCTTCTTTCTTTACTCCAACTCCAGCCTGAACAAGTAAATATCTTATAATATTCATAATTTCCTCAGGCGATTTTCCAGACTTGTCAACAAACCATTTATCTGTAACTGAAACAATCTGGTGTGCTGCTAAATTTCGAATATTTTGTTCTACATTAACTATTTCGTCAACCTTACTTTTTAGTATATTATCATTACTTTTTGCCCTGATTATATGTGCAAGTGCGTGTGAATATACCGGGCCTTCCTTTATCCCGCCTTTTTTTATATATGAATTATTTAATATATCAAAAATATCATTATTCTTTAACTTACCTATATTCCATATTTTTACACCATTACGGATATCACATAATAATTCAACATTTATATTCATTTTTGTTTTTAATATCTGTTCAAATATATCAACAATTAATGGTGTTATTCCTCTTATAAAATCAGAATATTCTTCTTTCTTTAATTTAATTTCTAACACGCAGGCATACTCAAAAAGCTTCATATTTCCAGCGTCTTTTATTGGATATATATCATATTTATTGTTTGATGTAATTTTTGATATTTCTTTATAGTTTAATTTTAATCTGTTATTAGCTATTCCAAGCATATTATATGCATCTACACTAATATCATCCTTAAGCTCTTTACCCAGCTCAAATGCTGCACTATAATCATATTTTCGTATAAATTTTTTAATCAAATCAATCTTTAAAAGTTTAATTAAATTCATACATTTAACTTCTTCACACCTATTTTCGCTATCTGGTAAATTATCCTGATTTAATTCCCAATTAAGCTCTACATCATAATTATTTCTGTCTTCTATCTCCGAATTCATTTTCTTCTGCGGCGAGTTTACCTGAATTGGTATAAACTTGTATTCTGATAATGTAGCTAATATAAGCAGCGCACTCTTCATTGCAGGTGTTCCTGATGCCATATTCACAATCAATTCATCACCAGATGATAAATTATCGCTTATATTCTTTATCTCCTGCCTGAATATTTCATAATAAACATCATATTTTTGAACATCAATTAATTCTTCATTCTCAATAACCTTGATATCAAAAGTATGACCTATAGAATCTCCCAGCATATTCAAAGTCCTTACATATCTATTATCTTCTCTATGCTTTTCTACCATCTCACTGGATAAATACAATATAACTTTATCAGGTTGGTAATGCCTGCATATATGTAACATAGAACCATCATATAAATATCTTATCGGATCTGTTCCACCTATTGGCGAAAATAATACTCTACTCATAATTCACTATTTCTCCTATAATATTATTACTTCATCTACATCATAATTTTCATTTTTACCCCAAGTTGTAACATTACCTTTTCCTTTTATCTGATACAGCCTTACACTGTCTTCATTTTCATTAATATACCTTGGAATTTCTGCTAATAATTTTATTAATTTATCTTTAGAAATAACAGCTTCAAATGCTGATTTCTGAATTCTAAAACCATATCCTAATAATAGCTTAGAAAATTTATTTCTACTTTTATTGCTAATTATATCATAAATAATTAACACAAACACCCTATCTTCTGACAATTCATCATCAATTCTAAAATAATAATCTTCATCCATAAAAATCACCTTTTCCTATCATCTTATCTGTATTGGATAGTATAACGATGCGTCTTCACTTTCCATTGCTTTAACTAACTGATTAACCTGAAGCAGCATAGCGTGGCGAAAATCCACAGTATAATCTATATAACTAAGATATTTTACATCTGTTTGAAATTTCTTTTCCAACTTTTTAATTAAAATTCCAACACCTTTTCTGTTCAAATAACAGCCTGGTTCATCTACGTTATGAGTAAATTCCTCTTTTGTTATTTCGTTGCCATTTATTATACTCATTACTGTAGCATCAACTATTACAGCTCTCCATTCTTCCATTAAATCACTTGCAAGAGTTGGATGTTTTTCTGCATCCCTATGCATAAATCCAAAATATGGATTTAATCCCTTTGCCTCTATTTTTCCATATATTTCATTCATTAATACAGAATATCCTAAACCTATCATAGAATTAAACTCATCTAATGGTGGACGCCTACTTCTACCTTGAAATACAAAATCCTCTTTTACACACTTTGATAATCCATCAAAATAATATTTTGCTCCTTGTCCTTCATATCCCATTATCTCATATATACTATTACAAGTTTCAATTTTATTTCTACATATTGACATCATATTATGTATATCTTTTAAATTAATATTTTTACTTCTTTCATATCTTCTTAATACAACTTCCTGATTTTTTAATTTTGCTGATATTATCCTTTTTGATAAATCTATTGCAAATTGTGAGTCATACAATTCACACTGACGTCTTTGCCTGTCTGTCTTTACATGTCCTGTAGAATGTAATCTTCCAAAATATCTTCCACCCTTTGAAAAAAACGAAACATTTATTCCCCTTTCCAAACATTGTTCCATACAATAAGTTGTCAACTGGGAACGTCCCATTATTACAATTCCTTCTAGTGCCTCTATTGGCATATATTTTATCATTCCATCTTTATACTTAGCGATACATCTATTTCCTTCAATACTAACTACAACACCATCTTCATTAACATATAAATAACTCATAACGCCTACCTCTCTTTCTCTCTAATATAGTATTTTGTTCCCTTCTGGGGTTCTCTATCTTCTAATATTGACTTATAAGAATAAAGACCATTTTGGCAATAAGTTTCCGTCCCCTACTGGGGTTCTCTATCTTCTAATATGGAAGATATACAGGTAACACCACAGTATAGCATATCAGTTTCCGTCCCCTACTGGGGTTCTCTATCTTCTAATTATTCAAGATATTCTTGTTCAGTCGCAAAAAGCATATAGTTTCCGTCCCCTACTGGGGTTCTCTATCTTCTAATTATATACAGTAACTATTAACATTAATGTGGTGATACTGGTTTCCGTCCCCTACTGGGGTTCTCTATCTTCTAATTCTAATAAATTTGATACAGACGATACAGGCACAATTAGTTTCCGTCCCCTACTGGGGTTCTCTATCTTCTAATACGCATCGCAAAGCAATTACAGTATTCAGAAGGTACATGTTTCCGTCCCCTACTGGGGTTCTCTATCTTCTAATAATTAGTTGGCAGAAGTAAAGCATCTATCTCACGTTTCCGTCCCCTACTGGGGTTCTCTATCTTCTAATACATCAAACGATTATCTTTACGAGTTAGAGGAAATGCGTTTCCGTCCCCTACTGGGGTTCTCTATCTTCTAATGCAAAGAGATTTACGCGCAGCGAAAGAACTATGAAAATGGTTTCCGTCCCCTACTGGGGTTCTCTATCTTCTAATAAAACGCACGCAAAACAATAGATATATTTGAAAGGGTTTCCGTCCCCTACTGGGGTTCTCTATCTTCTAATTATAACAGTGTGCATATATTATAATTTTTTAATTATTGTTTCCGTCCCCTACTGGGGTTCTCTATCTTCTAATTAGATGATGAATTAGATATTAAATGGGCAAGAATTGGTTTCCGTCCCCTACTGGGGTTCTCTATCTTCTAATTCATTATCGCAACTGTATTAAGTGCGACTTTTAACTCGTTTCCGTCCCCTACTGGGGTTCTCTATCTTCTAATACACTCAATGCGTTAAGTTAATACGAAAGTGTGATACTGTTTCCGTCCCCTACTGGGGTTCTCTATCTTCTAATGAAGAGGAGGAAAATTAATGGCAAAGGAAGCGTTAAGTTTCCGTCCCCTACTGGGGTTCTCTATCTTCTAATTTAAAGCCCATATTTAAAGAAATGATAATATTCGTTTCCGTCCCCTACTGGGGTTCTCTATCTTCTAATGTGCAACTATTAAACGATTAGTTCGTAAGTTACGAGTTTCCGTCCCCTACTGGGGTTCTCTATCTTCTAATTATCAGTCGACTTATTTTGTGTACAACGCACAAAATAGTTTCCGTCCCCTACTGGGGTTCTCTATCTTCTAATTCAAATTAAGAGGTAACAAACAAGGAGGAAATTAAATGGTTTCCGTCCCCTACTGGGGTTCTCTATCTTCTAATGAAATGGTACAAGAGCATGAGATTTGAAGAGTTGTGTTTCCGTCCCCTACTGGGGTTCTCTATCTTCTAATGTTAGATAGTGATATATTAAAAACGACTTGGGAAAAAGTTTCCGTCCCCTACTGGGGTTCTCTATCTTCTAATATGTATTAGATAGTGACACGTTAAAAACAACCTGGGAGTTTCCGTCCCCTACTGGGGTTCTCTATCTTCTAATAAGTTTAATGCAGTTGTAGAAACTACAGGATTTTGTTTCCGTCCCCTACTGGGGTTCTCTATCTTCTAATTACATATAAGTAACTATTAATAATGTATGGTGTGAGTTTCCGTCCCCTACTGGGGTTCTCTATCTTCTAATCCCGCCTCTGCAAATCCAGTATTTATGCGCATCGATTATTCACTTTGCGTGGCAAAAAATATTTTTATAATTTTAATACCAAAAGTAATCTATAATTACCAATTTGTCCAGTAAATAACCAATGCGGCGTAAAATACAATTTTATAATTGAATTTCTTCTAAGGATTATTTAATTATCATTTTACATACTCCCATCTGCATTTGCTTTCCATAGCAGCTTGTATATTTTATTATATGCGGAGATACTCCTAATGCAGCATCTTTATAATTTTTGTGATTGCCATTCTTTTCTCTCTTTACGGTGTTAAGTAATATATCTCTGATACATTTTACTCCGTCTTTTTTACCATACATAGAATACTCTATTGTTTTAGATGCAAATCCACTTCCTCCACCTAATATTACATAATCATCCTGTAAATATTCTGCTCCTTTAAATGATGCTATAAAACAATCGTTATAACACTCTGTATACTTCTTTATAGCTTCATATATTATTTGTTCATCAATATTACAAATAGACTCGTCTACTGTCAACGTAAAATTAATCTGTGTACCCGGTTTAATACATTCTCTCATTATATTAATTGAATGTTCCCTGCCATCTGGATGTCTTTCTATTTTCTTACATAATACCAAGTCTTTTATATCTATTGAAGCACTATCACTGACGATTACACCTGCCATTATATCATTAACAGCATTGCCTACTTTCTTTTCATCCCTATTTAATTTATTAAAACTTATTGTTTCAATTTCCTTCATATTTTTACTCAGGTATATGGTTCTTCTTTGCTGCTTGCCTATATCATAACTGAGATTATTTTTTGCTTTCTGATATTTTTGTGAGTTTTCTAATATATCATATATAAGTAATATAGTTCTTAACATTCCTTTTATTGAACTGCCTGGAATATATGGCATACCATATGGATCTTTTATGTGTTCTTGAATTTCCATATCTCTGCTTTCAACTCCAATAGCATCCCCACATTCAATCTCATATTTTATACATTTTCTAATATCCGGTATATCTATCCTGTTTCGTTTAAGCCAATCTCCCAATTTCATTGTATCTCTGCTCATTAGGTATTGTTCATACTTCGATTCAAGACCTTTATTCTTTAAGAACTGATACATTTTTTCTAAATCAACCATTTCAATATGGTTTTTATCTGAGAATATGTATGATTTTTTACTTAACTTATTACCACTTCCGATAAAGACAGGTCCTACTGTTTCTAATGTAATCTGGTATTGTCTGTATGGTTCTATCATATATTCACCCCCATAAATAAAGGCTTAGCATATCGATAAACAGGATGTACTCCTCCATCTGCTACATCATATATATCACCCTCATATTTATTCTTAACACAGGCTCCAGCCGCAATAACATATAGGTCTTTTTTTCTTCTATCATCGAACACCTGCGAAGATATAAAGCCACTTCTTTTTATAATACTATATTTAGCTTCACTCAATGAATTAGTAATTTCACATTCCTTAGGCAGACTGACCGACAATGTCATATATAACCTGCTCTTTTCTGTTATCATATTTAACAATTCATCAGCATCGTCAGCTATCTGAATATCAAATCTTCCTAAGCCACTGCTTCTCTTTCCTCCAATACCACTATAACCTAATGATATTATGAGTTCCTCAACTTCTTTAAGTTCTTCATCATTATCATAACCAACTATTATATATAATCCATTTCCTTCGTTATAATAATATTCTCCAACTCTGTAAGGGACTGTTTCATCATTATTATTAATAGCAGCTGAAACCTTTATATTCTTCTTTCCAAATTCATCGAATTCCCTTATAATGTCTTCTGGCAATTCTCCATTAATATAATCCTGTATATAATCATATGGTATATACATCGTTTTTTTATATAATTTCTTTTTTGAAGATTCTCCACTTTCTTCATCTGAATGTTTAATATTACACATAGGCTTAGGTACATAATATATATCATCCATATATGGCATTGCATCCGAAAATACAATTTTCCCTGCTTTAACGTAACTGACTAATCTGCTAAGCTTATCTTCACTATGCTTAACAGCTTCTATACATAATGCAGAAAATAATGTATCTGCACAAAATGTATATTCAGTGTTATCAAGAGAACCATTACCAAAATGAACTCCCGTAGAGAACTTCAACTTATAAGCAATATATTTCATAGTATTCTCCATTCTAAATCTCACTTAAAAGCTCATTTATCTGTTTCTTAATATTTTCATCAACATCACCTATTACATTATCTGCCTTAAGATTGTAGAATTTAACTTTTCCATATCCTCTTGAACCACTTCCGCCAAGATAATCATATTGTAACATTCTCATAGCCTCTGCTATTACCTCGATATCTTCTTCAATCTCGCCTTCTTTTCCTGCCTCAACTTCATATATTATATCAACTCCAAACTGTAATCCCTTCACCGCTCTTTCAATCTGTCTTGGATTAGCTACTGCTGTTGCCCTGTTTATTGAATTTTCAAACTTAACCTCTGTTAAATTCTGTATGCCACGATTTCTTATTTCGTCCTCATTTACTACAAACATATCTGATATTAATATCTTACTTGGTTTAACTTTTCCCTTATCATCTTTTTTAGCAGAACCAAATACTCTTGTTATACGTTCATCATCATTATTAGGATTAGCTTGAATTATTTCATTGTATCTCTTAGCAAGCAACGTTCTCATCTTTCCCTTTAATGAACTTCCCGGAATCATAGGTCTGTTAGTTCTTATATCTTTTATAACCGGGGCATCTACTGCTCCTATTGCTGAAAATGCTGAAGAACCACCGATATGCATACCTGTAACAACCTCTAATATACCTGTTATCTGAATTTTTGAATACATAATTACCCCTCCTGTTTAGTCATCATTTTTGTTCATATATCTTTTAAAAGCAACTAATGCTTCCATATAATGATAAAATAAAATATAGTTATTCTTATTTCCTTTAATTTCTTTCATTATATCCAGCAAATCAGCCTCTTCTATTAAACTCTTAACTCCCTGTTCACGTCCTGCCTCATACATAAATCTAACCCTTAGATAATCAATTCTTGAGATTAATTCATCTGGTAATACATCTTCTTTGCAATCCAATGCCTGATTATAAATATCTGCTGCCATTGCTAAAAGATTTCTTATTTTAGATGTTGTTACCATCGGTATTACTTTTCCCTGTCTGTTAACCATCTTACTCAATCTGGTTATAGCTGCTTCAGCCTTATCAACATAGTTCTTTTCATTAATCTGCATCATCACTACCTCCACTTTCCTCTGTATTATATTTATCTCTTCTCATATATGAATACATATTCATTGCAACCTTTAACTGTCTGATATCCTTATCACCATCTTTTACCCATTTATATATATTTTGTGAAAATCGGCTATAATGTTCTTTTTCTTCTTTTTCTGCCTCTTTATCCGGCTCTAATCTTGATAATATGTAGACTATTCTTGCAAAGTTAATTCTATCATCCTGATTTCTAATTAATTCAAGCAGATTATATAAGAAATTAATTCCCCTTTCTCCAGCATCGTCAAAAAATTCTCTGATACAGTTATATTTTTCTGCTATTACTTCGTCTACCAGCTCATTCCATCCAAATGTGCCATCGCTTATATTCATATAATATCCATCTTGTCCTAATTCTTTATGCTTAACACCATCTTCAAATAATGTTACAGCTGCTTTTCCGGCTTTACTCTTGGACATAGACTCCATATCAGCCACTTCTTCCGCTATTACACTTATTGGATAATTATGTCTGTATATTCCTATTCCTGCCGATAATGTTAATGTCCCTTCTGTATATAAAGCAAATTTTTTCTGGATATCTATTGCCAATTCAATAATCTCATTCCAAGCACCAACAATAAACAAATCATCACCACCCGAATAACATATCACAGCATTTCTTATTATTGTTTTTTTGCCTTCTGAATTATCTTCTATTGTATATTCACCCTCTCTTAGTATACTGTTAATATACAACTTAAAAAATAATGATAGCTGTCTTGATAACGTAGCAGTTCTTGATAATGTTACATATCTGTTGTTATTTGCCTCATTATTAAATCCTGATACGAAAGCTATTCCCAAATTATCTACATCGGCTCTTAACACACCTATTCTCTTTATTCCCTTTGAACAGTCCGCCATATCTTCAAATGTATTACAATCTGAGTGATAATTACCAACCCATAACTTATTAGACACTCTTTTGCCTGTATACATCTTATTCTTTCCATAAGTTCTTACAAATGTCTTATCGTTATTTAATAAACGTTCCGTAAGATTTTTTTCATCTTCTGCTATAAGATAATAATCCAATGGTAATTTTAACGCCCCTGGTTCTTTTTCTGATACAACCGTAAAAAATGCATATTTTTCATCAAGTATTTTAGATGACAGCAGTTTTAGTGCTGAACAAGTAGGACATAATCCATCATCATCTACTTTACTGACATTTTTACATATTCTACATTCTCTTGAATAATCTTTTTCACGTATTTTATTTAGATTAATTATCTGTTCTGCTGTATATCTTGAAGCCTTTTGTTCTGATATTTTTTTACTAATATTTTTAAATATTTCTGCGTAACTGCCTTCTGGGGTATTTTTCAAGGAATTACTGCTACATTCGCTATATCCACTAGATATGTATAATGAAACTTTATAATTATCTAAAAACCATTGATTTATTTCAAAATTATATTTTTCTACAATTGTTCTTACTTCTTCAGTATTAGGAATTAAAATATAGCAGTGTCCACCACCTGAATATATTAAATTAGCTCTTGAAAGATGTAATCTGTCTAACAAACAGTCAATAATATGTTCCATCATTATCTCAAGATAAAACGACTTGGACCTTAATATTTTCATAGCATTTTCTGAATGTATAGTATAGATAAACTTCTGAATTCCAGATATATCCATCGAATAGAGCATAAATACATTCTTTTCATAAAAAGACTTTCCATCAATAAATAATTCCTGTTTATAGTTATCAATATTATTAGCTGTCAAATATTGATATATGCACGATGCAATAGCCGCTGTTAGCTTAACGTGGTCAAAAAGCGATATATCAGCAATTTCATTTTTTGATGTCGATGAAGGCACATACGATAAGTTAGCTTCCATAACTTCTATTAGTGAATTAATATAATCTTTATTATAATTCATTCCTTTAAGATTATTGGTTATATTAGCTTTTATTTTATTATAATAATGCCTATCAAACATTGTTTTAGTATTAGAAGGATAATTAATATCATCCTCAGGATTAAGAAATGAAGGCTTATAATACATATGTCCATCGTTATGGTTAAGTATATTAAAAACACTCTCAAGTGGTGCTGATATCTCAAATCCTTTTTCTTCTTCCATTCTTTCTCTTCTATCTGTTGCAGATGCTATATTATCAGCCATATAGACTATGTAGGATAATGAATTATCTTCAATATCTGCATTTCTTAAGCTTTGTGCATGATGATATTTTACTGCATCAAGAATTTCTTTATCTGTTATTCCTGTTTCCTTTAAATAATCATATCCACTAATACTATGCTTTCTGACATCATTACCTTCTCTATATATTACTTTGCCAATATCGTGCAATATAGCTGCAATAATTAATTTTGTTTCTTTTTCGTTCATTATAATCCCCCTCTACTTTAAATCATTTAATAGTTTCAATGCTCCCATACCAATCGAAGATTTTATGCCAATTCCCGAATATTCTCCAAATGAAAATAATAATCTGGCATATCTTGATATTGTATCATTTCCATGAAGTCTTATAGATAAACTACCCTTATAAGAAGGTATCACTACTCCCTCTAATGGAAACACTGTACTTTGCAATCTATATCTGGTTATTTCACTACTTTCAATAAGCTGCTCCAGTGTATCCTCATCATACATATCCATATCTGTAGATGACGCACTATATTTTTTCATAAGACTTTTATACATAAGTCTCAAATCGGGAAATATCATATATCTGCCATTGCTTTTAAATGAAGTTGGCGTTATAAATTGTATATTATAATACTTATCACCTTTCACATTATAAAACTCTTCAAGAAACAAATTTTTACTTTTTTTCTGTATTCTTTTTTCTGTTATTTTAATAGGTGTTTCTCTATTTTTAATTGTAAATTCATTAAATTTATCATCTAATAACCTCTGTATTATCTTATCGTATGCTTTTTCGTCCAATGTATTAATACACCAGATAACCTTATTATCCTTTGTATATACATACTGACTATATGGATTATATCCCTGCGTATGTAAAATATCTGCATACTCATTATCTATATTTTCCATTATTACACCTTGTAAATTTGATGAATTCTTATAATCTATCTCTTTACTATCTAAAGTTAATTCTAATCTTCCGACCATATATTCCCCCATATTCACGAACTTTTTAATGATAATGTCATTATACATTACATTTGTCTAAAAAGAAAGAATTATCTGATAATTTTTATATTGCCACAATTCCGTATTACCTTATTTTAAACTGTTAACCATTTCATACTATACAAAAAACCGCCAGCAAAAATGCCATTCCCAACATTTCCACCAGCGGTTTTTATAATTTTAATTTACTCGATTACCCTGCAATTAATTCTGCTTATGAATAATCTTCTTAGGACACTTCTCAGCACACTTGCCACAGCCAACGCACTTAGACTGGTCAATGTGTGCGATATTGTTCTCTACAGTGATAGCACCATACTCGCACTGCTTTGTACATAACATACAGCCGATACATCCAACTGAACATACCTGCATAACATCCTTACCCTTGTTCTGTGAAGAACAGTTAACTGCATAAGATGCCTTGTATGGAATAAGCTCGATAAGGTGTCTTGGACATGTAGCAACACACTTACCACAAGCCTTACACTTTTCCTTATCTACTACAGCTACACCATTAACTACGTGGATAGCATCGAATGGACAAGCCTTAACGCATGAGCCATAACCCATACATCCGTATGTACATCCCTTAGGACCACCATTAGGTGCTATGTTCATCATAGTACAATCCTGTACACCAGAATATACATAGTTATTCTTAGCCTTATCACAGTCTCCGCCACACTTAACGAACGCTGTCATACGCTCCTGGCTTCCTGCCTCAGCACCCATAATAGCTGCTATCTTTGCTGCTACCGGAGCACCACCAACTGGACATGCACCACAATCAGCTTCACCTGCTGCGATAGCCTTTGCAAGTGCATCACAACCTGCGTATCCACAACCACCACAGTTGTTACCTGGAAGCTCTGCTCTTACATCTATTTCCTTCTGGTCAACCTCAACTGCAAACTTCTTTCCCATAAATCCAAGGAAGAGTCCAAGAAGAAGACCTGTTACACCTACGGCACAAGCCGCAATAATAATACCTGTCATTATTCAATATCCTCCTTAGATTATTCCTGAAAATCCGAAAAATGCAATTGACATAAGTCCTGCTGTTAAAAGAACGATAGGCATTCCCTTAAAACTTTCTGGAACATCATTGTCCTCTGTACGCTCACGTACACCAGCCATTATTACGATAGCTATTGTAAAACCAACAGCTGTACCAAGACCACTTACAAATGATTCAATTAAGTTGTATGAATTCTGTACATTTGTTAAAGCAATACCAAGTACGGCACAGTTAGTTGTGATAAGTGGAAGGTATACACCAAGTGCCTCATATAAAGGTGGCATACACTTCTTAAGTACCATTTCAACAAACTGAACTAATGTTGCTATTACAAGAATGAATACTACAGTATTCAGGTATGTAAGGTTAAGTGGTGTTAATATAAAATCATATATAAGGCTGCATATGATTGATGATATAGAGATAACACCGATAACAGCGCCACCCATTCCGGCAGCTGTGTTTATTTTCTTTGATACACCAAGGAAAGGACACAGACCTAAGAACTGGCTTAATACAACGTTGTTAACAAGCGCTGTGCTTATAGCGATAACTAATAAATTCATCTTTTACTCTCCTCCCTTAGTTCTCTTTTTCTTCATCTGAAACATAGTCTGGAACCTCAGCAGGCTTCATTCCATGCTTTCTCTTTACTCTGTTCATAACAGCTACACACATAGCAAGTACGAAGAATGCACCAGGTGCAAGGATAAATATACTAGCTGGTGTATAACCAAAGTTAGAAAGATCTACAAGTGCTGAACTACCTGTTGAAAGGATTGTTCCACCACCAAGTAACTCTCTGATTGCACCAAGAATTGTGATAGCACATGTGAAACCAAGTCCCATTCCGATACCATCAAACATTGATGGAAGTGCTGGGTTCTTAGAAGCATATGACTCTGCACGTCCTAAGATAATACAGTTAACAACGATAAGTGGTATATAGATACCAAGTGCATCATATATAGATGGCACAAAGCCCTGTAATAAGAACTGTATTATTGTAACAAATGATGCAACGATCACGATATAAGCTGGCATTCTTACGCTGTCTGGAATAACCTTTCTAAGTAATGAAATGAAAAGGTTAGAAAGCATAAGAACTGCTGTTGTAGAAAGTCCCATTCCGATACCATTGATTGCTGATGTAGTAACCGCAAGTGTAGGACACATACCAAGTGTTAAAACCAGAGTAGGATTCTCTTTGATAATACCATTATAAAGTCTTTCAACACATTTATTCAACTGAAACACCTCCTACTGTCTTAACATTAGCCTTAGCAAGGTCTGCATATACAGCTAATGCTGCATTAACACCCTTTGTTATAGCCTTAGATGTAACTGTAGAACCACCGATTGCATCAATATAGCTGTCTGATGATGAACCTGTTCCATCTGTTACTACCTTATATTCTGAAGTCTTAGTTCCGTTAAACTGTGCTAAGAATGAAGGATCCTGCTTAGCTCTCATACCAAGACCTGCTGTTTCACTTATTGTAAGAATAGATGTTCCAAGATATGTTCCATCTGTTGAAAGTCCAACAGAGAACTTGATATCTCCGCCGTAACCATCATGTGCAACAACTGTTACTACGAAACCTATAATCTTACCATTCTTAATACCAGCAACTACCTCTGATACCTCATCCTTAGAGAAATCTGTTGCAGAAGCTGAAAGTACTGTCTTAGCTGTTTCTGCTACCTTATCAGAAGCATAACTTCCATCAAGTGCTTCAAACTTATCAGCATCAGCAATAACCTCCTGGTAAGCCTTCTGCTTAGCCTTCTCATTCTGCTGTGCGATAGGGTCTTTAGTTACATTATATACAAGACCAAGAAGGATACCTGCAACAAGTGTAATTGCGAATAATATACATGCGTCTTTTATTATATTCTTCATCTTATGCAGCCTCCTTTGCCTTTTTTTCCGGCTTTTTCTTGCCAAATGACTTAGGTACTGTAACTCTTTCGATAAGAGGTACTAAGAGGTTACAGAAGATGATTGCGTATGAAACGCCTTCTGCTGAACCACCAAACATTCTGAATATGAACGTAAGTAAACCTAAGCAGACACCGAATACTAACTTACCATTAGGTGTGATAGGTGATGTAACATAATCAGTTGCCATAAAGAAAGCACCAAGAATAAGACCACCACCACAGATTTCCTGTAACATATACATAGCATCAAACTGATGTCCTGGTGCGAAAAGGAATATAAGCACTGCAAATGTTCCAATGTAAGAAAGTGGAATTCTTAATGAAATAATCTTTCTTACAACAAGATATATAGCACCGATAAGAAGACATATAACTGATGTCTCACCGATAACACCGCTTGTCTTACCAATAAACATAGTAAGAAGTGTTGGTGCTGTCTGTCCTACAACCTCTGAACCCGGCTTTAATATAGCAAGAGGTGTAGCTCCGGAATATGCATCACATACGAAGTTAGTCATTGGACCTGTATATGCAATAAGAAGGAAACATCTTGCTGCAAGTGCAGGGTTCATAAAGTTCTGACCAATTCCGCCAAACAACTGCTTAACAATAATAATTGCAAATACACAGCCAACAATCTCAAAACCAATGTTGAGAGTTGAAGGAATGTTAAGTGCAATAAGAAGACCTGTAACAGCAGCACTAAGGTCCATAACTGTTATCTTCTTATGCATAAAATACTCATATACTGCTTCAGAAGCCATACACACTACAATACCAACTATGATACGAATAAGTGCCTGAACTCCGAAGTTATAAATACCAAATATACTAGCAGGGGCTAACGCTATAAGTACGTCTCTCATAATAGTCTGAGTAGTATCCTTGCTACGTACATGTGGATTAGTTGATACGTTAAAAATCTCGCTCACTTTTAATCCTCCCTTATTTCTTTCTTCTGTTAGCCAGAACGATACTTCTCATAGCCTTAATCTGCTGTGTTAATGGTCTCTTAGCTGGACAGACATATGAACAGCTTCCGCACATTACACACTCCATACCATCAAACTTAACGAAACCAGCTTCATCGTTCTTAGCTGCAAATGAAGCAAGCTTAGCTGGAAGTAAATGGCTTGGACATCCTTCACCACATCTTCCACAACGGATACATGCTGTCTCTTCAAGCTTAGATACAACATCATTCTGGAATACAAGAAGTGATGAGCTTCCCTTTATAACTGGTACATCGAGACTATACATAGCAAATCCCATCATAGGACCACCTGATATGTACTTCTCTGGTTCGCCAACTACACCACCGACTGCTTCAAGAAGCTGTCTGTAGTTCATGCCAAGCCATACATAGAAGTTGCCTGGTTCTTTAACACCATCACCTGTAACAGTAACGATTCTCTTAGTAAGTGGCTTTCCTTCAATAACAGCCATATATATGCTGTATATTGTATCTACGTTATGTACGATACATCCTGCATCTGCTGGAAGCATAGTTGAGTTGATGCTTCTGCCTGTTGTAGCATAGATAAGACTACGCTCACCACCCTGAGGATACTTGGTCTTTAAAACCTTAACCTCGATATCTGGCTCAGAGGCAACTGCTGCCTGCATAACTTTGATAGCTTCAGGCTTATTATCCTCAATACCAATAATACCCTTAGCGTGATCAAAAATGCTTAATGCAACCTTTAAGCCAAGTACAATCTTGTCTGACTCTTCAAGAAGTCTTCTGTAATCGGATGTAAGGTATGGTTCACATTCAGCACCATTTACTATAATATAATCAATTCCTTCTGGATTCTTAGGGCTTAACTTTACGTTAGTAGGGAAGCCTGCACCACCCATACCTACTACACCTGCATCCTTAATTCTTTGTAATACTTCTTCTTTAGAAAGTTCTTCTAACTTCTTAGGAGTATACTCAACTTCCTTAAATTCTCCATCATTCTCAATGATGATTGAATTGCACTTTCCACCTGTGGCTAGCGTTCTTGGCTCTATAGCCTTAACTGTACCAGAAACAGATGAATGGATATTAGCTGATACGAATCCACCAGCCTCAGCAATCAACTGTCCAGCAAGGACGTAATCACCTTTGGCAACTACTGGAACTGCCGGCGCACCGATGTGCTGTGAAAGTGGGAAAACCATCTCTCCTACAGCAGGGAACAACTCTTTTATAGGCTTATCCTTTGATAATTCCTTGCCGTCATATGGATGTATTCCACCTTTAAATGTACACTTTCCCATGACATATTTCTCCTTATAAAATAATATATGTTATCATCCAAAGCAATGCAAAAACAGATAGACAACCATAAAACCCAAGCTTAATGATTGTGTATCTGATTTATAATAATTATGAACGATAATTAATATATTAATATAATATATCATTTATCATTAAAAATCTACTTTTTTTTGTGTATATATTCGTATATAATAAACAAAAACTGACATTTTTTTAACGTATACTTTTTGTAATCAAAGGATTTATAATTAATGAAGACTATAACTAAAACATTTAATCTAAACGATATACACAACAACGACAGCAATACTAATAATACTGCTGATAATTTCATCAATAATTCTCTCTGCAGCGAGCATACAATATTTTTTGATATTGAAACAACCGGCTTTTCGCACAAGACAAGCTTCTGTTATTTAATCGGCACTGCTTATATAAAGAATTCCATACTTACCATAATACAGTGGCTTGCCCAGTCCAAGGCTGACGAAGTGCAGGTAATAGCAAGCTTTCTTAATGCTGCCGCTTCATTTGATACACTGGTGCATTTTAATGGAGACAATTTTGACATTCCATTTATTAAAGACAGAGCCGCACACCTTAACATTCCGTACACACTTGATAAGCTCTTAAGCTATGATTTATACAAATGTGTACGTCCATTAAAGGCATTACTAAAGCTTGAAAGCTGTAACCAGAAGTCTGTTGAGCAATTCCTTAACATAAGCCGTGATGATGAATTCTCTGGCGGCGAGCTTATCAAGGTATACAACGACTATGTTAAGACTGGAGAAGCTTCTTACGAAGAACTGCTTCTGCTTCATAATTATGATGATGTATACGGACTAATCCAGCTTTCATCTATAACTGCCTACAATGCTGTATTAGAAGAAAATGTAACCTATACCGGATATTCTGTTGAATATTCCGATGATACTAATAAAAATGGAGATTTAATAATTAACTATACCCTGCCCTGTGCAGTTCCCATACCCGTTATTCATCTTGATAATAATGGATATGCCATAAGAATCAATGGCAATACTATGAAAATCAAACTGCCATTAATAACTGATAATCTCAGATTGTATTATAGTGATTATAAGAATTACTACTATCTTCCATACGAAGATACTGCCATTCACAAAAGTGTAGCTGCTTATGTTGATGCTGAATGTAAAGTGAAAGCAACCAGAGAAACAGCATACACTAAAAAATTCGCTTCGTTTATCAAACTGCCTTGTTACAATACAGACAGTCTCCAGACTTCTGAATATATATTCAGATATGAGTATAATGATGCTAATATATACCTTTTATATGATAAAAAAGAACTGCCTGAAGACATAATTCTTCAGGCAGTACATATACTGATTACTTTTTTCTGTAGAAAAACAACTCACTAGATTCATAACCAAGGTCTTTATAATTGATAATCTGCTCTGTATTACCAACAAATAAACAGCCGCCCTTAACTAATGAATCATTGAACTTCTTATATATCTCTAACTTGGCATCTTCTGTAAAATAGATAAGTACATTTCGGCAAACTATAAGATGACAGCTCTGAGGATATGAGTCTTTTAAAAGATTAGACTTCTTGAACTCAACGCACTTCTTAATCTCATCTGAAATCTTATAGTACTTATCTCCCATTTTTTCAAAATATTTATTCTTATACTCATCAGGAAGTCCCTTTAAGCTGTTGGCTGAATACACGCCATCTTTGGCCTTTTCAAGAACCTGGTCATCTATATCAGTAGCATATATCTTTATATCTTTAAGTGGGACTTTCTTTGCAAGCACCATTGCAAGTGAATATGGCTCATCACCTGTTGAACAAGCAGCACTCCATATCTTAAGTCTTGGTCCAAACTTCTTAATCAGGTCTGGAAGGATAATCTCATCAAGCTTCTTCCATAACGCTGGATTTCTATAGAATTCTGACACATTAATTGTAAGATAATTAACGAATTCATCAAGCATCTGGGCATCATTCTTTATCGCATTGCAATAACTGTCATAACCTGTATGCTTATTCCTTGCTATAAGTGTATCTATTCTTCTCTTCATCTGCTTTTCTTTATAAGCATTAAGGTCAATTCCTGTAAGTCCTAACACAAATTTCTTAAAATCTTCATAATCTTTAACCATATTGATATCCTCTGTTCTTTCCTGTAACATATTCCGCAGTTGTTGCAATCCCTTAGCTTTATATGGATTTTATCACACAATATTAATTGTGTCAAAATTTTATCATTATATAAAAAATATAAAAACATTACATAAAATATCTAATTACCATATCCGATTAAGCTTACCATTATATTCAATTTTACAATATTCTGGATTTTACAACTCATTCTGCCAATATTGAATTTGCCAATATATTAAACATCGTATTAGACATATATAATTAATTACATTATAATAAACATTAATTTACTATATCAATTTAATCTAAGCACAATGAGCACATATCACCAATTTATAAAATAGAAGGAATTAACACAATGAACGAAGAACAGCTTTTAAAAAGAAAAATAATAGATACTGCCAATCAGGCTTTCAACCACAATATATATACTTACACTAATTTTTTAAGTATAAATGAACTGTCGTCTGTCAACAAAATGAGCAATGAATTATCATTTATACCATATGATGAATGGGGTGGCAATCCTGTATGTGAACGCAAAATAATACGTTTCGGCTCTGAGGAACTCTATGGCTATGATGCCGGTTACCCTATCTCAACTATCCGAATAAGCCCATTATCCGTCAAATTTGCTGAACAGCTTAACCACCGTGATTACCTTGGTGCAATTATGAACCTTGGAATTGAACGCGAACTAGTCGGTGACATTATAATTAAAGTGCCTGATGCTTATGTATACTGCCTTTCGCACATAGCTGATTATATATGTGATAATCTGGACTCTATTAAACACACACACATAAGATGTACAATATGCACTGATGAGATTGAAGCAATCAAACCAGAACTTGAAGAGATACGAATAATTGCTGCTTCTAAGCGGATTGATGCAGTTGTTGCTTCCCTCACCAGATTATCACGCAGTAATTCCAATGAGCTATTTACGTCAAAGAAAATATTCCTCAATGGAATATGTACCGAGAATAAAAGCCAGAACTTAAAGAAAGATGATGTACTTGTAATCCGTGGACATGGAAAGTATATCTTTATAGGTGATGAAGCCGAAACCCGCAAAGGACGAAGCTATCTGACACTTATGCAATATAAGTAATTATTCTTCTAATATAATTCGCACCCCAGATTTTGACAGAAAGCTTAAGGAAATTTAACAAGAGCTGTACACCAACATTGTATATATACTTTCTACCGGTTCTACCCAGCATAGAAAGTATATATCACACTAAGGTGTACAGCTCTTATATTATCAAATATTAAGTTACAGCCAATCATCAGAACATCTGACAATTAATTATTAAATTATTCTTCTGTAGCCTCTTCCTGTGGTTCTGCATCATCTAATAATGCTTTCATACTAAGGCTGATCTTCTTGTCAGCTTCGTTAAGGTCTACAACCTTAGCTTCAATTTCCTGACCAATCTTTAATACATCTTCTGGCTTGTTAATATGTTCCTTAGAAATCTGTGATACGTGAAGTAAAGCATCAATGCCGTCTTCAAGCTGAACAAAAGCACCAAAGTCAGTCATTCTTGCTACCTTACCAGTAACAACATTACCTACAGCATACTTTGTTGAAGCATCATTCCAAGGGTTCTGGTCTGGATATTTAACTGAAAGTGCAATCTTGTCACCATTGATTTCCTTGATGAAGCACTTAACTGAATCGCCAACCTTATATACCTTCTTAGGGTTCTCTGTTCTTCCCCAAGACATCTCTGAAATATGAAGAAGTCCGTCTACACCACCAAGGTCAATGAATGCACCAAAATCTGTTACATTCTTAACTGTACCTTCGATTGTATCTCCTTCTTTAATCTTAGAAAGAAGTTCTTCCTGAGCTGCCTTCTTCTTAGCTACGATAAGCTGCTTGCAGTCACCAATCACCTTTCTGTTCTTTGGATCATATTCTGTTAATACAAATGTAATCTCCTTACCATTGTATTCTGAGAAATCCTTAACATAAGAATCTGATACAAGGCTTGCTGGAATGAAGATTCTTGTCTCATCAACAACAACTTCAAGACCACCCTTAATAACTCTTGATACATTAGCTGTTATAGCTTCTTTGTTATTAAATGCTTCTTCAAGTCTCTTGCTTCCACTCTCTGCAACAAGCTTTCTATATGTAAGAAGAACCTGTCCTTCTCCATCATTAAGCTTAAGCACCTTTGCCTTCATCTCATCTCCAACAGAAACAACTGTTGTTAAATCGATACCTGGTGTTGATGAATATTCACTTCTTGTGATAATTCCATCGTGCTTATAGCCTATGTTAAGAACGATATGGTCTTCTTTAACTGCTATTACAGTGCCATCAACAACTTCTCCTGTATGAATTTCCTTCCACTCTTCGTTAGCTAACATCTCTGCAAAATTCTCTGACATTAGTATAAACCTCCTCAATGATATTGTTCGGGGTCGATGCCCCAGCTGTAATACCTATGCTGTCTATGAATCTTAAATCGTTAAGATTAAGATCTCTTAGAGTTTGAATGTAAAATGTATCCTCACATTCGCCTTTACAAATCTCATACAGTTTTCTCGTATTGGAACTACTCTTGTCACCAATGACAATCATCGCACTAACTTTCCGTGCAATATCTCTTGCCTCTGTCTGACGTTCTTCCGTGGCATTACAAATAGTATTTTTAATGGTAATATTGTAACTCTTTTTGTTGATAATTTCAACTAATTCTTGAAATTTATTGTAATTAAATGTCGTTTGGGATACAACAACCACTTCTTTTGCCCTGTCAAGCTCAAGATTTTGTGCTTTTTCGATAGAATCCACTATATATACAGGACTTACTGACCACCCTTTAATGCCCTCAACTTCCGGGTGTTTCTCATTGCCTATTATTACAATCTGCTTTCCTGCCTTGCTCTCCTGCTCAACTATTCTGTGTATTTTAAGAACAAATGGACAGGTTGCATCTACAACTTCATAATTCTTTGTCTTTATGCTCTCATACACATTTTTAGATACACCATGCGACCTTATTATGACAGTAGCATTATCAATACCGTCAAGCTGTGCTACATCTGATATTGCCTTGACCCCTTTGCTTTCAAGGTCCTTTACAACTTCATCGTTATGTATGATAGGTCCGTATGTGTATACATTTTCCATTCCTGTTCTTTCATACACTGTATCCACTGCACGGTGAACTCCAAAGCAGAAACCAGCAGACCTGGCAAGTATAACTTCTGCCTCTTTCATATATCCTCCAAATCACTACTTTGCTTTATTAATAACTGTCTTGATGGCTTCCACCACCTCATCAATTCCCATATCAGAACTGTCTACAAGAACTGCATCATCTGCCTGCTTTAATGGTGAAATATCCCTGTGCATATCCTGATAATCTCTCTGTTCAATATCATCTTTTATCTTCTGTAAATCACATTCTTCACCATTTGCCTTAAGTTCGTCATATCTTCTTCTGGCTCTGGCATCAGAACTTGCAGTAAGATATATCTTTACATTGGCATCTGGAAGAACTGTTGTGCCAATATCACGTCCATCCATAACAACATTTTCTGCTGCCGCAAGCTCTCTTTGCAAATCAACAAGCTTGCTTCTTACAGCCTTATACTTAGATGTCTTTGAAGCCATATTGCCTGTTGCCTCAGTTCTTAAAAGACTGGTTACATTCTCGCCGTTAAGGATAACCTGCTGTTCGCCGTCTTTATATTCTATTGTTATCTTTACATTATCGACTGCCGCATTAATCGCAGCTTCATCTGCGGGGTCAATATTATTCTGGTTAAAATATACCGCCATTGCCCTGTACATAGCACCGGTATCTACATATATATAACCCATCTGCTTAGATATAAGCTTTGCTATTGTACTCTTGCCAGCTCCTGCCGGTCCATCAATTGCTACTGAATAAGACATAATAATCCTCTTTTCTGCCTGTGTTATAAAACACGCTGGCATTATTTAATTATTCAAATGCATTGCTGCAGCATACGCACTCGACCACGCTACCTGCAAGTTAAAACCGCCTGTAACCGCATCTACATCAAGCACCTCTCCTGCAAAATACACATTTTTAACTAACTTTGACTCCATAGTTGTCGGATTGATTTCTTTAACATCAACACCGCCCTGTGTAATTATAGCTTCATTAAAGCCTCTTGTACCGGTTATTGTCATTTCAAAATGCTTTAACAGATGTACAATCCTTAATCTTTCTTCCCTTGTTATCTCATTAACCTGTTTATCTTTATTGATATCACTGAGCCTTACTATAACAGGGATAAGTTTCTTAGGAAGCAGCTTATCAAGTGAATTACGGAAGGTTTTATTCTTTTCCTCTGAGAAATCCCTAAGAACTCTCTCATCAAGCTGTTCCTCTGATAAAGCTGGCTTTAAATCTATCACAAGCTTAAGCGGTCTTTTTCTTAATATTGCTGTTGTATAACTGCTCGCACTAAGAATAACTGGCCCGCTCACACCAAAATGCGTAAATAGCATTTCACCAAAGTCACTATACAGCTCTTTACGACTGTCACCCATACTGTCATATATGCTTATTGCTATATTCTTAAGGCTCAGTCCCATAAGCTCTGAAGCCCATTCTTCTCTTACTGTGAGAGGAACTAATGCCGGTATAATAGGTGTAACATTATGTGAAAGTGCCTTTGCAAATCTATAGCCATCGCCTGTTGAACCAGTGCTTGAATAAGAATTACCACCTGTTGCTATAATGCAGGAATCAGCTTTTATAACCTGCTTTCTGCCAGTAGATAACTCCTTAACTTCAACACTTACAAACTGCGATATATATTCTGGCTCTTTTTTCTTAGATTTAGGTTCTTTTTTCTTGGATTTATACTTTTTTTCAAGTTTTACACTATCATTTGCTATATTCTCTGATACTGCATTGCAAGATACTATTTTCCCTGACACTGCATTTTCTGATACTACATTCTCTGATAATTCCCTGGCTGTAACATCAACAACCTCTGTGCTAAGCATAATATCCACTTTGCATTTTCTTAATTCTCTTGCCAATGTGCCGATTACATCTGATGAATGGTCTGACTCTGGAAAACAGCGGTTACCTCGTTCTATTTTAAACTTAAGTCCAAGTTCATCAAAGAATCCCATTACATCATAATTAGAAAAGCCTTTAAATGAACTGTACATAAATTTAGGGTTGGTTACAACACTATTTTTAATGTCGTCCTCATCACCAGCATTAGTAAAATTACAGCGGCCTTTTCCTGTTATAAAAAGCTTCTTTCCAAGCTTATCATTCTTTTCTATAAGAGTTACTGTGTGTCCATTTCTGGCGGCTATAATAGAAGCCATCATACCTGCCGCCCCGCCTCCAATAACTACAACTTTACTCATAGGAAACCTCTCTATCCTCTTTATTCCTGAACCAAAAGTTCTTTGAAATATGGTAACTCAAGTGCCCAGTCACAGAATGTATGCCATTCTGCAAGCTTATGGTTTCTTCTTGAATAATACATTCCTGCAAGATTTTCATAATTAAATGTGCATGTACGCATCTGATTATAGCTTTCTGGAAGCAACTGAATCATACTATACCAAAGGTCTTTATCCTTAGTTTCTATGAACTTCTGGCGTATTGTTTCAAGAAAATCTATATTCTTCTGCATCATATCTAACGCCTCAGAAGTACAATGGTCAACGCTGAAATCTTCCATTTCAAATGACTTGCTGTGGATTTTATGCATTGTACTTGTTGAATTGGCAACTGTTCCAACCTTATATGTATCGTATTCCTTCCACCAGTAGATTGGTGCTGTTATATCTACTGTTACAAATATCTGTCTTATAAACTTTCTATGGTCTGAACCAGCCTTGCAGAGCCTTTTCGCTAAATCTAAATCATTAGGTCCAAATGTGAATACTCCATTTTCTGTCTTACTATCCATTCTAGCCCAGCTATTAAGCGGATTTCTCGCTCCTCTCATAGCGTTTTCAAAATTCATAACTTCAAATCTTTCAAGCTTAATCATCTATTCAAATACCTTTCTGTGTTTATTAGTAACGTATATTGTGACATTATTATAAATAACGCATACATATTTATATTACACTATTATTAATGCAAAGTATATAGTTGACTTAAAATAATAAAATTGACCTTTAGAAGCCATAATATACCTCCAAAGGTCAATCTTATTTTAGTTCATAATATTTATGTAATTAATTCTTACAATAATTACATTATCAATTCCTGCAATATAATATTAATAACACAATATTAATTAAAGAAGGCTCTTGCGTAATTCTGCTCCATCCTTAGCACTAAGATATGCAGGTGCAATATCAAATACTGTCTTACAACCGCTCTGACCTTCCTTATAAAGACGATAAGCTGCTCTTGCATATGCTACGATAACGCAAGATGTGAATTCTGGGTTAGAATCAAGCTTTAAGCTGTATTCTATAACGTGATTGTTCTCTTTGTTCCAGCCTGTCTTTCCTGTACGGATAACAAATCCTCCGTGAGGAATTCCACTGTGGTTTTTCTTTAATTCTTCTTCACTGATAAAATGTACTGTTGTATCGTAATCAGCGAAATAGTTAGGCATATTCTTGATTGTTTCTTCTACCTTTGCAGCATCAGCACCTTCCTCTAATACTACAAAACATTCTCTTGTATGCTTCTGTCTTGTTGTAAGCTCTGGATTCTCGCCATTTCTTACAGCTTCTAAGGCTGCCTCAACTGGAATTGTATACTGCTTGCCATCCTTGACGCCCTCAACTCTTCTGATAGCGTCTGAATGTCCCTGACTTACGCCCTTACCCCAGAATGTATAATCTTTGCCTTCTGGTAAAATAGCATTGGCATACATACGGTTTAAAGAGAACATACCTGGATCCCAGCCTACTGATATAATTCCAACGTGTCCGCTCTTCTTAGCCGCAGAATCAACATTTTCAAAATGTTCTGGAATTCTTGCGTGTGTATCAAAGCTGTCAACTACGTTAAACATCTCTGCAAACTTTGGTGTCTGTACTGGTAAATCTGTAGCACTTCCACCGCAAAGAATCATTACGTCTATCTTATCCTTCCACTGCTCTACCTCATCTACTGAGCATACTAAAGCACCCTCTGTCAATATAGATACGCTTTCTGGTGCACGTCTTGTAAATACTGCTACAAGCTCCATATCTGGATTTTGCCTGATAGCACACTCAACGCCTCTTCCAAGATTTCCGTATCCAATAATACCTATTCTCATATTCTGCCTCCATTTTATACATATTTACTGTATTTCACATATAATTAGTGTGAACAAACACTTCTTTAATATTACTTTTTGAAAATACATATGTCAACTCTCATTCAGGCAGTTTTTTATCAATAAATATTATTACTGTTCTTTCTTTAGCTTACCAGCCATTAAAATTGTAAATCCAATGCCCATTAATGATAATACTAATAAATATCCTGCCCAGTATATATGTGTCATATCTCCTGTCTGTGGTGTTTCAACTGTATTACCTGCGGCTTCTGTTACATTTTCTACTGATGTGCCTGGTAAACTTATATCTGATGAACTGCTTGTAATCTGCTGTTTTGTAATAAGATATGTTGAGCAGTGATCCTGTTCTACTGTCATATAACCATCATTATCAACTACAGCTGACATCATACTAATTATTGTTCCATCATCTAAGAGCTGGCTGTAATAAAGTGTCTGGCCTGCATATGCTTTTCCAACATTTAACTTAATACTTGCCGTTGCTGGAAGCACGCCGGAATAATTGTATACAATCTTAGATACGAATATATCCTCTGTTACATCTGCCGGCATATCTCCTGCTTCTTTTATATCAGAAGTAATTGCTGTTGAGAAGTCATATATTGCAACCTGTGATACTTCTGACATTGTTCCTTTTGCAAATGTAAATGTAACATCATTGTTAGATTTGATAACAACATCATTCACCTTGTTATCTTCAATAATCTTTCTGATTTCATCAGCCTTAATAGTTGTGCTGCCGTCTGATACATCTACTACTGTATTAGTGGTGCTTGACTCTGGTGTCGATGGCTTCTTATCTGTTGTGTTGTCAGATGGATTATTGGTTGTGTCTCCTTTTGAATTATCTGTCGTATTATCACTAGATGATTTAGCTGTAAATGTAAGTTTATCTGCTACACATTCAACATTATAAAGACCTTCTATCTCTGTACCGTCATACTTGTATCCGTCTGGAAGATTATCACTTCCCACTACAGGATTGTATGTTGCTACAGGATTGTCATAATCAATAAGCCATAATTCATCATTGCTTCGTTCATCTACACCAAGCTTTTCAAGAAGCTTACATATTCTATAATATGATGTTTTATTTTCATAAACATATGCAGATACATACTTTTCATTTGTTGCTGTATTGATTATAACCTGACTTGTTCCGCCGCTTCCACTGTCTGACTCATAATATGAAATTGGATTGTCTAATGTGGTCTTGGTATATCCAGCAGGGATATTATCATATTCACCTACTTTGTCAGCATAATATACATCGCCCATAGCTTTCTTTGTAGTAAGCTTATATAATGTATAAGTCACTTTAGCAGGTTCAATATATGTCAGCTCTTTAATATAATATAATGAAGTATTATCTGCCTCGTTCTTATATACTATATTAGTTGTATAAGGGTCGTACTCATAATACCTGGCACATAATCTTGATATTTCCAGCGGATGTGATACATTATATGTCACATTTTCCTTTAATGTTCCATTATCCTTAATTGGCTTGTTAGTGAGATTATCGCTTGTATACACTACTGCCTTTGAACCAGAATATATTGTAACATTACAGGTGTCTGCAACTGAAAGCACCGAATTAGTTCCCTCAGCAAAGAAAGCTATTCCATAATCATCTGATTTGTCTGCATTAATTACCAAAGAACCATTACCACTTATATTGATTGAACCACCCCATGCATCACCATATGAACCTATACTTCCGATTTCATTATCACCAACAAGGTTAATCTTGAAATCATCACCCATCATATTAGTAACTATTACTGTTGTAGAGCTTTTATAATTATTTAATGTAAGTGTATTAGACTCTCTGTCATAAGACATTCCATCTATAGAATTAGTGCCTTCTGATGAGAATAGCAGATTACTTTCCTCTCCATTTCTTACATTAATATAAGCATAAGCCCAATCACCAGTATCACATGGTCCATTGGCAGCTTTTACTTGTGGTACTGCAAATGAAACTGCTGCCGATACAGCAAGCACAACAGCTGTAACTAATGCTGCCATTTTCTTACTATGACATTTTTTGTTTTTCACCATAAACTTTGTTCCTCCTGTTTCTTATATTTTTATGCTGCTATATTACTTTATTTATCCTTATAATTACAGTTGTCATATATCCCAATCTGCCAGAAAATGACAAAAATGGGCGTGGGACTAACGTCCCACGCCCATTTTTTCACTTAAAACCACCAGTTGTTGCGAGTTCTACAAAAAAAACAAATCATACGGCTAGCTATTAAACTGGATATGCCTTATTCTCTGTATCAGCCTTAGCAGGGTCAACCTTCTTCTGCTGTGCTTCTCTATACTTGAAGAACTCAGTAGCAACTGCTGGGAATAATGCGTATGAAAGCACATCTTCATCCTGCTGCTTGTACTGCTGTACGACTGGGTCATTCTTGAACTTCTCAAGCTGTGGCTCAATAAGATCTGCCGGACGGCAGGTAATAGGTGTAGCATCACCTATAGCCTTCTTCTGTACTTCTGGGTTAAATGGCTTAATTGTCTGTCCGAATTCACCCATAAGAACCTTCTTAGATTCCTTAGTAATCATCTTATAACGCTCGCCCTGTAATACATTAAGAACAGCCTGTGTACCAACAATCTGTGATGATGGTGTAACAAGAGGTGGTTCACCAAAGTCCTTACGAACCTTAGGAATTTCCTCAAGAACTGCCTGATACTTATCTTCTGCACCAGCTTCCTTAAGCTGTGATACAAGGTTAGAAAGCATACCACCAGGTACCTGATATAATAATGTCTTAATATTAACACCAAGAACCTTAGTATTCATAAGACCTGACTTTAATGCTTCTTCTCTCATTGGCTGGAAGTAAGCAGCTATCTCTGCAAGAAGGTTCTGGTCAAGACCTGTATCGTACTCTGTACCCTTAAATGCCTCTACCATAACTTCCGTAGCCGGCTGTGATGTTCCCATTGAGAATGGTGACATAGCTGTATCGATAATATCAGCACCTGCTTCAACAGCCTTCATATATGTCATTGAAGCAACACCTGATGTATAATGTGTATGCATCTGGATAGGAAGTGAAGAACCATCCTTTAATGCCTGTACAAGCTCTGTAGCCTTAGCAGGAACAAGTAAACCTGCCATATCCTTGATACAGATAGAATCTGCACCCATATCCTCAATTCTCTTAGCTGTTTCTTTCCAGTAATCAAGAGTATATGCATCACCAAGTGTATAGCAAAGTGCTATCTGTGCGTGAGCATTAGGATTTTCTTTCTTAACAAGCTTAACTGCCTCAACTGATGACTTAAGATTTCTTAAATCATTGAAACAGTCAAATATTCTGATTATATCAATACCATTAGCGATAGACTTCTGTACGAAATATTCTACAACGTCATCTGCATAATGATTGTATCCGAGGATATTCTGTCCTCTGAATAACATCTGTAACTTTGTATTCTTAAAACCATCTCTTAACTTACGAAGTCTTTCCCAAGGGTCTTCCTTAAGGAAACGAAGTGATGCATCAAATGTAGCACCGCCCCAGCACTCAACTGAATGATATCCAACCTTATCCATCTTGTCTATGATTGGAAGCATCTGCTCTGTAGTCATTCTTGTAGCAATAAGTGACTGATGAGCATCTCTTAATACAGTCTCAGTTATCTTTAATGGTTTCTTAACCTGATCTGCCATCTTAAACTCCTCCTATATATTCCTATATATAAAGTAAATAAACTCTAATTAAGCTGCGTAAGTAACTTCTATTCAGACTTAGAAGGTCTTATGATATATATAGACCATTCCTCTGTCCACAACGAAGTTGCGTAAGCAACTTCTAATGAATTTAGAAGGTCTTAGTCTGCGTATTGTGCAGACTTAGAGCTTCTTAATTCAATTTACATAACACCAAACATCGCCATAAATGTACCAGCCGCAACCGCTGTACCAATAACACCGGCTACGTTAGGTCCCATAGCGTGCATCAAAAGGAAGTTAGAAGGATCTGCTTCTGAACCAACCTTCTGTGAAACTCTAGCTGCCATTGGAACTGCAGATACACCTGCTGAACCAATAAGTGGATTAACCTTACCGTGTGTAGCCTTACACATAATCTTACCAAATATAACACCTGCCGCTGTACCAAAGCAGAATGCAATAAGACCTAATGCAACAATCTTTAATGTATCAAGATTGAGGAAGGCTTCTGCACTTGTTGTAGCACCAACTGATGTACCAAGAATAATAACAACTATATACATAAGTGCATTGGATGCTGTTTCTGTAAGTTGCTTAACAACTCCTGACTCTCTAAAAAGGTTACCAAGCATAAGCATACCAACAAGTGGTGCTGTTGTAGGAAGAATTAATACTACAACGATTGTAACGATAATAGGGAAAAGAATTTTCTCAAGCTTAGATACAGGTCTTAACTGTTCCATCTTAATCTTTCTTTCCTTTTCAGTTGTTAATAACTTCATAATAGGTGGCTGGATAATTGGTACAAGTGACATATATGAATATGCTGCAACCGCTATTGGTCCAAGATAATTAGTCTGTCCTAATTTACCAGCAAGGAATATTGATGTAGGACCATCAGCACCACCAATAATAGATATTGCTGCTGCTGCCTTATCTGGGAATCCCATAAATATAGCCATAATGTAAGCAGCAAATATACCAAACTGTGCTGCTGCACCTAAAAGGAAACTCTTAGGATTAGCGATAAGTGGACCAAAGTCTGTCATCGCACCAACACCAAGGAAGATAAGTGATGGCAGAATACTCCATTCATCTAATAAATAAAAATAATGTAACAAACCACCTACGCCATTGCTTGAATCTTCAATAGATAACATAATATCCGGGAAAAGATTAACAAGTAACATACCAAATGAAATAGGTACTAAAAGCAGAGGTTCATATTCTTTTTTGATTGCCAAATACATGAAAAACAGCGCAACCAGAATCATCAGATAATTACCCCAAGTGAGGTTAAAGAATGCTGTCTGGTGAACGAGGTTTCCCAATGTTGATAAAATATATTCCATTTTTTACCTCCGTATATTATCTCTACACAACTAATTGATATATCAATTAGTTCATAGAAACTAATACTTTACCTGACTCTACTGAATCACCAGCTGCACACTCAACTGTAGCAACTGTACCATCCTGTGGTGCACAGATTTCATTTTCCATCTTCATAGCTTCAAGAACGAGTAATACATCACCCTTCTTAACTGCTGTGCCCGCATTAACGTTAACCTTAAGAATCTTACCAGGCATTGGTGCATTGACCTTTACTGCACCCTGTGCGCCTGCTGGTGCTGCAGCCTTTGGTGCTGCCTTAGGAGCTGCTGCTTTTGGTGTTGCTGCCTTAGCTGCACCTGCTGTGCTTCCTGTTCCTTCTTCTACAGTAACATCATATACATTACCATTAACTGTTATTGTATAATTCTTCATAATTTATTTCCTCCTGCTATTAACCTTTCTAATTGAACGAACTACAAGTCCGTCTGTAGATGTATTCTCTGATGCAGCAATAGCTGCTGTTATAACTGCTATAAGTTCAAGATCATCAACTTCTTCATCCTGCTCTTCGCTTGAAACTATCTGAGCAATAGCATTATCAACACCCTGGGCATCATTAGATGCTTCATTCTTAGCCTTATTTCTATTCTCAAACTTATTGATGTACTTAAATAATGAAATAATGAATGAAATAAATATAAGTACAACGAATACTGTTCCCATACCGATAAGAGTATTCATTACCGCTTTATACATCTTCTGTCCTGTAGTATATGATGGATTGATAGCACCATTTTCAAGTGTATAGTCATCATTAATTACGAATTCAAATGTACATTTATCATTTTTCTCATATGAAGTATCAACTGTAATAGTACATAACTCACCTGTCTTGCTATTGAGTTCTACATTAATTTCATTGATACTCTTTAAAGCACCTAACTCATCTCTTGTGCTATTCCAGCTATTATAAAAAGCTATTGTCTTAACACTAATTCCACTCTGGTCAACAATGTATAACTTATTATTTACCATTGTAAGTGATTGAGCTGCCTCTGCATCCGCTGTTATCTTAGCAGAATCATTCTTATCAAGATATGTAATCATATCTTTAGCCCAGTCTACAAGATAAGCCTCACTGGCATCAAGCTGCTGCTGTTTTAACTCTGTCTTGGCACTTGCTGTTGATATAGTACCATTAGATGAACTGCAGGCTGTCATACAGAATACACAGATAAGTAATGAGAATAACACTAAGAACTTTTTAAACTTAATTTTCTTCATATTATCACCTCTTCAATTATACTGTGCCATGCTTCTTATCTGCACGAACCTCTCTTTTATCAAACAACATTTCAAATGCTGCAATAATGTACTTTCTTGTATCTTCTGGGTTAATAATTGTATCAACATAACCTCTTGCAGCTGCCTGCTCAACGCTTGACTGTAATGCTGCATATTGAGAAGCCTTTTCATTAATCTTAGCTGTAACATCATCTGCTGCTGCGATTTCATCAGCATACATAATCTTAGCAGCTAAAGAAGCATCCATCATACCGATGCTTGCCTGTGACCAGGCATATACCATATCTGCACCTACTGACTTAGAATTCATAGCTACATATGCGCTTCCATAAGCTTCACCTGTAATTACATTAACCTTTGGCACATCTGCGTTAGAAAATGCATATACTAACTTAGCAGCTGCCTTGGCAATTGTCTTCTCAGCTCTTACATTAGCTTCAAAGCCCTTAACATTAGTAAGTGAAAGCACTGGTATTTCAAATGCGTTACAGAATGTTACGAATTCGGCTGCCTTATAAGCTCCATCTGTAGTTAATACAGCTGCAAACTCTTCTGCCTTTTCGCCATTCTCATCATATATTGCTGTTCTGTTAGCAACAGCACCAACTGTAACTCCATCAAGCTGAATGAAGCCAGTTACCATTTCCTTAGCATATTCAGCCTTAACTTCTACAAATAATCCATCATCTGAAATATCTGTAAGAGCAAGTGCAGCATCAGCTATCTCTGCTGACATATCAGCGCATACTCTGTTAAGGTCGTCCTGATTATCTGTGTATACAGCACCTTCCTCATTATTAGATGGAAGCATTGATACAAGCTGTCTTACTCCATTAGCGATTGTTTCTTCATCACCAATGAAATCTGCAACACCTGCTTTAGCCATAAATTCTGCACTTGATGTATCAAGCTTAGATTCATAGTTGCCATCTAATGCATTAGGACTGTTAACAAATAACTTAGCCTTCTTTTCTTCCACAAATACGAAATCTGAAAGTTCTGCAAGAACAGCAAGACCTCCACCACATTCACCATATACGGCTGTAATCTGTGGAACAATTCCAGAAGCTAATGACATATTCTTATAAATCTGTCCAAAGCCGTCAAGGGCGTCTGTTGCTTCCTGAAGTCTTAAACCTGCGCAGTCAATCAGACCAATCACAGGAGCTCCCATTTTCATTGCCTTCTCATAAAGATTAGCAATCTTCTTGGCATGCATCTCACCAATTGTTCCGCCTAACACAGCAGCATCCTGGCTATACACATACACAAGATTTCCATTAATAACTCCATATCCTGTGATTACACCATCAGATGGAGCCTTTTTTTCCTGCATGTTAAAATCTGTTGCTCTTGCTGTAACAGCCGCTCCGATTTCAACAAAACTGCTATCATCAAGAATTGCTTCGATTCTTGATAAAGCCTGTGTAGTATTACTCATCACCGAGACCTCCTCTTTGTTATATATTGCTTAATGCAAACAACTATTGTTTATTTTATAACAATGTAAGTTAAATTACAAGAGATTTGTTGTTGCTTTCCACGTTATTTTGTTAATTTTATACGCATTTTTCATTAATTTTGCACATAGGACATATATGTTATTAATCTTTTGTTTCAAGAACTATAATAAGTCCTTTATGAACCTTAATTATTCCCTGTTCATCTTCTACTTCGTTGCTCTGGCATATACTTAATCCCTGCTTTAATTCATAATTATCAAGCGTATATTTAAATCCCTCAAGGCTTAAACTGACATTTTCTGACATAGGAATAATTGACACATATCTTCCATACTGGCTGTCTTTACGAATTATATGTATTCCATCAGCCTCACTTAAAAGATATATATAATTGTGCTCATCAACTATATGGCAGTCCTTTCCACAATCAGCCGCCACCTTCATATTTCCTATATTGGTAATTGTGTGATCCATTCTTGTTCCTGTCGCACCAAGTATATATATGTCTGTTGCACCCTTTTTAAGTGCTGTCATAATCGCAAGGTGTGTGTCGGTATAATCTTTTTCTTTAGGATATATCTCAAATTCAGTATTACTCTTATATCTGTCAAGCACATCTTTATCTACTGAATCGTAATCTCCAAGCAGAAAATCCACCTTCAATCCAAGCTTATCAGCATACTCAAGACCGCTGTCAGCCGCTATGCAATAATCAAATGTCTGATTATCAAGCCATTCTTTCGCCCACGCAACATTAATACTTCCACCTGTAACAATAAGAGTCTTGCTCATCTTCTATAACCTCCTTTTTAATTATCAATCTTTTAAATTTTCTGTCCATGTTCTTTAATTTTTCACATTTATACTTTATAATTAACCCAATAGTAATTAAGCGTATATATTTTAATAAGCAGACAGCATTTTCATTCTGCTTACATCTGGTAATAGTACCACATTTTACTGCTTATATATAGTTTAATTTACGCGAAGCATTTTAATGCTACATATTACATATTATTTATATACACAGAAAGGAGATTATTGTGAGCAGCTTAAATTCACAGTCAGACAATACAGTTAATGAACACATCATTGACGAAGCTAAGCAATCTGGCATTTCTGAAAAAGAAGCCAAAAATATTATCGAGGAAGAAGAAGGCATTGAGCTTTTACAGCACTCTGGCAATCTGTATGAGTCAACAGATGACAAATATAAAGATAACTTGTCGTCTGCAATAACTTTTTTTGTATGCGGTGCTGCTGGAATTATAATTCTTATTCTTAATGACATCGGAATATTAAAGTTTGTAACAAAAGGTAGTTCTAATTTCATACTTGTAAATGTTGTTCTTGGTCTTTTATTTGTTGGATTTATCGCAATAGGTTTCTGGTCTTTAAAGTATTCCAAGAAAATCAAGTCAAACGCCTCTATCGAAAATGAAGCAACGGACACTATTATCAACTGGCTTAATGACAATGTAACCAAAGAAGACATTGAAGGTTCTTACAACAATGATATTGCAGAAGAAATGAAATATTTCAACAGAAGTGATTACATCAAAAATGCTATTATGAAACAGTTCCCTGACACGTCTGAAGGGTTATGTGACACTATCTCTGATAAATACATTGACAGCATTTTCAATATGTAAATCAACTTTACAAAAACAAAAAGAATATACAGGCTTCTATAAAAAGCATACAATCAGCTTTATAAAAACACTGGCTTCCATAGAACCATACAGTCTGCTATAAAATCACGCAGCCTGTCAATGCTAAATATTACCCAGCTATAATCAGGCTATAACATAAGATAAGCAAAAGCTGTTGGTTTATTATCTAAACACTGATAATAAATCAACAGCTTTTTACTATTATTGTAAATATAATTACTTACTTTGAAAGGTACTCATCAATACCCTTAGCAGCAGCTTTACCAGCTCCCATAGCAAGAATAACTGTTGCAGCACCTGTAACAGCATCACCACCAGCGTATACGCCTTCCTTAGATGTCTGTCCATTAGCTTCTTCTGCTACAATACATTTTCTCTTATTAATCTCAAGACCCTTAGTTGTAGATGAGATAAGTGGGTTAGGTGATGTACCAAGTGACATAATAACTGCATCAAGGTCCATTACGAATTCTGAATCAGGGACTTCAACAGGCTTTCTTCTTCCAGAAGCATCTGGCTCGCCAAGTTCCATCTTAACACACTTAATACCTGTAACATTACCCTTATCATCTGTAAGGACTTCTGTTGGGTTAGTAAGAAGGTCAAATATAATCCCCTCTTCTTTAGCGTGATGTACTTCTTCTGCTCTTGCAGGAAGTTCTTCCTCACTTCTTCTGTATACAATATGTACCTCAGCACCAAGTCTTAATGCTGTTCTTGCGGCATCCATAGCAACGTTACCACCACCAACGACAGCAACCTTCTTAAATCTTGCTATTGGTGTATCATAATCCTCTCTGAAAGCTTTCATAAGATTGCTTCTTGTAAGGTATTCATTAGCTGAGAATACTTCATTAGCATTTTCTCCTGGGATACCCATAAATCTTGGAAGACCAGCACCTGAGCCGATAAATACAGCATCAAAACCTTCTTCATTAATAAGCTGGTCAATTGTCATTGACTTACCGATTACTACGTTAGTTTCAATCTTAACGCCAAGCTTCTTAACATTTTCAATCTCTGATGCAACAACTGTCTTCTTTGGAAGACGGAATTCTGGAATGCCATATACTAATACTCCACCAGCTTCGTGAAGTGCTTCAAATATTGTAACATCATATCCCATCTTAGCAAGGTCACCGGCACAAGTAAGTCCTGAAGGACCTGAACCGATAACAGCCACTTTCTTACCCTTCTTCTCTGTTGGCATCTCTGGTGATACATTGTTCTCTCTAGCCCAGTCAGCTACGAATCTTTCAAGCTTACCAATTGATATAGCTTCGCCCTTAATTCCTCTTATACACTGACCTTCACACTGTGTTTCCTGTGGACATACACGGCCACATACAGCAGGTAATGCAGATGACTTTCCAATAACCTTGTAAGCTTCTTCAAAATTACCTTCTTTTACATTATGTATGAATTCCGGAATATTGATTGATACTGGACATCCCTGTACACATTTAGCATTCTTACAATTAAGGCAACGTGTTGCTTCTTCCTGTGCCTCTTCTGCATTATATCCAAGGCATACCTCATCAAAGTTCTTATTCCTTACATCGGGAGCCTGTTCCCTTACTGGAACTTTCTTCATAACATCCATTATATATACCTCTTTTCCGTTGATTAATTACATTGTCCACATCCACCGTGATGCGTATCTCCTTCAAGGGCTGCAAGCATAGCTCTGCCCTCTTCTGTCTTATATGTCTGCTGACGTTTCATAGCCTGGTCAAAGTCTACTAAATGTCCATCGAACTCCGGTCCGTCTACACAAGCGAACTTAATCTCATCACCAACCTGAAGTCTGCATGCACCACACATACCTGTACCATCAACCATAATAGGGTTCATACTTACAACTGTAGGTATACCTAATTCCTTAGTTAAAAGACAGACGAATTTCATCATAATCAATGGTCCAATTGCTATACATTTGTCATACTTCTTACCCTGTGCATAAAGATCTTTAAGTACATCTGTACCCATACCTTTTCTTACATAGCTGCCATCATCAGTTGTTATATAAAGATTACCTGCCACTGCCTTCATCTCTTCTTCTAATAAGATAAGGTCTTTGTTCTTAGCTCCAACGATAACATCAACATCTACACCATGCTCATGAAGCCATTTTACCTGAGGATATACTGGTGCTGTACCTACACCACCTGCTATAAATACGATATTCTGCTTCTTTAAATCCTCAATATTCTCGTGAATTAATTCTGAAGGGCATCCTAATGGACCAACGAAATCACTAAAAGCATCGCCTGCTTTAAGGTGAGACATTTTTTCTGTTGATGCTCCTACTATCTGGAATACAATTGTTATTGTTCCAGCTTCTCTGTCATAATCACAGATTGTAAGAGGAATTCTCTCTCCTTTTTCATCCATTTTAACAATTATGAACTGGCCAGGTTCACAGTGCTTAGCAACTCTTGGTGCTTCAACATCCATAAGAAAAATCTTTTCTGCTAATTTTTCAGCCTTAAGAATCTTGTACATTTTATTACCCCTTTCAGTTATATATTATCTGAAGTGTTAATCACACATCAAAACTTAATTATATGCGGCTGCACTATATGCTCCGCCATTCTGTGTCACTGTATAGCAGTCACCTGTCTTAGTCGCGACACCATAATAACCAGCTGTAGAAGTCTTACCCGTCTTAGATGTCACATCATATCTTACAACGAACATCTCAACTCCATCTACAGTTGTCCTTGACTGATATACAAATGTAACTGTAGAACCATCAGCAGCTGTAGTTCCATCTGACTTAAGCACTCCCTTTGATATAAGCTTTCCTTTTAATATCTCAAGTGCCTCATTATATACATATGTCTTAGCCTTGTTGACAACATAGTTACGCTTAACAACACTGCTTGACTGGTTATGCGAATCAATTATAACAACAGATATTACATTATTACCTGTTGGAATTGTAAATGGTTCAGAGTATTCCTCCGAATTCTTAGTTGGTGTAGAACCATCTAATGTATAATACGCTGTACTGCCAACTGGAATATTATCTATTGTCACAGTCTGTCCTTCCTCATATGTTCCTGAGGCAGGACCTACTGTTGGTGCAGATGGCTTCTTAAAGTCAACTGTATACTCCAGCTCCACAACATCACTGCACACTCCTATGTCACTAATAGCAATAGCCTTTATTGTAGTAGTACCACTCTGTATTTCTATTGCTGTACCTGTGTAACGTTTACTTTTCTTATCTGGCTCAGTCTTATCTGTTGTGTAATATATTGTTGAACTGCTGTTCTCTGTAAATTGTAACTTAATCACATCATCATAGCTTCCAGCTTCAACTGATGGCTTAGGGGTTTCAACAACATAATCTGTAAGATATTTGTAACCCTGTTTATCCTTATAATCTTTAATAAGCTTATTAAGACTTGTTCCATCTTTCTTAGTATTATATATTGAAGCTAATGCTTTTATAGCTTTCTCATTATTCTCATCAAATGATAAAATATCCTTTAACACTTCAATTGACATATCTGTATTATCTGTTGCAGCATAACACTGATACAATGTATATTTTAAATCTACATTTTTCTTGCCTTCAGATAACTTGGAAGCTTTAGCAAGATACTTAATAGCATTATCATAATCCTTGTTCTGATAAGAACCCATTCCTTTATCATAATTATATTGGAACGAATTCTTATTCTTATTATTAAGAACAACTCCGACAACTATACCTATAATAACTACTAAAGTAGCTACTACACAGGAAACAGCTATAATCATCTTTTTCCTCTTAGCATCCATAGGCTTCTTATCCTTTTCCTGCACGCTGTCATCTTTCTCATTATTACCATTATTCATATGTGCATCAGAGCTCTTATCCTGCTGTTCTGCCATATTATATTCTTTTATCTTTTCAGAATTTCTAACTGTATTGTGTTCTTTTGGCTTTTCAGAGTCTTTGGTCATATTATAATCTTTTATCGGCTCTGACTCCCTGGCTTTGTTGTATTCTTTTACTCTGCTGGTATCATCTATATTATTCTGTTCTTTATTGGATTGAAGTTCTTTGTCTGCATTCAAATCGCTGATATTAATTGTAGCATCACTTACTTTAGTAAGCATATCATCTGTGACCTTAGGTATAACTCTTGTCTTACCCATTGTTTCATCAGCCAACTCATCATCTTCATCTGATAACTCATTCTGAGTATCTATGAATGCTTTAGCAACGTTAGTTTCTTCTTCAACAAGCTTTTTCATTGATTTAATTAACTCATCATCTAACTCATCTTTGTCATTGCTATTCATACTTATTCCCCTGCCTTTATATTTTAACGAATAAATTCTAACATATTGATACTCAATAATCAATAAATTAACAAATTAAACTTTTTGAACTTTATAGCTGCTATCCATTTGATATATATTATTTTTTTATTTTGTTAATTCTTTTTATCGTTCTTTCATAAATAAGACATACTTTGCACACAATTACAGGTTATATTAATAATCAGATAGCAAAGTTAATTCTTTCTATCTCCCCCTCATATTAAATAATAAAGAACAGGCACCATAAGAATAATCTTATAGTGCCTGTTTCTTTTTATATTGTCTATTTTGTTCTATAAGCCGTTTATTATTACAGTCAGTTCCATTATGTTCTGATAACAGTCAAAATATTATATAAAGAATGGTTATGCCAGACTTGAATGTCTGGCATAACCATCTTTAAGTTCTATAATATCTTTAAAGCTTATATCAAGAATTGAAATTTTCCAGCAGCATTACCTGATGTTAGTAACTGTTACTGTACAGCTAAGTGTCTTATTATGAACTGTAGCTGTTACTGTAGCTGTTCCTGCCCGTCTACCTATAACTTCACCTGATGATGAAACCGTACATACTCTTGGATTAGAACTTCTCCAGGTAACAGCATCTTCTGTACCTATTACATCTAGATTAAATCTATCGTACTGCTCCAATCTCACTCGTGATGTACTCATAGCAAGCGAATGTACCGTACATGAAGCTTCTACACTGCTGTTATTGCTTATAACAAACACATCTGCAGTACCAGGACCAACGGTTGTGATTACACCATTCTGGTCTACCTGTACAATTCCTGTATCTGTTGAATACCACTCATAAGAATCTGTATTATTAACAGGTCTTACAATTACTGATAACTGTCTAGCTCGTCCAGAAAGCATATATATTTCTTTAGAGTTAATTCTTAATGATGATATGTTAACAACTGGTGTTACATATACCCAGCATACACCCTTAACTTCGTTACCGTCTTGTGATGTAGCTGTTATCTTACATTTACCAGTACTAAGGGCAAATATTTCTCCCGACTCATCTACTGTTGCAATAGCTTCATTAGATGATGTCCATGATATATCTTTGACAGTTGCACTATCTGGTGTTATGACTGCTGTAACCTTAGCTGAATCACCAACAAGAAGCCTTACTGTATCTGGTTCAACTGTAATTCCTATTACAGGATCAACAACCTTTACAATACAAGAAGCACTAACACCACTTCCGTCTGCCGCTGTTGCTGTAATAACTGCATTACCAACTGAGTTGGCACTTAAGTTACCATTGCCATCTACATAACATATATCATAATTAGAAGATGACCATACTATATTCTTATTAGTAGCTGTATCCGTTCCAACAGAAGCAACAAGCGTTCCTGTTGAACCAACATTCATAAATTTATCAGTTTCACTAAGAGTTATTGATGATACATACTCTTTTACTACAATCGTACACGCCGCCGTTAACTTATTAACTTCGGTTGTCACTTCAATTATACAACTTCCACCCTTTAATGCTGTAACAACACCATTTTCATCTACTGTTGCTACTGATGGATCACTTGATAAATATGTAACATTCTTATTCTCAGCATCATAAGGTTCAACTACCGGTATGATTGCATATTTAGCTCCAACCCATAATTCCTGATAATCTGAGTTAAGCGAAATTCCTGTTACCGGCTGTGTAACCGTTACAACACAATATGCTGTAAGTCCTGTATCAACATTGGTTGCAATAATAGATGTTGTACCAGCACCTACTGCTGTAACCTTACCATCGCTCTCAACTGTACACACGCTCTCATCACGACTTTCCCAGCTGATAATCTTATTATCTGCATTCTCTGGAAGACAAGTAGCATTAAGCCAGAATACCTGACCCTGTCTTACAGTTATATCTGTTGTATTAAGTATAACCTGTGTTACAGGCTGTTTAACATATATATTACACATTGCTGTGTAGTTACCGTCCAATGACTTACAAAGGATTGTACAGCTTCCTGTTCCAACTGCCTCTACAAGACCATTAGAATCTACGATACACACATTAGTATTAGAAGATTCCCATACTACTGTTCTATTAGTAGCTGTTACCGGAAGAACCTCTGCTGTAATTCTTAATGTACTGCCTATTGACATTATCTCATCAGTATAATCAAGTTTAATCTGCTCTACTGGTATGCTTATGATAAAGTTACAAGTAGCTATATATGCTCCATCTGTTGTCTTACATACGATTGTACAATATCCTGGCTTAACATACTTAACAAGACCATTCTCATCTACTGTTGCAACCGATGGATCTGATGATGTCCATGTTACAGCACGGTCAACACCTTCGCCTGCTGGAAGAACAGTTGCAACGAGCTGATACTGACCAACTGCCATCGATGATTCAACTGTTGTTGCATTAAGTACAAGACCTGTTACAGGTTCTCTTACATATACATCACAAGTTGCTACTTTAAGTCCGTCTTCTGTTATGACCGTAATTGTTGTTGTACCACCAGATACACCAGTAATTGTAGCTGTATAGCTGTCACCTTCTACTGTTGCAACATCTGTATTAGATGATGACCATAATACTTTATTATTAGTTGGTGCTGATGGGTTAAATATAAGCTGTACAGTATCAGATGAACCTCTGTCTACTGTAAGTGATGAAGGATTAATAGTAATCTCACCCACTGGTGTTGTAACATATACAACACAGGTTGCTTTCTTAATAACGCCATTAACATTCTGTGTCACCTTAATATGTGCTATACCTGATGCAATACCTGTTACCTTGAATGTTCTTCCGTCTTCTGACTGAACTACATTAATTAAAGTCTCAGTTGGAACAACTCCTGCTGCATCTGGCTGATTCTCTACTGTAAATGTAATATCATCCTTGCTTGGATTATTAGTTACAAGTGCTACAAGGTTCTGTGTATCACCTATATTAACACTCATTGATGTAAGGCTTAAGCCAAATCCATCGATAACTGTAATCTCATAAGAAAGCTGATTATTAAGCTTGTACTTTGTTGAAAGTTCATCGTCAACTCTTGTTGCATATATAGTAGCTTTACCAGCTCCCATTGCTGTAACAAGACCTGTTGTTGCATCAACCTGAAGTACGCTGTTATCAGATGTTGACCAGGTAACCTCTGTTGATTTAGCAGAAGTCTTAAGCTGTATTGAGTCACCCACATTCATATTGCTTACATCATTGCCAAGCTTCTTAAATGGTACAACAACATTAACTACATCTTTGGTCGCCCAGCCTATGTTACCCTGTACATCATTACTTGCAACACCTGCTGTTGCCTGGGCTACACCTGCGTTAACACCTTTTACGCTGCCAGCCTTATATGTAATTACGTCTGTATCTGATGATACATATGTAACACCTGCTGTTGCTGGATACTTAATATTAGAAGGAATTGCTTCTTCTTTAAAGTCTTCAAAATCTTTATCTGATAATGTAATAAATCTTGTACCATCAGAAAGCTTCTGAATAGAATGTCCTTCTGAGTTAGCAACTCCATCAGTGTATTCGACCTTTGATGTTATCTGGTATGTTGCTGTAAGAGAATTGATACCATCACCATCTGCTGTTCTTACTTTAAGATTAGTTCTACCACCACCGACAATCTTAAGTGTTACTTTAGCACCTGAAGATGATACTTTCTCTACAATACCATCTTTAGAAAGACTTCCTGTCTTATCATTGTCTGTTTCAACAAATATTTTATTAGTATCATTGGCATTAGATGTTATCTCAATAATATCTCCTACCTGATAACAAAGCATTTCTTCTTTTGTAAGCTCTACACCATTTCTGTATGCCTTAAAGCTGTTAATCTTTAAAGGAACGATGATATCTACAGAGTCATTTCCAAGCTCTTCTTCATAAGTAATGCTACCGTCTGGTCCGTAAGCCTTAGTATAATATGTAGCCGTAATTGTTGCCTTACCTGCTCTATTACCATATATTGTAGGATTGGCAGTGCCTTCTGCTGTGTCTGCATATTTAGTTCCCGCACTATCACTTACGACAAATTTAATAATATCAGAGTTGGATACTGTCCATTTAAGATTTCTTACTGCCGGCTTATAATTATCCGGTGAATCCTGACTGACATTATTCTCATCTCTTCCCGACATAGTTGCCACGATGCTGTTCGACTCTGTGCCCTGATTAACAATTGTTGCTGTCGTTGTCACTGATACAGTGACACTGGAATCAGCTTTAGCAAATACCATATATCCGCCAAATACGAATATAACAAGCATTGCTGAAAGCAATATTTTCCATTGGATTTTGAGTTTTCTTAACTTCTTGATATTGCTCATATATATGCCTCATTTCATAAATATTATTCATTGGTATACTATTTTAGAAATATTTTACAATATCTCCACAATATTTTCAATAAGCAAAAAGTTCTATTTTCAATAATTATGTATATTTTTTTAACATTTCACTTTTTATAAATTGCATTACATCTTACATAATACATTATATTTCAATTTATATATAATGTAACTTACCAATATTCTTTTTAATCAGTGGAAAATTGACAGCTTTATACAAAACTTTACTTAAATATATAGATTAAATCTAAATTATATGTTAATATGATTATGTAAAAATTTATTTGGAGGTATCTAAAAAATGAAATTAAATTTAAGACCAGCTGAAGAATGCACATTTGATGCTGTATCTTTAGGTGAAGTAATGCTTCGTCTTGATCCAGGTGAAGGAAGAATTCGTACAGCAAGAAGCTTTAGAGCATGGGAAGGTGGCGGAGAATATAACGTTATCCGTGGTCTTCACAAGTGCTTCGGTATGAGAACTGCTGTTATCACATCTTTCGCTGATAACGAAGTAGGTCTTCTTATGAAGGACTTCATCGAACAGGGTGGTGTTGATACATCCCTTATCTGCTGGAAGAAGACAGATGGTATCGGTCGTCTTTGCAGAAATGGTCTCAACTTCACAGAAAGAGGATTCGGTATCCGTGGTGCCAAGGGTTGCTCAGATAGAGCTAACACAGCTATTTCTCAGGCTACTCCAGAAGATTTCGACTTTGATTACATCTTCAAGAACAAGAGCGATGGTGGCTTAGGTGTTCGTTGGTTACATACAGGTGGTATCTATGCTGCTCTTTCTGAACAGGCTTGTGAAACTGTTATTGCAGCTTGTAAGGCAGCTAAGAAGTATGGTACAATTGTATCTTACGATCTTAACTACAGACCATCTATGTGGGAAGCTATTGGCGGTTTAGCTAAGGCTCAGGAAGTTAATAAAGAAGTTGCTAAGTATGTTGACGTTATGATTGGTAACGAAGAAGACTTCACAGCTTGCCTTGGTTTCGAAATCGAAGGTAACGATGAGAACCTTAAGACTCTTAACCTTGATGGTTACAAGAAGATGATTAACGAAGCTGCTGCTACATACCCTAACTTCAAGGCTGTTGCTACAACTCTTCGTCAGGTTAAGACAGCTACAGTTAATGACTGGTCAGCAATCTGCTGGGCTGATGGTGAAATCTACAAAGCTGCTCAGTATGATGGACTTGAAATCATGGATAGAGTTGGTGGCGGAGATTCATTCGCTTCAGGTCTTGTATATGGTCTTATGACATTTGAAGACGCTGAAAAGGCTGTTAACTATGGTGCTGCTCATGGTGCATTAGCTATGACAACTCCTGGTGATACAACAATGGCTTCTCTTAAGGAAGTTGAAGGTATCGTTGGTGGAGCTGGTGCCAGAGTTCAGAGATAATTAAACATTGTTTTAGTTAATCCATTTAAACTTATGCTTTTAAGCATAAAAAGGAGGTATACAGAATTCCGTATACCTCCTTTTTCAGTTATATAACACAATAATTGAAATAAATCAGCTAATTAACACTATTTATCATATCAACCTACATTTTTCAACGCGAACAATGTAAATTTCTATGGAATTTTATCAAAAAGAAATATATAATAACGTAAGTATTAATTGTTAGAAGTGGAGATTACTATGAAGATTGCCGTATGTGATGATGACCAATACGAATTAGGTATAATAAGAGAACTTTTAGATAATTATGAAGCCTCATCTAATATCAGCTTCACAGTGAAATATTATAATAGCAGTGTCGAGCTTGCTTCTACTGCTGGATTTGAGAAGTTTGACATATATTTTCTTGACATTATTATGCCAGTAATGAACGGACTTGCACTCGCTAAGGAAATCCGTACCTTTGATAAAGCCGCACCTATAATATTCTTAACTTCATCTTCCGAATTTGCAGTAGACAGCTATGAAGTCAAGGCATTTAATTACCTGTTAAAGCCCGTGAACAAAGAACGCCTGTATACTACGCTTGATGATTTAATAGACTTCTTTAACATCGAACAGACAAACAACATAATTATTAAGAACAATTCAGGTATACACAAAATCCGTACAGCTGATATTGTCTATGCGGAAGCATTAAACCGCAAGGTAACTATTCATCTTAAAAATGGAGAACACATAACATCAACCGACGTATTCTCCTCAATATGTGATACACTTAGTATTCACAAAGAATTTACGCTTCCACACCGTTCATATATTGTAAATATGAACTACATAAGTACTATTATTAGTAATGAAATTCATCTGAGCAATAACAAAACAGTTCCATTGGCACAACGCCGTGTCGTTGAAATCAAGAAGCAGTATTTAACTTTCCAGATGGAAGAATAACAGGGGGCTATATGTATATTTCTACTTTATTAAATCTTATTAATTATATCTTTGTTCTTATCTTTGGCATTATTGTATCATTTTATTTTGCTGATATACGCTTGGAAGATAACCATAAGCTGTTTATATATACAACTCTCACATTTGCGTTATTTCAGGCTGTATGCTATCTGCTACTTGGTCAGAATGTGCTTTATAAAAGCTATCCTTTCCTTATACATATACCTTTAATTCTTGTCATAAAATTTGTCTGCCATAAGAATATATACATTTCATCAATTGCAGTTCTGTCGGCTTATCTTATGTGTACCCCAAGAAAATGGTTCGGCACTGCTGCCGCTTACATTTTCAAAGATATTCCTATGATATCAGATATTGTAACTATTATTATTACAATCCCACTTATATTTATTGTAATTAAATACATTTCTCCTTACATAATAAGGCTTAAGAACGAATCAAAGACCATTATATCAATGTTCTTTCTCCTGCCTCTTACTTATTATATTTTAGAGTACGCATTCACTGTATACACAGACCTGTTATACCGCGGAGAAGCTGTTGTTATAGAATTTATGGACAGCTTTATTGTCATACTCTATTTTATATTATCAACAGTTATACTGGCTCTGTTAAATAAGAAAAATACCGCCGAGCGTGAAAATATCATTCTCTTGTCCGCAGCTGCACAGGCAGAAAAAGAGATTGCCCAGTTATCGGACTATCAGAAACAGGCAGCTATATACCGCCACGACCTTCGACACCATATGAACTTTATACAAAGCTGTCTTAATGATAACAGCTACGCACAGGCACAGGATTATATCAGGGAGATATGTACCAGTCTTAACAACAGCCAAATAACAAGATACTGTGCTAATGAAGCTGTCAACCTTATATTATCTTCCTATATTGCCAAAGCTGACAAATATAATATCACCACACAAGTGTCAGTTACTGCCGCCAACCTTGCTGACTACAAGCCAACTGACCTTTGCAGTCTATTTGCAAATGCACTTGAAAATGCCATAAATGCCTGCAAGCTTGTACAGACAGCCAAGACATCTATTAATAATTCATATAGCAGCATATCCGACACTGCTTCTGACTACGGCGAGGTTAATTCAAACCGTATTATCACAGTAAAGGTGTTTGATAAAAACAATAAATTATGTATTAACATCACTAATACTTATGCTGTTGAACCTATATTTGTAAATAATACTCCTGTATCGGATAAAGCCGGCCACGGTATCGGTATTAGAAGCATAATATCTGTGATTGAGAAATATAACGGTGTATATGATTTCTTTACTGAGGATGGAGTGTTTTATTTTCAGGCGTGTATATAAATATACACCACCATAAAAAGGACTGTCATTTATGGTGACAGTCCTTTTTCATTATATTAATTGGTTTTCAATAATTTATTTAATTTCTTATCAAAAGTTTTAATATCGTATCCCTTCATATACTAATAATTATATCTATATATATTATACCCACAAAATGCCTTTACAGCAACTACCAAATTAGTGAAATTATATTGCTTTCAATATCTAAACATTAAATATTTACAAATCTAAATATATATAATATACTATGTATGTACAGAAAGGTGGTATTCTATGATTTCATACAAAAAATTATTTCTACTAATGGAAGAACAGGAAATCACAAAAGAAAAGCTAAAAAATAAAATTGGAATTTCCTCAGCAACTATGGCAAAACTCTCCAAAAATGAAGATGTTTCAATGTCAACAATTCAAAGTCTTTGCGATTTTTTTGACTGCCAGCCCGGTGCTATTCTGTCATATGAAAAAGAAATTGATAAAAATACTACTCTTTTCAGACTTCGTGAAGAAATGGAAATGAAACTAAAAGGGGGTCTATATCATCAGACCCAGATACGCATAGCTTATAATTCAAATCATATGGAAGGAAGCCGGTTGACAGAAGAACAGACACGAAGTATCTATGAAACAAAGACTATAGGTATTACTGATGGCGTTGAAAAAGTAGATGACATCATAGAAACTGTTAATCATTTCAGATGTTTTGATTATATTTTAAAAATTGCGGATAAAGAACTTTCCGAAGATATTATAAAACATATTCATCTCTTATTAAAAAGCGGAACAACGGATAGTCAAAAAGAATGGTTTGCAGTTGGCGATTATAAGAAACGCCCTAATGTCATTGGTGATATGATTGAAACAACACACCCTCCCAAAGTCCCAACCGCTATCAAGAGTCTATTAAAAGACTATAGGGAAAACAGTAATATAACCTTTGAGGATATAATCGATTTTCATTATAAATTTGAAAAAATACACCCATTTCAGGACGGAAATGGACGTGTTGGCAGACTTATAATGTTTAAAGAATGTCTGAAAAATAACATCTGCCCTTTTATTATCGATGATACTATGAAAGATTATTATAGACGAGGCTTAAATGAATACAATGATAAAAAAGGTTATTTACTAGAAACCTGCTGCGCCTCGCAGGATGAATATAAGAAATTGTTGGACTATTTTGAATATATTTAAAAGATCGATGTCATTAAATAGCATATAACATATACCCCTAGATTTTGAAACACTTTAATTGTGATTGTTCGTCTAACTCCGAAGTTTCTTTCGCAGCTTCTGTGTCATCTTCTTGTTGCTACACCAGATAATATGAAGGATATAATGATAGAACAGGATGTACTTGACAGGATACAACAATTGCTTACATTTAAACATTCGTCTTTATACAAACTAGCTAAGCAATCTGATATTCCATATTCAAGCCTTAATAACATTTTTAACAGACAAACCTGTCCTACTATGGTAACTTTAGAAAAAATATGCCACGGTTTTAATATAAGCTTATCCGAATTCTTTTCTTTTGAAAGCAATCCTTTAAGAAATGAATTACTTTCCGATGATGAAGAAGAATTACTTAACACCTATAAAGAATTATCTGTTCAAAATAAAAAATTACTCAAAGCATATCTTGACGGTCTATGCAAACGCTGAAATTCAAAAAGACTTCCGTTAGAAATCTCCCCAATGGTTACATCAACCTTTCAACTACATTCCCAACGAAAGTCTTTTTATATTTCTTTTTATATTATATTTTTGTATTTTCTATTTATATAATTTATACTCTGCCATATCGGTCTATATCTTACTCCACGCCCTTAAATATCACGTTTCTCACCGGATTAAGTGCGAATAAAAGCAACATTCCAATAACACCACACACTATGAATTCACTTGCTCCGATTGTCACAAAGAACATAGCAAATACGCCCTCTGAACCATAAGCATATCTTAATACAAATGGTACTATAAGTGTATTCGCAATAATCGGTGGTAATGGTGCAAGCCACTTATTCTTCCTTAACGCATAAGTTCCTATTGCACCAATAAGTGTCGCAATACTTCCAAATATTATATCCCATATAGCCGCACCGCCTAAGATGTTAGATAACAGACAACCTACGAACAATCCCGGTATCGCCGCTGGTGTAAAATATGGCAGAATTGTAAGTGCCTCTGCTATTCTGAACTGTATAGGTCCGAAGCTGCAATAGTTAAACATAATAACAAGCACAACATAAAGTGCCGCAATCACGGCCGCCTGTGTAATAAACGCAACCTTAAACTATGCACTTTTAGTATTTCTATTACCGCTGTTATTTTTATTATTATTTTCAATAATATCTTTATTCTTATCCTCTTTACCTTGATTTAATGTATCCATTTTATTCTCCTTTAGTTTTGTTTTATGTGTGGAAGGTTTCGAACACACATTACTATAATCTCTGCATATATGAAACATATCACTGACACATTCCGTATAAACAGCATTCACAGACACATTATAAGACGGACAGAAATGTAAATATCTGCCCGCCTTAATCTTATATGTCACTATATTTATATGCTGTTATTCAGAGCCACGCAAAATCTGAAAGATACACAACTGCCTCTGAAAAACAATTAACACAATCCTTAAAATTTGTTAATTAGAGAGTTACACCCTGCTTAAAGATAGCTAAATCGTGGAAGCCAGCGATTTCAGCCTTTACCTTCTTACCAGAAGCAACATCTAATACAAGCTGGAAGAGTTCCTTAGCTGCATCTTCAAGTGGAAGGTCATCTGTTACAATTCTTCCTGCGTTGAAGTCTATCCAGTTGCTCTTATTGCCAGCAAGTCTTGAGTTAGTAGCAATCTTTACTGTAGGTACTGGTGATGCAAATGGTGTTCCACGTCCTGTTGTGAAAAGAACCATCTGTGCTCCTGCTGCTGCACAAGCTGTTGAAGCAACAAGGTCATTACCAGGTGCACTAAGAAGGTTAAGTCCCTTATCAGATACTCTTTCACCATAAGCTAATACACCCTTTACAAGTGATGAACCAGACTTCTGTGTACATCCAAGTGACTTATCTTCAAGTGTTGTGATACCACCATCCTTGTTTCCTGGTGATGGATTCTCATAGATTTCCTGACCATTCTTGATGAAGTATTCCTTAAAGTCATTGATAAGGTGAACTGTCTTCTCGAAAAGTTCCTTGTTAGCACATCTATTCATAAGGATAGTCTCTGCACCGAACATTTCTGGAACTTCTGTAAGGATAGTTGTACCACCCTTAGATACGAGCATATCTGAGAAAAGACCTACTGTTGGGTTAGCTGTGATACCTGATAAACCATCAGAACCACCGCACTTCATACCAACGATAAGATGCTTAGCACTAACCTTTTCTCTCTTAAATGTAGCAGCGTAAGACATAAGTTCCTTCATAATACCTTCAGCAGCTTCCTGCTCATTTTCTACATCCTGAACCTGTAAGAACTTAACTCTGTCTGGGTTAACTTCACCGATATAATCCTTAAGAACTTCAATACGGCTGTTCTCGCAACCAAGACCAAGTACAAGTACTGCACCAGCATTAGGATGGTTGATAAGGTCAGCAAGTACGTGTCTTGTATTCTCCTGATCCTCTGTTACCTGTGAACATCCGTATGGATGTGGGAAAGCAACAACTTCATCAACACCTTCTGGCTTGTTAGCTCTTGCTGTAGCTTCGATTGCTCTTGCTATTGAATTAACACAGCCAACTGTTGGGATAATCCATACTTCATTTCTTACACCAACTGTACCATTTTCACGCATATATCCTTCAAAGAACGCTTCCTCTGTTGGCTCAACGTCCTTATGTCCTTCTGGATTGTATGTGTATTCAAGAAGTTCACCGAGAGCTGTCTTTAAGTTGTGTGTATGAACCCAGCCACCAACTTCAATATCAGACTGTGCGAAACCGATTCTGAAACCATACTTTATAACTGCATCACCCTTCTTGATAGGCTTGATAACAAACTTATGTCCCTGAGGGATATCTTCTATTGTAGTAACTTCTGTACCAGCAACATTAAGTGTTGTGCCCTTAGCGATTGGCTTAAGAGCTACTGCAACATTATCATCTTTATTAATCTTAATAAAATCCTGCATAACTACCTCCTGTAATTAATATAATCTCTATGTATCATTAACCACGTACATCATAGAATTATGAAATTCAATGATTACATTCATATCATAACATTTTTATTATAACAATAAAAGGGTATAAATACACAATACCTCTTACATAACTTAAGGGCGGATGAAAAAGAACACCCGCCCTTATTAATGCTTTAAAATACGATATAAATCAATGCCGAAACTTATATTCAGCTAAGGCTTATAAATACTTTGCTGCAAACTGCCAACGCAATTATGCTAACTTTTCATCATCAAGAGCTAAATCGTTAACTACAGCTCTCATGCCTCTTTCTCTGATATCTGTAATATATCCTGTGATAACTTCTTCAAGGTCAAGAACCTTAGTAAGGTCTTCGCCACCGAAGAACTTAGTATTGCTTAAGTAAGCATGTGCGAATTCAGCTGGTGTCTTACCAGAGTTATCTCTGAAGAAATCAAGTACAGCCTTATCATCTGTGATGTTGTACTCTTCACCGTTTCTGTCACCCTTTAATACAATACCACCGTTGAACTCAGCTTCTGTCTGTGATGTATAGAAGCTCATAAGTGCTGCGATAGAGAATGTAAGGTACTTAGGAAGCTTGTTAAACTTCTTAACGTATCCTAAGAATGAAGGAAGACATCTAGCTTCCCACTTAGATACAGAGTTAAGTGAAATGCTTAATAATCTGTGATCTACGAATGGGTTAAGGAATCTGTCGATAACAGCCTTAGCGAATTCTTCACAATCTTCCTTAGAAAGTGAAAGTGTAGGAATAACTTCATTGTAAAGTGTTTCTTCCATATACTTTCTGATAACTGGATCCTTCATAGAGTTCTCTACGTTATCGTTACCAGCAAGGAATGATGCTAATACGAATGATGTATGTGAACCATTAAGGATTCTTACCTTTCTTTCCTTATATGGATGATGATCCTTTGTAAATACTACATTAAGTCCAGCTTCCTTGAATGGAAGTTCCTTCTCAAGCTGTTCAAGTGGAAGGTTAGAATCACTTTCTACAACCCAGAGACCGAATACCTCAGCTCTGTCGATAAGCTGATCTTCATAGCCCCACTCTTCGCAAAGCTTAGCAGCATCTTCTCTTGGATAACCTGGAACAATTCTATCAACAAGTGTTGGGCAGAATGAGCAGTAATTGTTAACCCAGTCCTTGAATCCATCTTCAAGACCCCAGAGTTCTATAAACTTCATAATGCACTTCTTTAATTCGATACCATTATCAGCGATAAGTTCGCAAGGAAGTAAGATAAGTCCCTTATCTGCTGCTCCGTTGAACTTCTGGTATCTCTTGTAAAGAAGCTGTGTAAGCTTACCAGGATATGTCTTAGGAGGACGAGCATTAGGATCGTTATCTGTCTCGTCAAATACGATACCTGCTTCTGTTGTATTAGAAACGATAAATCTAAGTGTTTCACTTGTACCATATTCAATGTACTTGTCATAGTCTTCGATAGCTGCTACAGCATCAACAACAGATGTAATCTGACGTGTGATTTCCTTAGGCTGTCCATCTACGAAACCTCTTAACTGAAGTGTGTACTGGCATTCCTGATCGTGGAATCTTTCAAGTGTACCAAACTCGATTGGCTTAACGATAACAACACCACCATTAAAATCTGTCTTTTCGTTAGTAACATCGAAGATATAATCTACGAATGCTCTAAGGAAGTTACCTTCACCAAACTGCATAACCTTTACAGGTCTGTCAACTGCATGTGTAATACTCTTGTTTAATCTCTGCATATTATTCCTCCATTCCGCCCACTTTAAGGGCATCTCAGCTCCACGCAGGGCGTAGACACTGACTATGAAATATCCCAGTGTTAATTAAAAAAATATTAAGATATTCCATATTTAACATTATTGTAGCGCAGTATCACTCAGCTTTGCCGGACTACGCATTCTTAACCAGTAAATGGTATCCAAAGCGTATGTAAGCGCTTTCATTATCTTTCACAGATTATGATATACTTAAAAACATTTTTAGTCAATACTTATTTTTGTATACATTATTGTCTGTTAAATTTAATTATCAGTTATTGTTCTTCACTCATTACTAAACAATTGCACAACTCTTTAATGGTAATAATTAAGTACAATAAAAATACACTTTACATACTTGCTTTTATAATAATACCATTGTATAATCAGTTTATCAATATGTAAGTGCTTACATTAAGTGTTTTTTATGATATTTTACTACTTTTATAATTACACAATTCTGTTAATTATAATTATTCATCATAATTAATGGCCTAATGATCAACTGCACCTATATATTACATTAATGCAAGCGTTGTCCAGAGCTTACAAGAATGAGGTTAATTTATGAATATATATGATGTTTCCAATAAAGCAGGAGTATCTATTGCCACTGTTTCCCGTGTTCTTAATGGTAATGCCAAAGTATCATCAGCTACAAGAAACAAAGTATTAGATGCTATGAAAGAGCTTGATTATACACCAAATGTATTTGCAAGAGGCTTAGGACTTAATACAATGAAGACCATAGGTATAATGTGTATTGACTCCTCTGATATTTACCTTGCTAATGCTGTATATTATCTTGAACAGGAATTAAGAAAGCATGGTTATGACTCCATACTCTGCTGTACAGGTAAGGATTATACTAATAAGAAGAAATATCTTGAACTCCTGTTAAGCAAAAGAGTTGACGGCATAATACTTGCCGGTTCACAGTTTGTTGAGAATACCAATATCCACAATAATGATTACATAATTAATGCAGCTAAGGATATACCTATTGTCTTAGTGAATGGATACCTTGATGCACCTAATATATATTCTGTTATGTGCAATGATGAAATTGCCATATATAATGCAACTAACCTCTTGATTAATAATGGACATCGTAATATAGTCTACTTATACACAAGCAAGTCATACAGCGGTATGAACAAATATGCAGGATATATGAAAGCTTTGAAAGAAGCAGACATTTCGCTTCCTGAAGATTACAGACATCTATGTGGCAAGAACATTTCGCACGCCAAGGAATACCTTAATTATCTTTATAATAAAGGTATCGAATTTGATGCTGTTGTAACTTCTGATGATTCGCTTGCAGCAGGTGCAGTCAAATATGCACACTCCCACTCCATCAGTGTTCCTGATGAGCTGGAGATTATAGGGTTTAACAACTCGGTTCTTTCCATATGCACTGAACCAGAGCTTACATCTATTGACAGCCACGTTGAACAGCTTTCAACTAAAGCAGTAGATGTTCTTATGAAGGTATTGTGCGGTGAATCTGCTGATAAACACAGCATTATCACTGCTGATATTATAAAACGCAATACAACACATTTTTAATTCACAGGAGGATTATGTACTATGAAACAATTCATGGACAAAGACTTTTTACTTTCAACACCTACAGCACAGCACCTCTTCCACGACTATGCTGACAAGATGCCTATCGTTGATTATCACTGCCATATCAACCCTAAGGAAATCGCAGAAGACAGAAAGTTCGAGAACATTACACAGGTATGGCTCGGCGGTGACCACTATAAGTGGCGTCAGATGAGAACTAATGGTGTTGATGAGAAGTATATCACAGGTGATGCTTCTGATCGTGAAAAGTTCCAGAAATGGGCTGAAACACTTGAAATGGCTATCGGTAATCCACTTTACCATTGGAGCCACCTTGAACTTCAGAGATATTTCGGTTACAACGGCATCTTAAATGGTGATACAGCCGAAGAAGTATGGAATCTTTGCAACGCTAAGTTACAGGAAGATTCTATGTCAGTTAGAAATCTTATAAAGCAGTCAAATGTTAAGTTAATCTGTACAACAGATGATCCAGTTGATTCACTTGAATGGCACAAGAAGCTTGCAGAAGATGATACATTTGATGTACAGGTACTCCCAGCCTGGAGACCTGACAAGGCTATGAACATCGAAAAGCCTGAATATCTTGACTACCTTAACACATTATCAGATGTAAGTGGAATTAAAGTTAACTCTTTTGCTTCTCTTATGGATGCTTTAAGAAACAGAATGCAGTTCTTTGATTCAATGGGATGCTCAGTATCTGACCATGCTCTTGAATATGTTATGTATAAGCCATACACAGATGAAGAAATCGAAGCTTTATTTGCTAAGAGATTATCTGGTAAAGCTATCACAACAGAAGAGATGAACAAGTTCAAGACAGCATTTATGGTATCTGTTGGTAAGGAATACAACAAGCTTAACTGGGTAATGCAGTTACATTATGGTACTATCCGTGATAACAACGTATTCAGATACAATCAGTTAGGTCCTGATACAGGCTTTGACTGCATCAACACTTATGACTGTTCAGCAGAGATGGCTCAGTTCCTTAACGCTCTTAACAGCACAGATGAACTTCCTAAGACTATCATCTACTCACTTAATCCATCAGTTAATGCTGCTATCGGTACTGTTATTGGATGTTTTCAGGATTCTAAGGCTGTTGGTAAGATCCAGCAGGGTTCAGCATGGTGGTTCAATGATCATAAGGTTGGTATGACTAACCAGATGACAAGTCTCGCTAACTTAAGCTTACTTGGCAACTTCATCGGTATGCTTACAGATTCAAGAAGCTTCTTATCTTATACAAGACATGAATACTTCAGAAGAATTATGTGCGAGCTTATTGGTGGATGGGTTGAGAACGGTGAATACCCTAACGATGAGAAGGCTCTTAAGAAAATTGTTGAAGGCATCTCTTACAACAATGCAGTTCGTTACTTTGGTTTCGACTTATAAAATCAAGCACGGACAAATAGTATTATAGACATTCATTTGTTAATAATATTAAACTAAAATCCGCTGTATATTGAAATGTAAAATCAATATACAGCGGATTTTTATATCTTTAATCCTTAAGGCTCTTTGGCAAAAGCTGACAAAGACCACTTAGTAATTATTCTCTTTGTTTCATTATTTCTTATCTTTTCTTCTCATTGCAACTGGCTTTCTTGATACATTCTTCATCTCACTCTCATCAAGTGTATGCATCTTGCCATTGTAATCCATCTTATGCTTTGGCTTTTCTCCAACATATACCATAGATGAATTATCCCTGCTAAGCTTAGCTGAACACTCCGGACAAAATCTTCCGTATCTTATCTCTGCACCACACATCTGGCACTTAATATATGAACCAGAACCATCTGGTATCTCAATACGGCCCTGATATAAGAACTTCTGTATAGTCTTAACGCTTACACCTGTTGCATCAGCTATTGTGACTGCATTCTGTGGTCCGTGCTTTTCAAGATAATCTCTTATCTTGCCAAATTCAGTAAATTCTTTATTACCACATTTAGGACATTCATATACCTCTCCATATGCATATATCATTCTCGTGCCACACTTAGGACATTCCTTAAGCATTGTATAATGCTCATCAAGTTCTGCCCTCATATTAATCTTCATCTTTTCGTCGTCATTGATATTCTGTCTGTTGTCAACAACTCTTTTATTATTATTCTCCAATTTTACCCCTTCTTTCTTTTACCCTGTTTCTTACTGTCCTGATTTGCCTGTGCTGCCTTTAGTGCTGATTCATATTGTGTAGGTTCTCTTAAAGACCTCTTTAGTGCTTCCTTATTAGATTCCCCTGAACTACGTGAACTACGGCTTGCAGCAAGGAACTGTCTTTGCTTCTCATTGATATAACGTGCCACATCAATATTGCAGGATGTAAGTGTACAGCCATAGATAATCTTCTTCTCACCTACTGTAACCTTTCTTACAATATTTCCAATAAGGCTTATACCTGTCTTCATATCATTAAACACCAGTCTTACAGGAAGATTCTCTGCATCTATATCTTCAATTTCAACAAATGAGAAACCATTCTCACTTATATCCTTAAGAATAACATTAACAGCTTTCTTATTAGAACCTATCTGGACAACCGCTCCCAGACCAAGAAACAATCTAAACGACTCTCTTCGGTTCATCTCAAATCCTTCCCCTGATGCAACTATCTTGTATACATTCTTTCCATTATTCTGGACAGTCGTTATTCCGACACCTTTCCATACTATAGGATTCTTTTCTTCTCTTAAATATATTAAATTAACCATCAAATGCCCTTCACTATTAAATGATAGTATCTTACCATCTATCCTTATCGGCTGGGCATATATATAATTCACTCCTGATTCTACACACTGTGAGTGAAATTCCAACTTTCTTTCCTTAAGACTGACCTCAATAGTTAAATTACCTTCAGCCGGAACTTCCTTAATTATCATTAATCATCTCCAGAAATATATAAATATCCATATATTCAATTAAACGTAATCAAAAATATTTAATTAAATAATAACATTTTTCACGCTTATTGAAAAGTTGTTTTTTGACATTTTAGACAACATTTTAGACATTTTCCACACATTCTATTGGAATTTCCTATTACATAAAATAAAGACTGCTAATATATACTAACATACCAGCAGCCTTTTTATCATAAACACATATAACCATAAAATGATATATAATCATCTAATGGCTACGCTATATTGTTATTATTCCTCGTCCTCAATTGGCTCGTCCCAATTGTGGTATACATTCTGAACATCATCTTCTTCATCAAGAAGTGCTAATATTCTTCTCATCTTCTTAATATCATCTTCTGATGTGAGCTCTACCATTGTCTGTGGAATCATTGTAACTTCTGCTGAAGCAAATGTAATTCCTTCGTTAGAAAGTGCATCACTTACTGTGCCAAAATCATCTGGAGCTGTAGTAATCTCATAGCTGTCTTCTTCTTCATTGAAGTCATCTGCACCTGCATCAAGGGCAATCATCATAAGATCATCTGCATCCTTATCACAATCTTCCTTAGCAACGATAATCTGTCCCTTATTATCGAACATAAATGATACACAGCCAGGTGTTCCTACATTACCGCCACCCTTAGTGAATGCATTTCTGATGTTAGAAGCAGCTCTGTTTCTATTGTCTGTTAATGCCTCAACTATAATAGCTGTTCCGTTAGGACCATATCCTTCATATGTAACTGATTCAAAGTTAGACATATCTGTACTTGCAGCCTTCTTAATGGCTCTTTCAATTGTATCATTAGGCATATTAGCAGCCTTACACTTAGTAACAACCTGTCTTAACTTACTATTATTATTAACATCAGGTCCACCTTCTTTAACGGCAACCATAATCTCCTTACCAAGTCTTGTAAAAATCTTACCCTTAGCAGCATCATTTGCAGCTTTCTTATGGGCTATGTTAGCAAATTTTGAATGTCCTGACATTTTATTTCTCCTTTAATCTACTTATCTTCTTATTTCTAATCTAAAAATACGCCGACAAATATTCTATCACTATCTGGCTGAATTTTCAAGCAATTTAGCAAATTCTTCAATAGGCATAGGTTTATAATAATAGTAGCCCTGTGCATACATACAGCCATTCTCCTTTAAGAAATCAGCCTGCTCTTTTGTCTCAACACCTTCTGCAATCATATCTATTCCAAGTTCATTAATCATTCTTATGACATTGCCAAGAAGTACTTTTCCTTTATCTGTTGCTATATCATCAACAAAGGTCTTGTCTATCTTAACTTCATCTACACGCTCGCTCTTTAACATTCCAAGAGAAGAATATCCCGAACCGAAATCGTCCATTGAGAACTTAAAGCCATATCCCTGCAATGACTGAACCTTCTTAAAAAGACTGCCCTCTTCCTTAGTAAACGCACTTTCTGTTATCTCTAGCGGAATATACTTAGGATCTATACCATATTCACCGGCCATATTCTTTAAATTCTCTGTGAACTTTTCCTGATATACATGCATTCTTGATACATTAACTGATATAGGAACCGGTTCAATACCTTTATCTTCCATCATCTTAATACAGGCACATACTTTGTTCCATATAAAATTATCCACATCAATTACATATCCATTCTTCTCAAGAACAGGTATGAACTGGTCAGGATATATCATCTCCTTATCGTTCTGCCATCTTACAAGTGCCTCTCCGCCAATAATATGCCCATTGTGCATATCAACCTTGGGCTGTACATATGCTTTTATGTAGTCATTCTTAAGTGCCGGAAGCACATCATTTTCTATCTTCTTCTCCAAAAGCATAGACTCACGCATAGCATTATCATAAAACTCATATGTCTTAAATACCTTGCCCTTAATCTTCTTAATCGCAAGATCTGCGTAATCACACATAAGGCTTACATCCATATTATTATGATTAATACATATTCCAAATGCGGGAAGAACTTTGCACTGTATATTATACTGGTCTATTCTACTCCTAATCGAGTTAACAATATCAATAAGCTCCTGCTTGTCATCAAATGATGTGCATAACACAAATATGTCAGCCCTGAAATGACCCGCAACACAGAATTCCCCCTCATAATCACAAAACAATCCTGATATGTACTTAAGCAGCTTATCCGCTTCTTCACGTCCACAGAACTCATTAACTGTCTTAAAATGGTATATATCCATTCTTATAACAGCGAACTTCTTATCACTGTTATTCTTCATAAGTTCATTAGCTTCATAAAAGAATGCCTTAATTCCATATAGACCTGTAAGCGGCGATTCATTCTTCTTAGCGTTAAGATCAGCCATCTTCTTCAACGAATAAAGATATAATTCATCACTCACAATCTTAGAATTTGTAGTATTATCTTTAGTATTATCTCCCGCATTTCCCATATTAATCTCCGTTCCTACATCTTTCTATAAATGTATATCAAGATTACTTATTGCAAATTATATCATATTACATTAAAAAAAGCAAAAAATATTGTGATATTGCATAAATTTTATACCAATATCACAATATTTTGTATGCATTCTTATATTTTCTGCAAAAGCAGCAGAATTATATGTTAAAACACCACTTAATCTTAAAGATTAGCTTTAATCTTCTCAATCATATCAGCATATTCTTCATCTGTAAGGTATTTCTTATCTGGATTCATAAGGAATACTCCACCCCATTCATATTCGTCCTTATACTTAGGACAAAGGTGGAAGTGAAGATGATGTCCTGTATCTCCATATGCACCATAGTTAACCTTATCTGGGTTAAACGCTTTCATAATTGCTCTTGCAACTCTTGCAACATCCTCAAAGTAAGCTGCTCTTTCTTCTGCTGTAAGCTCGTTCATATCACCTACATGCTTCTTATGCGCAACGATACATCTTCCCGGATGGCTCTGCTCCTTGAAAAGATATACCTTAGATGTCTCTAATTCGCATATCTTAATACCGAACTTTGCAACAAGTTCACCTTCCATACAGTATGCACAATTCTGATCTACCATATCTGTATCCTCCTTATAATTAAAATCACTATAAATAACTAATAAGCAGTCAAGCCAGCAGGTCAAACTGCTTATCAGTTAATATCTTTATATATCAATTATTAAATGTCTGAACTATTAATTATTCAGCATCCTTGATTGAGAAGCTTATCCTTCCCATCTTATCCTTACCCATACACTTACACTTGACAACGTCACCAAGAGTAAGAACATCTTCTACCATATTAATTCTTTCCTTAGAAATCTTAGAAATGTGAACCATTCCTTCCTTTCCAGGTGCGAACTCAACAAATGCACCGAATTCCTTAATACTTACAACTTTACCTTCGTATATCTTTCCTTCTTCAAATTCATCAACAATAGTTCTGATATACTTCATAGCCTTATCCATACCAGCCTGGTCAACACCACATACTGATACAAAGCCGTCATCTGTGATATCAATCTTAACACCACATTCTTCGATGATGGCATTGATAACCTTACCACGCTGTCCAACAACTTCACCAATCTTAGCCGGATCAATTGTAGTCTGGATAATCTTAGGTGCGAATTCACCTACAGTCTTTCTTGGTTCAGCGATAGCTGGCTTCATACAAGTATCCATAATGAAAAGTCTTGCTTCTCTTGTTCTTCTTATAGCTTCTTCTACGATAGGACGTGTAAGACCATGAATCTTAATATCCATCTGGATAGCTGTTATACCTTCTGTTGTACCAGTTACCTTAAAGTCCATATCTCCGAAGAAATCTTCAAGACCCTGAATATCTGTAAGAACAACATAATCATCATCTGTATCACCTGTTACAAGGCCACAAGAGATACCTGCAACCATACTCTTAATTGGAACACCAGCAGCCATAAGTGACATACAAGATGCACAAGTTGAAGCCATTGATGTAGAACCATTAGACTCGAATGTCTCTGATACAGCACGTATTGCATATGGGAATTCCTTTTCTGAAGGAAGTACTGGAATAAGTGCTCTCTCGGCTAAAGCTCCGTGTCCAATCTCTCTACGTCCTGGTCCTCTTGAAGGCTTTGTCTCACCTACGGAGTATGAAGGGAAATTGTAGTGATGTATATATCTCTTAGTTGTAACATTATCATCAAGTCCATCCACCTTCTGTGCTTCTGATAAAGGAGCAAGTGTTACAACGTCACATATCTGTGTCTGTCCTCTTGTAAACATAGCAGAACCATGAACTCTAGGAATGATATCAACCTCTGCTGCAAGCGGTCTTATCTGGTTGATTGCACGTCCATCAGGTCTCTTATGGTCTTTTAAGATCATCTTGCGGACAGTCTTCTTCTGATACTGGTAAAGAGCTTCACCAAGTAATGCAAGATATTCTTCATTATCAGCAAATGCTTCTTTCATCTTTTCCATTATCTCATCAATGTTCTTATCTCTAGTCTGCTTGTCATCTGTGAATACAGCAACTTCCATTTCTTCTGGAGATACTACCTGTTTCATAGCTTCAAACATCTCTGCTGGAATAGCACAGCTCTCATATGAGTGCTTTTCTTTTCCAACTTCTGATACAATCTTCTCAATAAATGCAATGATTGTCTGGTTGATATCGTGAGCCATATATATAGCTTCAATCATCTTGTCCTCTGGAATGATATTAGCACCGGCTTCAATCATAATAACCTTCTGCTTAGTAGAAGCTACTGTAAGCTGAAGATCACCTTCCTGCCACTGAGCCTGTGATGGGTTAATAATGAATTCTCCGTCAATCATACCAACCTGTGTCATAGCACAAGGACCGTCAAATGGAATATCTGATATACAAGTTGCAATAGAGGCTCCAATCATAGCAACAAGCTCTGGACGGCACTCTGGATCTACTGCCATAACCATATTATTAAGTGTAACATCATTACGGTAATCCTTAGGGAATAAAGGTCTCATAGGTCTGTCTATTACTCTTGATGTAAGAATAGCATTCTCAGAAGCCTTTCCCTCTCTCTTATTAAATCCGCCAGGTATCTTGCCTACGGCATACATCTTTTCTTCAAATTCAACACTTAATGGGAAGAAATCAATTCCTTCTCTTGGCTCCTTAGATGCAGTAGCTGTTGAAAGTACCACTGTATCACCATAGTGCATAAGAGCTGCTCCGTTAGCCTGTGCACATACTCTGCCGACATCAACTCTTAATGTTCTGCCAGCTAATTCCATTGTGTACTGTTTAAACATAAATTTCCTCGTTTCCGCCTGTTATGGCTTGCTTAATTGTATTAACAGAAAGTCCGAAACAACTCAAAAACCCACTTAATTAAGTACGCTTTTGAGTGGTCTCGGTGAAATCTTTCTGTTATTAGCTTAATAATAAGTAATTACTGCCTGATTTGCAAGCATATTACCAAAAGAAAAAGGCGAAGTTATACAACTCCGCCATAAATAATTAATTACTTTCTGATTCCTAAACGTTCGATTAAGTTTCTGTAACTTTCGATGTCGTTCTTCTTTAAGTAAGAAAGTAAAGCTCTTCTCTTACCAACCATCTTTAAAAGACCTCTTCTTGAGTGATGATCCTTCTGGTTAATCTTTAAATGTTCTGTTAATTCAGCAATTCTTTCTGTTAAGATTGCAATCTGAACTTCTGGAGAACCTGTATCTCCTGCTTTTCTTCCGTAATTAGCAATAATTTCTGCTTTCTTTTCCTTAGATATCATTGTTGATTCCTCCTAAATATTAATCACCTGCCACCAAGCCTGGGGTCGGAGTGTCCCGTATCTGAGTGACGGCTCATACGTTGATAATATATCATAACACCAATATGAAATCAAGTGGATTTACAAAATAATTTCAAGATTTCAAGACATTTTCAAAATTTAATTTTAATTTAATTTTATCAAAATCACTTCAAAAATATCTTTTCAAAAACAATCTCAAAATATTTCCATTTATCTTTTATTGTATAAGAAACATCTCTTTAGCAAAGCTTGCATCACTTTCCATCTGCTTCTTTAATGCCTCAACATTTTCAAACTTCATTTCCTGCCTTAAGAAATGATAAAGTGCCACCTCAACCCTGTTTCCGTATACATCTTTATCAAAGTCAAATACATTAGTCTCAACGCTCACTTCATATCCATCACTTATTGTCGGCTTAGTACCAAGATTAGTAACACCATAATACCAGACACCATCTATTAATATTCTGGATGCATATACTCCGTTCGGTGGAAGAAGCTTAATCTCTGTAGGATATACATTAATGGTAGGTATCTCTAACTTCCTGCCAAGCTGGTTACCCTTGGCAACAATTCCTGTTATCGAATAAGGTCTGTTAAGGAGCACATTGACTGTCTCCATATGACCTAACTTTAATTCTTCCCTTACATATGTACTGCTTATATCTTTATCCTGAAACTTCTCTTTCTCTACAACAATGGTTTCATAGCCATATTTAGCTGCATTACTTATAAGAAATTCCACATTGCCGCTTCTATCCCTGCCAAAGCAATAATCAGTTCCAACGACAATTACCTTTGCTTTCAATTTATTAATCAATATATCACTTACGAATTCTTCTGGTTCCATATTCATAAGTGTTGTAGTAAATGGATACTCAACCTCGACATCTATTCCATAATTCTCGCATAACATTCTTCTCTCCGAATTAGTAGATAAAAAATGCTGGTTCTTCTGAGGACAGATACTAAGCGGAATTCTGTCAAATGTAAACATAACCGACAAAAGTCCCTGTTCCTCTGCTTTCTCTTTAACTATGGATATAAGCTTCTGATGTCCAAGATGAACACCATCAAACTTGCCAAGCGTTACAGCGCTGGACCTTTCCAGCTTGAAATCCTCCGTTCCGTGTATGTATTCCATACTGGTCTACACCGCCTTTCAGGTACATCATTTATCCTTCATAAAACATCTTCTCAAGGACAAACTGTCCCGCAATATACTGATATATGCCAACAAATGTATTGCCAGAATCATATATCCTGAATTTCTCCATATCAAGAAACTCACAATCTTCATTAACAACCGCTTCTAAAGGAAGCTTATTGCCATTATACAAAAGCTTGTTGTAAGCTTCATCTACTGTAAGTCTGGTATATGACGGAAACATAGAATCAATGCTGATAATATGTTCTTCCATCTCTCCCTTAATCATATAAGCTGCTATCTGATTAAGTGTAAGAGTATCATCAATAAGAAAATCCCCCACTCTTGTTCTTATAAGCTCCATCATACAAGCTCCACAGCCAAGTTTCTCTCCTATATCCTGACACAACGTCCTTATATAGGTTCCTTTGGAGCAGTCTACAGTAATTGTAACCGTCTTAATATCATCTTCAAGGTTAATATCATTAACCCTCAAAGAATTAATCTTTATACGGCGCGGTTTTCTCTCAACCTCTACCCCTGCTCTTGCAAGCTCATAAAGCTTCTTTCCATTAACCTTAAGTGCCGAATACATTGGGGGAATCTGATCATATTCTCCCTCAAAGCTGCTGCAAACTTCCAATACCTGTCTTTTAGTGACATTAACCTCTCTTGTCTTAAGAACAGTTCCCGATGTATCCTGAGTATCAGTAACTGTACCAAGAAGCATTACAGCCTCATAGGTCTTAGTCCAGTCTGTAATCATGGAACACAGACCCGTTCCTTTACCAAGACACACCGGAAGCACGCCAACTGCATCAGGGTCAAGTGTACCGGTATGACCTATTTTTTTCATATGAAGAATTCCACGAAGTTTTGCAACCACATCGTGTGATGTGAAACCTTTTTCTTTGTATACATTAATAATTCCGTTCATACCAACTTAACCTTTCTTAGTGATTACTCCTGTGCATACTGCTGTTCAATTATTTCGCCTATTCTGTTGACGATTTCATATACAGTGCCTTTAGCATTAAAGCCGGCAGCCCTTATATGTCCGCCGCCGCCAAAGCAGGCAGCTATCCTGCTTACATCAATCTCTTTCTTAGAACGAAGACTTACCTTATATTCATTATCGCCTGTTTCATATAAGAATATTGCAACTTCAACTCCATCAGTAAGCCTTAACTGTTCAATAATTCCTCCGAGCTCCCTGCCAGTAACTCCATAGAAATCCATTTCATCTCTTGTCACGCTTGAGAATATACATTTTCCGTCATAAAAAAGCACACTTTCAAGAAGCGCCCTTCCAAGAATCTGGTTCTGTACATAAGACTTCTTATAAAAGCTATTATCTATTATATCAGAATAATCTATTCCCATCTGCATCATCTTTCCTGCTATCTCCATAGTGTGGAATGATGTGCAGCTATATTTGAATACACCTGTATCGTGTATAATACCTGTGTATATACATTCAGCAGTATTCCTGCTTACTTTACCGGCATCAAATGTGTCATAAAGCACTTCACACGCTGAACTCGCTGTTGGAATAACATTATTAACATCTGCAAAACTGTCATTACTTATATGATGATCTATACATATAGTCTTATCCGCATTCTTAAAGCCGTCTGCGAATGGCTCTATTCTGTCTATTGAACTGCAATCAAGAACAATAAATGCATCAAACTTCTTATCCGGCTCAATAACATTTTTTATAGCATCAAAACCATTAAGATATGATAATTTGTCTGATGGCTGTTCAAGATAAACATTTACATCTATATCTGGTGCATTATCCTTTAAATAATTATACAGACCAAGCACTGAACCTGTGCAGTCACCATCTGGTCTTATATGCCCTGTTATACCAACTACTTTTGCAGCACCTAACTCTTCAATAATATTCATATATTACACCTTCTTACTTATTATGACTATCACTATCTTTCTGTGTAACTTCGTCTATAAGCTTAGACATATTAATTCCGTACTCAATTGACTGGTCAAGAATGAACTTGATTTCTGGTGTATTTCTTAAATTCACTGTTCTAGCAAGTTCTCTTCTTATATAGCCTTCCGCACTCTTAAGTCCTGTAATAGTGTCCTTTTGTGACTGCTCATCGCCAAGTACACTTATATATGCCTTACAAGTCTTTAAATCTGGTGCGACCTCAACAGATACAACCGATGTCATCGGATTGATTCTTGGGTCTTTGATTTCACTACGGATTATATTGCTTAGCTCTTTTAATACTTCCCCATTAATGCGGGTATTCTTAACACTATTTTTACGCATATACTCCTACTTTCTAATATATAATTATATCACTGTCAAAACCATATAGTCCAGAAAATTCAATTTTCTGGACTATCGGATAACTCTATCTAGGTACTTCTACCATTATATGAGCTTCTACAAGATCGCCTTCCTGAATCTGGCCAAAGTTCTCAAATACCATACCACATTCAGAACCGCCCTTAACTTCCTTAACATCATCCTTGAAATGCTTAAGTGTAGCGATAGGACCTTCGTATATCTGCTCTTTATCTCTTGTAATTCTTACAATTGAATCCTTAGTAATTCTACCCTCTGTAACGATAGCACCGGCAATATTACCAACACCAGAAGCCTTGAATATCTGTCTTATCTCAGCATGACCGATAATCTTTTCCTCATATATAGGCTCAAGCATACCCTTAAGAGCTGCCTCAACATCTTCAATTGCATTGTAGATTACACTGTAAAGTCTTAAATCAACCTTTTCTCTCTCAGCAACTATTCTCGCCTGATTATCAGGCTTAACATTAAAGCCGATGATAATAGCATTAGAAGCAGAAGCTAACACAACGTCTGACTCATTAATATTACCAACGCCGCCATGGATAACCTTAACGATAACTTCTTCATTAGAAAGCTTAACAAGACTCTGCTTAACAGCCTCGACTGAACCCTGTACATCAGCCTTAATAATAAGGTCGAGTTCCTTCATATTACCAGCCTGAATCTGCTCGAACAATGCATCAAGTGATACTTTATGCTTAGTATCATCAAGAAGCTTCTTCTTGCCTTCTGCAATAAATGTATCAGCAATATTTCTTGCTTCCTTCTCACTCTCTGTAGCCATAATAATTTCACCAGCATTAGGAACATCATTAAGACCGAGAATCTCTACAGGCATAGATGGAGTAGCTTCCTTAACTCTTCTTCCAGTATCATCAATCATAGCTCTTATCTTACCATAACAAGAACCTGCAGCAACTGCATCACCAACTCTTAATGTACCCTTCTGTACAAGGATAGTCGCAACTGGACCACGTCCTTTATCAAGCTCCGCTTCAATTACGATACCTCTTGCCTTACGGTTAGGGTTAGCCTTTAACTCATTAACCTCTGCTGTAAGAAGAATCATCTCAAGAAGTTCATCAATACCTTCCTTAGTGTGAGCTGATACTGGAACAAATGTAGTTGAACCACCCCAGTCTTCTGCGATAAGTTCATATTCTGTAAGTTCCTGCTTAACCTTCTCGATATTAGCATTAGGCTTATCAATCTTATTAACAGCAACGATAATTTCAACGCCCGCTGCCTTAGCGTGGTTAATAGCTTCGATTGTCTGTGGCATAACGCCATCATCAGCTGCTACTACAAGAATAGCAATATCTGTAGCCTGTGCACCACGCATACGCATAGCTGTAAACGCTTCGTGTCCAGGAGTATCAAGGAATGTAATCTTCTGTCCATCGACATCCACCATATAAGCACCGATCTTCTGTGTAATACCGCCTGATTCCTTAGCTGTTACATGTGTTTCCCTGATTGCATCAAGTAAAGATGTCTTACCGTGGTCAACGTGTCCCATAACACAGACAACTGGTGGTCTTGCAACCATATCGTCCTCTGACTCTTCATCTTCCTTAAGAAGTTCTGCAATAACATCAACCTTAACTTCGTGGTCACATATGCAGTTGAACTCAAGTGCTATTTCTTCTGCTGTATCATAATCAACTTCCTGGTTAATTGTTACAACCTTACCCTGTAAGAAAAGCTTCTTAACAATTGCAGATGGCTGAACCTTCATCTTATCAGCAAGTTCCTTGATAGTAAGGCTGTCTGGTAAAATGAGCTGCTTAATTGTCTCTTCTTCCTTCTTCTCCTGCTTTGGAGTCGGTTTCTTCTCTAACTTGCTGTTAGCAAATTTAAGATTTTCCTTTGCCTCATTATCTTTCTTTCTGTCATTCTTTCTTGAATCATTCTTTCTTGAGTCTGGTCTTCTTGAATCTGGCTTTGTCTCAAAAATGAAATCGTCCTTAGGTGCTGAAGAACCTCTGTCATTTCTTCTCTGACCAGAGAATCCCTGACCATCTCTTCCTGAACGTCCGCCGTTCTGTCCGTTATTATCCCTATTCTGGTAACCGCCATTGCGGTCATTGTTTCTATCGTTTCTATAACCGCCGTTGTTTCGATCATTTCTATAACCATCTCTGTTCTGGCCGTTATTGTCCCTGTTCTGGTAACCGCCATTACGGTCATTATTTCTATCGTTTCTATAACCGCCGTTGTTTCGGTCATTTCTATAACCATCTCTGTTCTGGCTGTTATTATCCCTGTTCTGGTAACTGCCATTGCGGTCATTGTTTCTATCATTTCTATAACCGCCGTTGTTTCGGTCATTTCTATAACCATCTCTGTTCTGGCTGTTATTATCCCTGTTCTGGTAACTGCCATTGCGGTCATTGTTTCTATCATTTCTATAACCGCCGTTGTTTCGGTCATTTCTATAACCATCTCTGTTCTGGCCATTATTGTCCCTGTTCTGGTAACCGCCATTACGGTCATTGTTTCTATCGTTTCTATAACCGCCGTTATTTCGGTCATTTCTATAACCATCTCTGTTATTTCTATTCTGGTTATTATCTCTATTATTATTTCTATCTCTTGAATCAGTCTTCTGGCTGTTCTGTGGGAAGTACACCTGAGAAATGTGCTTCTTATCTACATCCTTAGATGTGTTTGCTGCTTTAGTATCCTGTGTATTCTGTTCTGACTTATTACCAGTCTTATCCTGTGCCTTAATATTCTTATTCTCCTCTGATTTCACTTGTTTTTCTTCTGCCTTTTTAGGTCCTGATTTATTAGCTGTATTTCCAGCTGCTTTTGTAAACTTGCTCTTTACACTGTTTATTTCACTTTCACCAAGTCCGCTCATAGCTGTATATTTCTTGTCAGCATTGCTTAACATATCAGTTATTGCTTTTGATGAAATATTTAATTCTTTCGCCAACTCATGAACTCTCATATTTGCCATTTAACCTCTTTTCCAATACAGGAATAATATTTCTGTATTATTTACACCGATTATCTCTAATCTTGTTTAAAATGTTTCTCAATACTATTCTTAAACCCTTCATCAAGGATTGCGAGTGATGCTCTGAATTCTTTACCTATAGCATGCCCTAAGTCATCCTTATTGCTAAAGAAATACACTGGCACTTTATAATATTCACACATATTCTTAAAATTCTTTTTGGTATTATCAGATGAATCATCTGCTACTATTACCATATATGCCTTATGCTCTTTTACAGCCTTTTCAGTAGAGAACTCACCGCTTGCTACTTTTCCAGCCTTCTGTGCAAGACCTATCATTGATAATGCTCTTTTATTGTCCAAGATTATTCATCTCCTTTTCTAACTCATCATAAACAGATGCATCAACAGCCATCTTAAAAGCTCTTTCAAGTCCTCTTGACTTCCTTGCTTTCTTAAGACACTCTGCATCAGGACATATATACGCCCCTCTTCCGTTCTTCTTGCCTGTTGTATCTATTATTATCTGTTCATCCTGAGTCTTTAATATCCGTATAAGCTGCTTTTTGTCTTTCATCTCATTACAGCCTATACACTGTCTTTGTGGAATCTTCTTTACTGCTGCCAAACTATCACTCTCCAATAATATTATTCTTCTACAACTTCTGTGTCAGAGGCTGCATCTTCGTTATAGTCTTCATCTAATGGCATTACATCATCTGCCTGATTGTCATTATATCCTTCGCTGTCTTCACCATATACGATTTCTGCGTTGTCTTTATCCATATCAGCAAATGCTTCTGGATCGGCTTCGCTCTTAATATCAATTCCATAACCTGTAAGCTTAGCTGCAAGTCTTACATTCTGTCCTGACTTACCGATTGCAAGTGATAACTGCTGTTCTGAAACAATTATCTTAGCCTTCTTCTCTTCTTCATCTGCTACTGCTGATACAACCTTTGCCGGGCTTAAAGCATTAACGATTAACTGTGCTGGATTGTCATCCCACTCAACAATATCAATCTGTTCATTGCCAAGTTCATTAACAATATTCTTAACCCTCGCACCGTTAATACCTACGCACGCACCAACTGGATCTACATGAGGAACATTAGCTCTTACAGCCATCTTAGTTCTTGAACCTGCTTCTCTTGCGATAGCCATAATCTCAACTGTGCCATCTTTAATCTCTGTAACTTCTTCTTCAAAAAGCTTTTTTACAAGTTCCTGTGACTTTCTTGAAATCTTAACTGATAAACCGCTTCTTTCTCTGTTGCTTACGCTTGCAACATATACCTTAATTCTGTCTCCGCATTTGAACTGCTTATCCTTAAAGTTATCATCTGCCTTAAGAACCGCCTGTGTTCTTCCAATATCAATAGTCATATCACCATTGTCGTTAATTCTCTGTACAACACCTGTAACGATTTCCTTCTCCTTAGCGTGAAGCTCGTTGTAGAGTGCATTCTTTTCCTGTTCTCTTATAGTCTGGACAATTGTATTCTTGGCATTCTTAGCTGCCTTTCTTGAGAATTCTTCTGACTTTACTTCTATAGTAATAACATCACCAAGCTGACAGGCCGGCTTAATCTTTCTTGCATCTGCAAGTGCGATTTCTGTACCAGATACATACTTTCCTTTCTTAGTATCAAGGAACTCTGGAACTTCTACTTCTTCAACTACAGTTCTGTCTGAATAAATGTGGAAATCACCTGTTCTTCTGTCAAGTACTACCCTGCCATTATCTGCCTTGTCAAATTCAGCCTTATATTCGTCCATTAATGACTTTTCTATAGCATCAAACATAATCTCTTTGTCGATTCCATTTTCTTTTTCTAAGGCTTCAATCGCAAGTATCAATTCTTTATTCATCTTCTTATCCTCCATTATTAACAACTTTAGTTATATATCTATTCAACATATGCCCATCTAATCATTGCAAGATTGCTTCTCTCAATCTTTATAAGATTATCATCAACCTCTATTGTAATGTTGTCTTTATCGTATTCCTTAAGAACGCCTGTATATTCCTTTAAGCCTTCAACAGCTTTGTAAAGCTTAATATCTATAAGTTTCCCAATACTCTTTGCATAATCCTTCTCTTTCTTTAAAGGTCTTGTAAGTCCCGGTGAACTCACTTCAAAAATGTACTGGTCAGTAATATAGTTCTCCTTATCAAGTATCTCATTAAAAGCTCTGCTTACAGCCTGACAGTCATCAATTGTAACTCCACCTTCTTTATCTATGTAGACACGCAGATACCAGTCCTGACCCTCTTTAATGTAATCCACATCAAAAAGTTCTACATTATTAGCTTCAACAATTGGCATTATAAGCTTTTCTGTCTTAGCTTCATAATCTTCTCTCTTACCCATTACTACCTCTTTCTTTTAATAATATTCAGTTTTCATTCTGCATTAATCAAACAATAATTATATTGCAAAAACGAAAGAGTGGACATAAAGCCCACTCTTTCGAATCAATTATAACGCAGAATAGCTTATAGGGGAGTCGAACCCCTGTCTTCGCCGTGAGAGGGCGACGTCTTAACCACTTGACCAATAAGCCATATCTTAAGTCTTGCTTTGTGTTAGCTGCTATCGCAAAGCACTTCATTATAATACACGACCCAATGTAATTCGTCAAGCACTTTTTTGAAGAAATTTCAAAAAAATTTAAAATAAATCTTTATATGTGCTGAAAGCCGCTAAAACACTGGGTTCGTGCCTTACATTTTTTATTTAAGCTTGCTATATTGCTCATCTGTCACTGGCTCGCACCATTCATTAGATATCTCCTCGCCAGGTACTTCAACTGCCAGATGTGAGAACCAGCTGTCTGGTGCTGCTCCGTGCCAATGCTTAACTTCTGCTGGAATATTAATGCAGTCGCCCGGATTGAGTTCTACAGCCTCTTTTCCTTCTTCCTGATAGTAACCACGTCCAGATACGCATACAAGAATCTGTCCGCCGCCACTCTTTGCGTGATGTATATGCCAGTTATTTCTACAGCCCGGTTCAAATGTTACATTAAAAATTCCCACCTGACTTGTAGATACAGGTGCAAGATAACTCTTTCCTATAAAATACTGTGCATATGCTTCATTTGGTGCTCCGATAGGAAATACCATTTCTTTTGCGTGTGCTCTCATAGCTTCATCTTCATAAGGCAAATCACCTTCATTTACATTCCATACTTCCTTGGCAAGATTAAATACTGCCCACGCTTTTGGCCAGCCTGCGTAAAATGCAACGTGTGTTATAACAGCCACGATTTCCTTCTGAGTTACGCCGTGTGTCTTGGCATTCTGTAAATGGAACTTAAGTGAAGAATCTGTAATTCCCATAGACATAAGTGAAACTACTGTTATAATGCTTCTTGTCTTTACATCAATATCCTGATTATTCCAGTTCTCACCAAAAAGCACATCATCATTAAAATGTGCAAACTGTGGAGCATATTCTCCTAAAGCTGTTCTTCCTGCTGTCTGTACTATTTTATCCATAACAATCCTCTATTAATATATTTCTCTAATTAAATTTTACCAATTTCACTAATTAAAGTTTACCGCCATATACTGGGAAGCCACTGCTCTCACCATAATTTTCAATTTTCTTGAAATTCTTAAGAGCTTCCATATCCTCTGCACTGATTTCAAAATTTACTTCTGCATTACTCTTCATATGCTCAGGATCAGCTGTCTTTGGAAGTGCTATTGCTCCAAGCTGTAATGTATATCTGATGCAAAGCTGTGGAATGGTAACACCATATTTATCAGCTATCACTTTAATCTCTGGCTGGTTAAGAATTTCACCGTGTGCTATAGGTGAATATGCTTCTACTACTATTCCCCGCTTCTGGCAGTATTCTACAAGTTCTAATGGCGTGTTGCTTATATGAAGAAGAATCTGGTTAACCATCGGCTTAACCTCTGCTGTTTCTAAAAGACTTTCAATATCACCAATCTGGAAATTAGATATACCAATTGCCTTAAGCTTTCCTTCCTTATAAGCATCTTCCAATGCCCTCCATGCAGCTCTGTTACCTTCTACATATCTGTCATCACTCTGATTAACCTCTAACCAAGGCTGTGGTGAATGAATAATCATCATATCAAGGTAATCAAGTCCCATTTTTTCAAGTGTCTCATCAATACCAGCTTTAGCTTCCTTGTATGTCTTATGTTCAGCGGCAACCTTTGATACTACAAAAAGTTTCTCTCTTGAAACTCCGCAATTACGCACTCCTTCACCGACACCTCTTTCATTGCCATATGCCTGTGCTGTATCAATATGTCTGTATCCAAGCTTTACCGCTTCTTTTACAGCATCTGCAACCTTTGCATCGTCAATAAACCAAGTACCAAGTCCAAGCTGTGGAATTTTCGCTCCATTGTTAAGTGTTAAAGTATTATTATACATTCCCATTGCTCCTTTTCTAAAATGTATTATCGTTTATGTGTTTATCTTAATACTTTGACTTAACTCCAAGTCAAGGGGGGTGGTGAGAAATTTCATTACAATATTTATCTACATAATCTTGTTACCAACTTTTGAATATTTCAGACATTCTTTGCAATATATTGACATATTAACTATCCAGATAAGACACACAACAAATGAAGGGAGAAAACCAATTCCAAACATAAGTGCACTGATTGCAAGAATAACTGCAAGTACACTGCACATACTATTCGTTATATTAAATGCTTTAAATGCACATTTCCCAACTATAATCTTCTCTGCTTCATCACAGGTTTCAAGCCATTTCTTCTGGAACTTCATATCATATACCGATGCCGTCTTTTCAGGATTCATTATCTTTACACAGTCAACACTTTTCTGTTGTATAATAACAACCTCTGCCATAATCCCTAAAAATGCTGCAATGCTAACAGTTAATCCTATCATATTGTTAACACTTTCAAACATTGCTGTACCACCTGAATATGATGCCGCAATAAGAAAATATGAAATTATAAGTGCTCCACTTGAAACCCATTGAATTATAGAAAGCTTCTCTTCGACACCATCTGATACTTCTTCGTCTTCACCATCCCACTGTGATAACTGCTTCTTAGCCTTCCTGTAGTATGGCACTAATACTATAGGAATTATAACTGCAATAGCAAGCATAATCCAAGGTGCAGTTAATTCAACATAATTACTAACTACCACTTTAAAATCCCCTGACATTGTATCAATTCCATTTGCTCCAACAAGATACCCAGCTACACCTCCGATTAAAGCTCCTACAATACAAAGCAATATGAACTTAGGCAATGCCTTTCTGTTTGCTTTCTTAATTTCTTCATTTCCCATCATTATCTTCCTCCTGTAAATAAAATACTTCTTCCACAGTAACGCCGCATACTTTTGCAATCGTTAATGCAAGAGTGACAGACGGCGAATAATCGCCCCTTTCTATAAGACTGATTGTCTGTCTTGACACTCCGCACAGTCTTCCCATCTCCTGCTGATTGACATCCAGCGCAGCTCTGCGTTCTTTCAGCCGATTTCGCAGTATCATACTACACCTCCATATGACAACTTTTATTATTAATCTGACAACTTTCATTGCTATAATGACAACTTTTTTTGTCATTTTGCATTATACTCTTGTCATTATACACTGTCAATACCAAATAACCAAAACGATACTCAATTTTAAATAATTCCTGAAGCCACTTATCACACCAGCTTGATATCGGAAGAAGCTCTCTTAGAGAGGCTATGAAGCTCCTTGCCTCCCGCAATATTGTAACTATCAAACAGGGGTCTGGAACATATGTAGCCTCATCACCTGGTATAGTAGACGATCCTTTTGGCTTTACATTCATATCAGATAAGAAGAAACTTGTGCAGGATCTGCTTGAAATACGTTTTTTACTCGAACCTTCTATTGCTGCTATGTCAGCAACCTATGCTGATAAGAATGACATCAGCAAAATCAACAGATTATGTAATGAGGTTGAAGAGCTTATGGAACAAAAAAAAGACCATACGCAAAAAGATATAGAATTCCACACCGCTATCGCTATGGGAAGCAAGAATCTTGTCATTCCAAGATTAATCCCAATAATAAACAGCTCTATCCCTCTTTTTGTTGAAACAACCGGCAACATCCTTAAAACTGAAACCATCGAAACTCATCGTGAAATAGCGGAGGCTATCGCAGAACATAATGCTGTCCGTGCCCAGGATGCTATGTATATGCATCTTATGTACAATAAAAGGTGTATTAATTCTTCAAAATAATACACCTTTATTAAACATTATACATTTTATTCAATTTAGCTTTAACCTATAATCTCATATATATACTTCATATCCATATTCTCACGGATCACATCTGCCAGCTTATCATATTCTCTCTGCTTGTATTCATCAAAGCTTATTCTGACACCACTCTTTGATGTAATACCATACCTTGCACAGAGCATATTGATTAAGCTGTCGCAGAATTCCTGTCCATCGAATATCCCGTGCATATAAGTTCCTGCTGTATTGCCCCGTACACAGCCATCCATATATTCGGTCTTATCAACAGTATTGAATATTCTTGCAAATGGATTCGCACCATCTTCACTTATTGTACTTTCACCCATATGTATTTCATAGCCTTTACATTTCTTCTGTCCGAGCATTTCCCACATTCCAGATTGTATACAAGTTATCCCCTGCACTCTTGTACGGTGTTTATTCTTTGAAAATGTGGTTGTTACCGGAAGCAGTCCCATTCCTGCTACAACTTCTCCAGTTTCTGCACCACACGAATCATCAATGACATTTCCTAACATTTGAAAGCCACCGCATATTCCAAATACCGGAATATCCTGTCTTGAACATTTTATAATCTGTGCTTCCATTCCATTTTTACGGAGCCATTTTAAATCATTAATTGTATTCTTGCTTCCCGGAAGAATTATGAGGTCGGGATTTCCAATCTGTTCTGCCTTGTCTGCATAACGCAGATTGACCTCTTCAATACGCTCAAGTGCATTAAAATCCGTAAAATTAGAAATGTGAGGCACACGTATTACTACTATGTCGAACTGCTCATCTGACATATGTGCATTGTAGACTGATGGCTCAATCCGTGAAGCAAGGCTGTCCTCATCATCAATGTCAAGCTTAACATAAGGAATTACACCTGCAACCGGAATTGGACATATATCATATAACTGTTTTATGCCCGGCTCTAATATTCTCTTATCTCCACGGAACTTATTCATAACAAGACCTTTTACACGCCTGCGTTCTTCTTCCTCTAACAGCATAATTGTTCCAACAAGCTGTGCAAATACACCACCTCTGTCAATATCACCTACAAGCAGAACAGGTGCATCTACAAGCTTTGCCATTCCCATATTAACAATATCATCTTTTTTAAGGTTAATCTCTGCCGGACTGCCAGCACCCTCAAGAACAATAATGTCATACGCACTGGCAAGCTTATTATACGCTTCTAATATATCTGGAATAAGCTGCTTTTTGTACTGGAAATATTCTTTAGCCGGCATATTCTTTAATGGTATTCCATTTACAATTACCTGAGAACCAACATCACTTGTCGGTTTTAAAAGTATAGGATTCATCTCTACACAAGGGGATATCCCAGCCGCCTCTGCCTGCATAACCTGTGCCCTTCCCATCTCCAGACCATCGGCTGTTATATATGAATTAAGTGCCATATTCTGTGACTTAAATGGTGCTACACTGTAGCCATCCTGTTTTAACACTCTTAATATTCCTGCTGTTATAATGCTCTTTCCTGCATTGGACATCGTTCCCTGAATCATCAGATTTCTTGCCATAATCACTGCACCTTCCCTGTTATCTATGTTAAATTCCTATCCTAATTAACTTTATTATAATATTTATATATAATAATTTGTCCGTTATTGATATCTATGGATATATTGCCACTTTGAAATCATCTATTCTTAATCTATATTATACATTTTGTCAATATATTGCTTATGAAATCAATAAGAATTTCATTATCTGTATGCTTCTTTACTGCTATGCGGTAGCAGTCTGGCGGCATATTGCGGTAGCTTTGACACGAACGGATAAGAATTCCATTTTTTAATAATTCATCCTGCAGCTGACAGCCAGCCTTATCTGACGGAAGCCTGAAAGTTATATAGTCTGCCACAGACGGATATACGATACATTCCATAGCCGATAATTTATCTGTAAGAAATTCCCGTTCCTTCTCGATAAGCCTATATGTGTGCTCCTCGTAATCTTTATCCTTAAATGCCGCAATTCCTGCACGCTGTGCCACTGTTGATATATTCCACTCTGGAAGCTGTAAAGATATGTTGTCGATTAATTCATCATTATAACTCAAGAGATATCCAAGCCTTATTCCTGCCATTGCATAGAACTTGGTATACGCATTTATTATTACAAGATTATTATAATCCTTTAGAAAACGCTTACAGCTTATCTTCTCATAATTACGGTTAAATCTTAAAAAGCACTCATCCACAACAACTATAATATTTCTTCTTCTGCATATGTCTAATATATTGATAAGAATATTTTCAGGTATAATATTCCCTGTCGGATTGTTCGGATTGCATATAAAACATAGCTGGACATCAAGCTGTTCTAATCGTCCACTTACATATTCATAGCTAAAGCCATTATTACTGTCAAGCTCATAATATACAATCCCTGCTCCATACGCCTTAACTGCACGCTCATAGCCTGAAAATGAAGGTGCAGCAATGGCACATTTTTCTGGATGGACAGCCCTTACAACTGCCATTATAAGTTCTGAAGCACCATTACCACAGAGTATATTCTTAGCATTAATATTAACCTTATAAATGTTATCTGCATTAATACTCTCTTTGCAGGCAATTGCATTTCTTAATGCCGTATACTTAATGTCTGGATATGTCTGATAACCACCAATATCCTGCGTAATCGCATTACACACTTCCTGCGGCATTCCTAAAGGGTTAATATTAACCGAATAATCAAGTGTTATTTCTTTGTTATATATATTTTTATCATATATATTTCCACCGTGTATCTGCTGTTCCATAGCTGTAACCTCTCATCTGCCTGACAATCTCTTTATCAGTATGCAATCCCCGTATCAATATGCCAATCTGATTAAAATATAATTATCTGACTGCCAACATTATTATCAATCTTATTAATAACACAATAATTACCATAAGAAATGCAGTAATATATAATAAAATATTACTTCTTCCTATATCACCAGCTTCCAGCGGACGTATTGCCTCTCCTATCTGTGGCTTATGCACAAGCTTTCCAAAATAATAATTATCGCCTGATAATGCTACTTTTAAAGCTCCTGCACAGGCCGACTCTGTCTGGGCGGCATTAGGACTGCTGTGCTTTTTTCTGTCACTTTTAAATATCTTCCACGCATTCCCTATACTATAGTGTGAATTTGTTTTATCCTTTGTATTACATTTTTCTGCAAGCTGTGCAATTCCTGCTGACACAACCATAAGACAGCCGCCTATTCTTGCCGGAATAAAGTTCACAACATCATCTAACTTCGCCGCAAATCTTCCAAAGTACAAATATTTATCATTCTTATAACCTATCATTGAATCCATTGTATTAACAGCCTTATATACAAAACCGCCAGCCGCCCCGAATAACATCATATAAAATAATGGTGCAATAACTCCGTCTGATGTATTCTCTGCGACAGTTTCAACAGCTGCCCTTACAACGCCGTGTTCATCAAGCTGTTTCGTATCCCTGCCGACTATCATTGCAACGGCATTACGTGCCTGCTGTAACCCTTCTTTATCCAAAGCATAATATACCTTCATACTTTCTACTTTGAGCGATTTTACTGCCAGTATCTGATAACACATTATTGTTTCAATTACACAGCCAAGTATCATATTAATATGATAACCAACAACAAGAATAGATACAGTAACAATACCCGTTATTAACGGCGTTAATATTGCAAGTACCATACCCTTTCTGTACTTCTTAGCAGATGTATCTTTTTCTTTTAATAAAATACTTTCTAACAACGAAATAAGATTACCTATAAGGCGTACCGGATGATACAGCCAGTGAGGGTCGCCAATAAGCAGATCCAGTATATAACCACAGCCAATTGCTATTGTCTGGCATATAAATAAATTCATAAACTCCTCATTCCTTCACACACTATTACTCAGAATAAACTCATACTTTAACATATAATAGACACACATATTTATTTATAACAAACACATATTTTACTCAAGATAAATACATATCTTTACTCATAGAATACGCATATTTTTACTCACAACGTAAAAGTTCTGTATAATTATTAATGCTTCCATCTAAAGCCACATCACATATATACCCATCACCATTGCCACAATGATAATCATAATAGCCACCACCATATATCTCTGACATTACTGACATTATTGTGCCGCCGTGAATTACACATGCAATGTCCGAATAATTCAATAAACGGCATTGTTTAATCATATCATACCAGCCCTTAACACTTCTTTTCTTAAAATCCGCAACATCTTCTCCTTGTGGAAATGGTATCGTTGCATTACTGTCAATCCATCTCTGGTACTGCTCATTGCCAGAAAGTTCTTTATAATTCTTTCCTTCAAATATGCCAAAATCACATTCCCTGAAATCTGGCACTATATGCTGTTTATATTCAGGATATATAAGCTCTGCCGTCTGCCTGCACCTTTTCATAGGACTTACATATACTGCCTGTACCCCTTGGTAATAACCTGCCTTAATATTATTATGTATGCTCTCAATCCCAGAAGCACATAAGTCCTCATCAGTTATGCCTATATACCTTTTTTTGATATTACCTGCTGTTGCACCATGTCTGATTAATACAATCTTCATATTATTCACCTTTCAGGCATTGTCCTATGCCACACGCTATACGCTCCACCCTGTCAGCCTTTTTTACAGCCCTGCAAAGCATACGCCCAACTGTTTCACGGTATATTCTGTCCTCTTTTTCCAAAGGAACTATGCCACTGCCAATCTCATCGCATATTATTATAATTGATGGATTGCCAGCATAAATGGTATCTATAAGCGTATCTGTACATTTCCCATCTTTAAGCAGTCTTTTTATAAGCAGATGAAAATGATTTAATATACAGGCATTTTTTATATCTTCAATACTGCAATATGCTCCATCAGCTATATTATTATTGCATATTTTATTTTTAATGTACTTATCATCTTCTGAATATATATTACTCATTGTATCTTCTGCATTACCACACAATTCTTTAACTATATTTTTCCTGCCACATACATAATTAAGCTTTCCCTGATAAGCTCCGCCAAAATATAATTCCATATTATTCCTCGTTTCTGTGCACATTTTTATTCACTAAAGCAATGCTATAACAGCAACAGCTATTGTCATACACAGTTCACCTACACATAGCAGATACCCTGCAAGGTCGCCCGTCACTCCACCGAACTGCTTATATGCCATATATCTGTAATACAATAAAACCACGAATGCCACAACGATAACTACAACAGCATCTGTAACACTGCAAAGGCACATAAGTATAACACATATAATTAACTGTACCGCAAGCATTACATTTACACATTTTACTGCTGTTGCACTTGTAAATGTATGCAACATTCCATTGTTCCTTGCTCCTCGGAAATTAACTGCTGCCAGACCACTTATAATTCTTGACAGATAAAACGTAAGTGCCAGAAGCAAAAGTCTCATATTATCTGGCTTCTGCACAATAATATATGCCGCCGCATAATATACCGCAGAATACATAAGCAATCTTATAACTGCAAATGCTCCAATATGCGAATCCTTTAATATATCCAGCTTCTTCTCCCTGTCGCCATATGAATTAAGTGCATCACTTGTATCCATATAGCCGTCAATGTGTATTCCCCCTGTTATCAGTACAGGAATTACTACAAGAACAAGTGTCCTGCTGATATCCGGCACATTTAGCAGACCGCTGATATACACCCAGCCATATATGACTGCACCTATAACAAGACCTGCTAACGGAAAGAAGCCCATTACATATCTCATATCTTTTTCTTCTAATTCCAAATGCGGCATTGGTATTTTAGAATACATTGAAAATGCAATTACCAATGATTTAATTACCGACATAACTGATATCCCCCTTTAATACTACAGGAATAGTGTATACAACCTCAACAACTGTGTCTGCTGCCTTTGCAAGCTTTACATTAAGCTCTCCAAGCCGTCTTATATAATCAGTTGTGCTATCATCATATTCACACCCGTCTGAAAACACTTCATTAGTCACAATTACAAGGTGACTGCACTCTGAATACAACTGCATACATTCAGCAAATATATTATCTGGATGTCCGTTTTCTTCAAAGCATTCATTAGCAAGAAGATTAGACATACACTCAACCAATACTACCGGTTTTGTATCTCTTTTACATCCTTTAAGTGCACCACCTATATTCTGATACTGCTCTATCGTTTCAAAGCCTTTGCCATCACGCTGCAGCTTGTGCTTCTTAACCCTGCTTCTGCCGTCTTCTCCATATGGATACATAGTAGCCACATAATATTTTTTATTGTCCTTTGCAAGCTGACAGCTTATCTGCTCGGCATATTCTGACTTGCCACTGCCGCTTACTCCTGTAACCATAATCAACATTTTTCGTAATCCTCATAGGCAGTTATGCGTATATCATCAAATGTAGTATTTTCCCTGTACACCTGCAAAGCCATATCAAGAAGTGGAAACATCATAACCGCACCTGTTCCCTCTCCAAGTGCAAGCTCTCCGTGTATAACAGCCTTCCTTCCAAGTTCGTTAAGCAGAGCTTTCATCGCAGGCTCTTTTCCCTGATGTGAAGCTATTATGTAATCACCAATCTGACTATTCAACCTTACTGCAATAAGTGCCGCAACTGCCGAGATAACACCATCTATAACAACAGGTATTCCATAAAGTGCACAACCAATATATACTCCGACAAGCCCTGCAATATCGAGTCCGCCTATATTCTGTAAAAGACCTAATGGATTGTCCTGGCAGCTTCCATACATTTCTTTAGCTCTGGTAATAACTTCTATCTTTTTCTTAAGACCTTTATCATCAAGCCCTGCACCTCTGCCTGTTGCCATATGTGGCTCAAGATTTAAAAGTATGCAGGCAAGTGCCGTGCTTGTGGTTGTATTGCCTATTCCCATCTCTCCTGTTGCAAGAATATTATACTTCTGTTCCTTACACTCCTTAACCTGTGTAATTCCTGCATATATAGCCTGTATAAGCTGTTCCTCTGACATTGCCGGCTCTTTAAGGAAATTATTAGTGCCAGACATAACCCTCTTATTGACAAGCCCCTTATAAGTTCCTACATCTGTTCCGTCCTCAAGCGTATCCATGGCAATTCCAACATTCACAGGAATAACATCTGCATTGGCATATGCCGCCATTCTGCATACACTTGATATTCCGTCTGCCATATTACAGCTCACTATCGCGGTTACCTCCTGTCCTGTCTGGGTAACACTTTCTTCAACTATGCCATTGTCTGCACACATTACAATAACAGCACGTCTGTCAATATTGACATCTGCTGTATGCTCGATTCCTGCTATCTGGCTTATTATTTCCTCCATAAGTCCAAGCCCGTGCAGTGGCTTTGCTATCCCATTCCAATGACTATGTGCTTTTTGTACACTATCTTTACTGCTTGCCTTTATCTTTGACAGTTCTGAAATAAGACTTTTAATATCAGAACCTAATTCTGGAATAAAACTTTTAATATCAGGACCTTCAAGCCTGTCATTATATTTTTTATAATTCTTTCTATAGCGGACACAGGCATTTATGAAATTATCTGCCACCTGTTCATTGCCATAGAAATATATATGTGGAAATCCAGCATACAACGTATCACTTCCATAACCTGCTGTTGCTATACTGTTATCTGAAGCTTTCTTTATCTCATAATCTTCACCAGGGCAGTCACTATTCCAGTAATGGAATTCGTGTGCACGAAAGCTTTCATTCGTAGAGGCAATCAGTGTATCTTTCTTTGCCGTAAGCGTCATATAGCCAAAACGCTGTAGTCTTCCTGCATTATATCCCATTCCTTTTATAATTCCTGCCATAGGATATTTATCTTTTTCTGGTGTTTCTAAGTATTCGTGCAGATAAAGAAATCCTCCACATTCTGCTATGCAGGGAAGTCCTTCTTTTATCTTCTTTGCAATATCATTCCTCATTGATACATTTTCTGACAACGCTTTGGCGTGAAGCTCTGGATAACCGCCATATAGTAACAACCCGTCTATATTATCCGGAAGCTTATTATCTGCAAGTGGACTAAAATACACTATCTCACAACCGCACTGCCTTAGATAATCTATATTATCATCATAAAGAAAACAGAAAGCTTCATCTTTTGCAACTGCAATCCTTACATCTTTTTTATCTATGCTCTTATGTATGGCTTCCAGCTTTGAAGCATTTTCTGCAATTCTAAGTATTCCTTCTATATCAACGCTTTCCCTCATCTGCTCTGCAATAGAGCTGATTTTTTCCTGAAAATGTTCCACCTCTGCCGAGGTCACAAGACCAAGATGACGGCTTTCAAGCACAGCATTTTTCTTATATGGCATATAGCCTAGTGGTTCTATCCCCATATCTTTAACTATGCGTGCGGCATTACCATATAACCTGTCTGAAAGATTATTAAAGATTACACCTTTGATATTATTGTTCTTTTCATATCCAAGATAACCCTTTACAACTGCGCCGATTGAATTACTCATTCCACGGCAGTTCACTATAAGAATAACCGGCGTATCTGTAATGTCTGCTATCTCATAAGAACTTCCCTTTGTGCTAAAGCCCTGTCCGTCATAGTAGCCCATAACTCCCTCTACAATAGTTATATCACTCTTATCCTCTTTACCTGCAAGCAGATATTTTATTGTTGCATTATCACAAAACCAGCTGTCAAGATTACCTGTGCTCATATTTAACACACGCGAATGAAACATAGAATCTATATAATCAGGCCCGCATTTTAACGCTGATATATTAAGTCCCATATCTTTAAAACACTGGCATAGACCGCAGACAATTGTTGTCTTGCCACTTCCACTGCCTGTCCCTGCTATCATTATACGGCTCACTTTGCACCTCTTCCTTCTATAATAAATACTGGATTATTCGCAGACATCATATGATATCTGCCCCTTTTCTTTACCTCTGTCACTGCAATCTGGACTATATCAAGGACATTCATACCATTCTTTTCCATTAATGAAATAGTATTGTTAAGTGTTTCTAATGTCACTGCCGTAACCACAATATGGACATATGGATTTTTCTTAAGAATACTGCTGAAAATGTATTCTAACTCTCCACCGCTTCCACCAATAAATACTTTATCGGGTACTGGCAGACTGTCAATAACAGCCGCCGCATTGCCGTGTATAATCTCTATATTATTAAGTCCGAATTTTTCTGCATTTTTAGCTATAAGACTACAGCCCTCTTCTGTCCTCTCAACTGCATACACTGTTCCGTAAAGTGCGTGAAGTGCAAGCTCCACAGTGACAGAGCCTGTTCCTGCACCTATATCATATACGCAGGAATTCTTAGATACCGCCATTCGGCTTACAACGCTTGCACGGATTTCCCTTTTCGTCATCGGCACATCAGAACGGATAAAACTGCTGTCAGCAATTCCTGTTATTGAAAATGCACGCGAATGTTCATTATAAACTGCCAATACCGTAAGTCCTTCTGAAATATATTCAGTAAATTCAGACACATTTCCATTAGTTATCTTCTCATTATCATATGAAAGATTTTCACCAATCCATATATGTGCCTGTCCAAGTCCTGCCCTATAAAGCTCCTGGCATATCTGTGATACATTTCCCTGTGTCAGAAAATATGTCAATTCATTTTGTAAAACTACAGGTATATAGCTTTGTTTCTTGCCGTGCAGGCTTACAAAAGCTGCGTTCTCCCAAGACTTTCCTATCTTTGCCGCAAGATATATTACAGAAGATACACCTGCCATAATGATGTATTCATACTTTCCAGCAAGTGCCTCTGCAAGCTTCTTTGCACCGCTGTAAAAGCCTGTATCACCTGACATAAGCACAACGTAGTTATTGGCATTTTCATTATCAATAATATCTATTATGTCTTTTGCTGTTACTGCATAAAATGTCTTCTTATCTGTGTATTCTTCTATCAGCCTTTTAGAACCAATCAGCACCTCTGAATTATCAATTGCTTCCTTTACTTCCTCTGTAAGACAGCTTTTACTGCCCGGCCCCACACCAGCTATAATTACCCTTTTCATTATTCACTCCACCTTAATTCATTAACATTATAGACAGCCATTTTCCTAAAACTTTATAACTCTAAAACCACATAGCTTTTAGGCTTTATAACCCTTTTGTCTTAAGATATTTAATAAGCTCTGGCAGGCTTACTCCATTTTCTTCTACTGGACGTTTTATTACTATACAGTCAATGCCTGTATTCTCTGTGGCAGACACCTTTTCTTCATATCCGCCATTACTGCCAGACTCCTTTGTCACAAGAACACCTATATTAAACTGTCTTATTACTGCCTCATTTAATTCCTGTGAAAATGGTCCCTGCATACCTATTAAATGTGACGGCATAATCCCTGCTTCTATTGCACTCTGTAACATTTCAGGATTAGGAAGAAGCCTTAAATATACTCTCTCTTTATAATCTGTAATATAGACATACTCTGGTATATTCTTACTGCCTGTCGTCATAAGAATATTTTTACTATTATGCTGTTCACTGTTAAGTAGTTCTACTACATCTTTTATTGACTTAACATATGTAATGTTATCTGACTTAAACTCTGGCTTTTTGTCATTATCTTCCCTTAATACCCTCACATAAGAAATGTTCTTGCTGTCACACACATTTTTAATATTATGTGTAACCTGTGTAGCATATGGGTGTGTGGCATCAATAACTATATATGGCTTTTTAGCTTCTAACTCCTTTAGCATATCAGCCTCATCCATTCTACCAGTATGTATATGCACATTATCAGCCTGCGGCAGTAATTCCCTGCCATATTCAGTCGTTACATATACATAAGTGTCACAGTTCTTTCCTGTAAGATATTCACATAACTTTCTGCCCTCTGTTGTCCCCGCAAAAAGCATTATCGTCTTTCTCATACAACCTTATATCCTCTTGGTGTAACCATTTTCCCATTAATTACCTTAGTATGGCTGTTGCCTATGTATATTGTTGTAAACATATCCGCTTTAAAATCCGCAAGCTCCTTTAATGTAAGAATTCCTGTAGTTTCGTTCTCTCTTCCTATGTTTCTTACATAACCGCACACTGTATCCGGTGACTGTACCTTTAATACAATATCGCAGGCTTCCTTTAAATATCCGCTTCTTCTGCGGCTTGATGGGTTATATATGCACATTACCATATCGCTGTCAGCCATCGCCTTTATTCTTTTCTTAATAAGCTCCCAAGGTGTCATACAGTCACTTAAGCTGATAACCGCAAAATCGTGTGACAATGGTGCACCAAGGCAGGCTGAACCACTGCTTGCGGCTGTTACACCTGATATAACCTTAATATCCAGATTATCCTCTGCAAGCTCATATACAAGGCTTGCCATACCATATATACCGCTATCTCCACTGCATACAAGCACTACCTCTTTTCCTTCTTTAGCTGTATCTATTGCATACTGACAGCGTTCCTTTTCCTGCATCATATTAGTTGAATAATACTCTTTATCTGGAAAATACTGCTTTAATATATCAACATATGTAGTATATCCAACTATCAGGTCAGCACCAGCTATTGCGACTGATGCCTCCAGTGTCATATTATCTTTTGCTCCGCTTCCAAAACCTACTATCCTAAGCATAATCTACTCCTTATTTTTCTGTGCCACTCTGTAAATAGCTACTGTAACTCCGTTATCTGCTGTCTTTCCTACAAGCTTTTCTCCACCAGAAGACGCGGCACCCGCACTGCGTTCACATACATTTCCTACACCTATCTGTTCTTCAACAAAAGCTGAAGATACAAAGTCACCTTCAACATCTCTTAAATATTCAGGCGTATATGTCTTATATGGCACTTTACATTTTCTTGCAAATTCAATTATTCCTGCTTCATCTGCTTTTCTGTCAACCGAAGCCACAACAGCAATTGCTTCCAGCAAAAGCCCTGCTTTATCAAATGTTTTCTTAACAGCCCGCTCTATTTCATGTGCTGACTTGCCTTTTTTACAGCCAATTCCTACAGCAAGCTCCTGTGGTACAAGCTTTAATGTGCGCTTAAATACTATTTTATCGTCTTTGCCTGTAATTATCTGTACACCGCTTTCATACTCATTATTACTATTATCAGTATATTTAATCTGTCCGTTCCAGCGTTCTTCTGTTACTTTTAACAGGTTCTTATATTTATCATTGCCTGTTATTCCAACAGGCTCATTATTTAATATCCTGCCTGATATGTCTTTTATCATAACCGGATTAACTATTCTCATATTATGTTCCGTGGCAAATATATCAACTGCAAACATTCCTCTTGCATCGGTCGCTGTAGTAATTACCGGCATTGCACCTATCCTGACAGCAAGCTTACTGCACCACTCATTAGCTCTGCCAATATGACCTGATAGAAGTGATATAAGATACTTTCCGCCCTCATCTGCAACAAGCACCGCCGGGTCTGTAACCTTGCTTTTAAGGTATGGTGCTATAGTTCTTACAGCTATTGCAACAGCACACACAAATAATATTCTGTCACTTACTGCAAACTCGCTCTTTATAACACTTCCAACTGCCACAAATGGTACTGCCTCATTCTTATAAGTATCTGCACATCTTTGGTGACAGTATATTATTACTTCACCGTCCATTGCCTCACTGGCTTTCTTTGCTACCTTCATCCCCTCGTGTGTGAAGGTTATTATAATTGTTCTCATTTTCTATACTCCGTAGTGAACTCTGGGTCATACAATTTAGAAAAACTATATTTGTCCCCAAGAAATTCCCCGACCAATACAAGTGCAGTTCTTGTAATGCCTGCTTTCCTTGCTTCACTGTCAAGATCTTTCAATGTTGTGCGTATGCATTTCTCATCTTCCCAGCTTACCTTATAACATAACGCACAAGGCGTGTCTGGTGTAAATGCTCCTTTATATAATTCTTCTTTAAGTTCCTCTAAATGTGATGAGCTTAAGAATACAGCCATTGATGTACCGTGCTGTGCAAGCTTTGCTATGCTCTCATTATCTGGAACCGGGGTTCTGCCCGGCATTCTTGTAATAATTACTGTCTGTGCTACATCTGGAACTGTATACTCACATTTAACTGCCGATGCAGCTGCAAGGAAACTGCTCACTCCAGGACATATCTCACAGGTAATTCCGTATTTGGCAAGTTCTTCAATCTGCTCTCTTATTGCACCATATAATGACGGATCTCCTGTATGAAGGCGCACTATATTCTTTCCCTCGCCCTCTGCTTTTACAATCACATCAATAACTTCCCTGAGGTTCATATATGCACTGTTATATATCTCACAATCCTTCTTTGCATACTCTAATAATTCCTCATTTACAAGTGAACCTGCGTATATAATTACATCCGCTTCATTAAGCATACGCATACCTCTGACTGTAATTAAATCCTTCGCTCCCGGTCCTGCTCCGACTATTTTTACCATATTTATTCTCCTGTGTCTGCTCTATATTAATTCATAATTTATGTCTATCATACATAATTCACAATTTAACTGCTTTTTATGATTTTTAACTGCTTTTTATAAGTTCCAACAGCTTATCTGCCGCCGGTGTTTTCCCTAATATTCCATATTCATTTGAAAATACAATTGCTCCAATTACTATCTTGCCACTGCTTCTTCTTTGCAATACATCTTCTATACGAAGCGTAAGCTGATACATAGTCTTCTCTAGTATGTCTGATTTCTTCAAAATTTCAAGTGCCGCCTCTGTCGTAATACAATCAAGTATCTTTAATGCTGTATCATTATCTGCACCTGCCCTTATTGCACAGGCTGACAGAACTTCCATTCGTCCGTCTGCCACTTTGGAATGTGTATTCATTATTCCTGCACCTAATTTTACAAGCTTTCCTATATGCCCCACAAGAAGCATTGCCTTAGCACCTGCATCACACACCATATCTATTGTATCGCCAATATAATTACTGCATTTTATGCTTCTTTTCAGCTCAATATTAAGTGTATTAAGCAGAAAATCCTGTCCATAATTACCCGGTGCAACAAGAAGCACTTTCTCTCCCTGTGCTATGTGCATATTAATCTCTGTCTTAATTGTATCAATAAGTGCCTGTTCACTCATAGGCTCTACAATTCCTGTTGTTCCAAGAATTGATATGCCCCCTGTAATTCCAAGGTTCGGATTAAACGTCTTCTTGGCAATATCAACTCCTTTGGGTGCTGATATTATAACTTTAAGGCTTCCCTCATAAGAATAACTTTCTGCTGCCTCTGCTACCGCCTCTTTAATCATCTTAAGAGGTACTGGATTGATTGCCGCTTCTCCAACAGCACATTTCAAGCCCTTCTTAGTAACACGTCCTACTCCTATTCCACCATCTACAATTACCCCGTCAGTATTTATAGTTCTCATTATATCTTCTTTAACATAAGTAACCTGTGCATATATCTTTATTCCATTGGTCACATCAGGGTCATCCCCACTGTCTTTCTTAATTGCACATATTACCTTATCCTCTTTAATATCTATGTCAATAACTGGAAGTGTAAGTGATACTCCCATAGGAGTTATCACTTTAATCTCTTTTACTTCCCTGCCTGACAGAAGCATATATGCCGCAGCTTTGGCGGCGGCACAGGCACAGGTTCCTGTTGTATATCCGCAGCGCATTTTCTTTTGATTTTTGTATACATATCTTTCTAACATCTGCGCCACTCTTTATCATCATCTGCCGCCATATAGAACAGTGCATTCATAATTGCGGCGGCAACATTGCTTCCGCCCTTTCTGCCCCTTGCTACTATATATGACATTCCGCTTTCTATAATTTCTTCCTTTGCACTGGCTACATTTACGAAACCAACTGGAACTCCAATAACAAGTCTTGGCACAAATATGCCCTCATCATAAAGCTCTCTTATTCTCATAAGAGCTGTTGGCGCATTGCCTACAACCATAATACAGTCTGGATTATCCTTTGCCGCCTTCTCCACGCTGACTGTTGCTCTTGTAACCTCACGCTTTGCCGCTTCACTGGCAACATCACTGTCTGCCATATAACAATTAAGCGAACAAGAAAACTTCTCTGCCATTTTGTGACTTATTCCTGACTTCGCCATATTGGTATCTGTAACAATATCCACACCTTCTTTAATAGCTTTAAGTGCTTCCTCAATAACTCCTTTGGAAAATGTCATACTTGTTTCGTATGAGAAGTCCGCCGTTGTATGAATAACACGTTTGACAACCGGCTTATATTCAGCTGGAATATCAGTTGTCAGTTCTTTCTCGATTATTGCAAATGACTCTTTTTCAATATCCATTGGTTTCATAATATCTATTCTCCTTAGAATAATGATTTCATTGTATCTATGTCTGGCTTTGTAAGAATTCTCTTATTCTTCTTTTCTGCGTAATCTAATAATTCTTTCATTGCACTGTTAATACTGCCGATTGGACAGCCTGTATCTATAACATAATCTGCCTCATCAATTCTTTTACAGGCTTTATCTAATGTCTCTTTTCCTATAGGCTCAAACATTTTCTCTGTGACAATATCTGCCGCCAGTGCTTTGGCTATCGGATAATCACAGTCATTTTCATAAAGAATCCCTGCTGTAAATGCAATACCAATACGCTGTAATTCCCTGTATATTAATATTCCAGTTCCAGCACCGCCAGCTACGAATACCTTCGGTGTGCCCTCCGGCTTCTTTAATTCTGTACTTCCATACATGCAATTATACGTTCCGTGTGTAATTCCGTAAAGCCTGCTTATGCGTTCATCTGTAAATATCTTTTCCGGTCTTCCAAATTCTATCTTTCTATCTGCACCAACACACATAACATAGTCTGCTATCTTAGCCGCAAGTTCTATTTCGTGTAAAGATACAATAACAGCGACATTATCCTTAACAGCCATCTCCTGTAGTATATCCAGAAGCTCAATTTTATGTCTTATGTCAAGAAATGAAGTCGGCTCATCAAGCACTATGACCTCAGGCTTCTGGCATATTGCCCTTGCAAGCATAATTCTCTGGCGCTGTCCATCACTAATCTGTGAAAAATCATTATCTGCTATATCAATTGCTGATACCTTCTTTAATGACTCATTTACTATCTGTTCATCTTCTTTGGTAAGTCTTCCAAAATAATTAGTGTACGGATATCTTCCCATTGCGACAACATCACGGCACGTCATCATCTCGGTCTTAATCTTTTCTGTAAGCACAACAGACATAGTCTTAGCGTATTCTTTACTTGTGTAATCGCTTATTTTCCTGCCTTTTATATATATATTGCCACCTATAGGACTCATTTCCTTTATAAGATTCTTTATTATTGTAGATTTTCCTGCACCATTAGGTCCGATTAATACAAGAATTTCACCTTTATTAACCTTAAGTGCTATATCTGACAGAAGTACTTTTCCGTGATAACCTACACTTAAATCCTCTGTCTGTACATATATCTGTTCCATATATTTCTCAACTTTCCATTTCCTTACAACAATTATCTCTTCTGCTTTACCATAAGCCATATAACAACCGGTGCACCAAATACTGCTGTGACTGTTCCTATCGCAAGCTCTGATGGTGAGAATATTGTTCTTGCAATAAGGTCACAGAACATACAAAACACCGAACCGCATAAGAATATTGCAGGAATTGTAACAATCGGCTTTGTTGTCTTAAGTGATAATCTTGTAATATGTGGAACTGCAATTCCAACGAACGATATAGGACCCGCCAGTGCTGTAACACAAGCTGAAAGGAGGCTCGAAAGCAGTACAATACATACCCTGAAGAACTTTATATTAATTCCCATACTCTGCGCATATCCCTCACCTAAAAGATAAGCGCTGATTGGCTTAGAAAAAAGAAATGTAATAACTGCTGTTGGAAATACAACTACAGCCGCAAGCTTTACTGTTGGCCACGAACTTCCTGAAAAGCTTCCCATAGCCCAGTGTGTGAGATTGGCAATGTCTGAATCATTCGCAAATGTAATACAAAGGTCTGTTATTGCAGAACATATATAGCTAATCATAATTCCCACAACCAGGAGCATAGACATGCTCTTAACTTTATTAGCAAATATAAGTACATAAAGCATTGCAAGCAGTGAACCGACAAATGCCGCCGCAACCTGTGCCCAGAGCGGCATACCTGATACATACTTTAAAAGAAATATCATTGTGATTGCAACAAACATTTTCGCACCAGATGAAATCCCAAGCACGAATGGTCCTGCTATTGGATTTCTGAAAAATGTCTGTAACAGAAATCCTGACAATGACAAAGCACCGCCCAAAATAGCCGCCATACATAATCGTGGAAGTCGTATTTTCCAGATAATATTGTATTCAGGTGTTCCCATATCACCCTTTAAGAATATAATTCTGAAAATTCTCGCAGGAGATATATGGATATTACCTGTATTAATATTTAATATAACCGCCACAACAAGTAATACTGCAAGCAGTATATATACAAGCTGGTAACGGAGTATCTGTTTTATCTGCATATTTTCTCCATTCTGATAATTACTGTAATTCCTGTTGTTATTATAATTTCTAATATTATTACATTTTTAATATCATTACATTTCTAATTATTATTGCAAAATGACTGCCCCATTAATTATAATATCATATGCTCTGCACGGTTTTCAGTGCATTGTGGCTACGAAGTAGTCATATTATATCATATGCCCTGCGTTGATTTTCCACGCATCCGAAGTTTCGAAGAAACTTCTAAGTGACTACGAAGTAGTCATATTATATCTTAATGTGACAGTCTCTTTTATAAATAGATTTTTAAGTGAGTATACCTCACTCATCATTTTATTTTAACTTCTTTAAATATGTAAGCTCTGTTGTATTGGAATCAGCATTTAACATAAGGTTGATATCGTTAATCATACTTCCGATTGTATCTGCAATCTGGAAGAAATCTGGTGTTGTACACCATACATTTCCATCCTTAACAGCCTTTAAATCAGAAAGAACACTGTTATAACCTGTGAAATCACTAAGTGTTGATGGCTTACCGCCAAGATTCCATACATAGATTACATAATCTGCATCTTTGGCTTTCTCATAAAAGCTTTCGATACCCATCTCCTGTGTTCCTGTCTTATCTGTATTAAGGTCAGAGAACACATAATTACCACCTGCTATATTTACCATCTGTGCAAGATAATCTCCTGCATTTCTTACATAAAGCTTGCCCTTAGATGTAATGTAGAATACTGCAACTGACTTACCTGTATTTTCAGCCTTTGAAAGAGTATCTACATATGCTGCCTGTGCATTATACATCTGTGTTGCAGACTCTTCTTTATCACAAAGTGCCGCATAAAGCTTAGCCCATTCTACTCTTCCTAATGGATGGTCTTCATATGTAGACTGGTCTAAGATATAGTTAATTCCTAATTCCTTTAACTTCTCTGCTACATCTGGAACGCTTGTGAGCATTGTTGAGAATATTGCAAGTGTTGGTGCACCTGCTATTATTGTTTCATAATCAGGGGCTTTGTAATCGCCAACATAAGTAAGCTTGCCATCATCAAATGCCTGCTTAACTGCATCTATATACCATGATTTCTTATCATAAGTAACCTGGCTTATGCCTGAAAGACAGTTACTCGCATTCATAAGCGATGTTACTGGTGTAGATGATACGAGCATATTAGTTACAGGTGCATTTAATACTACAGTGTCAGAATCGATTCCTGATGGTGTAGACATTCCCTCTGGAACAAGTAAAAGCTTTGACTGCTTAGATACAATTGCCGTATCTTCATCTCTGTTAGTTATTGTAATAAGCTTATAACCGCCCTTGTAATAATCTACAGAGAAAAGCTTTGCATACTGTAATTCCATTGAATGGTCATACACAAGTTCTCCATCATAGTTACCATTAGCTGACTGGTTCTGTGTACCACATCCACTCATTGCAAGTGTAGACACAAGCATTACGATTGTGAGCAGAAGTGACAGAAATCTTTTTTTCTTCATTTTCGTTCTCCTTTTCTTTTCTTATGAAGTACTTTGATGATTACGTTATTATCAGCAGAAAAGGAACAGACACATATGTGTCTTGCACAATCCGGAATAAAACTTCCTAATTGCCTAAGAAAGAATCCTGCTTCGCAGGATTCTCCGCCTGCGGCGGGACGCTTTAGCGGCATCTACATTACCGCCGCAGTGCGAACCTGCCCGGAGGGCTTTTTATGCAATAGGAAATTCCAAAGGATTTCCTATTGCATAAAAAACAATAGTCTGTTGTTCTCGCAACGACTATTATAACTCTGCCTGTAAGCCGGTCTTCTGACTCACAGATCATAAGCAATATCCGCCTTCCCAGAACAGCTTATATAAAGCTTATTCCAGTGGCATATATGGATATCGCCTCCCTGTATACAGCAGCGGAACTGTTCAGGATTCACACCTGATTCCCTGAAATACTTATCGTACTTCGCTTACAGTGATTATTTCGTTATCATCTGGATTTATATCCAGCGTTCATTATTTCATATTATTACTAGAAATGCAATTATTAATTTCAATTGTTTTTCTTTTTTCTTTTTACTATAACGGTTGTGAGATATACATCAGCATTTTCAAGTTCTTCAAGGCTGTGATATACTTTTTCACTATCCATTCCACAGTTAGATACTGCATTTATCTCATACATTTCTCCCGCTTCCTGTCGTGCGCGCAGTGCCTTAACTAACTGCTTAAGACCTCTTCCTGACTTCATATATATAAGTGTTCCGTTATATGAAAATGTATTCTCTATATTATCTGATGATGGAATAATATGTATCTCTTCGCCCTTCTCGCCTAAAGATATGCCAAGCCTTGCCGCAACAGCACAAAATGACGGAACTCCGCTTACTATCTCAGCCCTCCATCCATTAGCCCTCGCACGCTTATGCATATACATATATGTAGAATATATGCTTGGGTCTCCGATTGTAATCATTCCAATCTTCTTACCCTGATAAAGATATTCTTCAATTGCTTCGTATATCTTATTATGTGAGATTTCAAGCTTTCCCTCATCCTTAATCATAGGAAACGGCATACACAAAACTGGCTTCGTGGAAATTTCACTACAAGCCTGCTCTGCTATGCGGTACGCATAACATTCTTCCTTGGATACTGCTGGAATAACTATTAAATCGCACGACTTAATCACTTCCAGTTCCTGTAATGTCATCTGCTTAGGATTGCCTGTACCCACTCCAATGCCATATAATATTCCACTCTTTTTATCAGGCAAATTATCTGTATCTGATACATTTTCTAATGCTTTCACTGCCTTTTGCAAATGTGATAAATACACCTGACGTACTGCTGGATATTCACCTATACCCTTTATAACACATTGTGGTGTGTATCCATTAGCTTTTAATATAGTGGCAAAGGACTCATCATCTCCTGCCATATCATTATTAGCGTGGTCACCTGCAACTAACATAAGCGGTGCAAGAAAAACGCCAGTATTGACAATTCCTTCTTCTCTCATATCGTTAATTACATCTTGAATTGTTCTCTTTCCCTCGACTGTCGCAATATAGACAGGCTTTCTGGCATATGCCCTTAATGCCTGTTCCATTACCCTGTAACTGCTGTCAGCCATATGCTCTGTTCCGTGTCCCATAAATATCAATACTGAATTACCAGTAAGCTCTTTTAACGACTCCCACAAAGCCTTGGCAACATCTGTATAATCATCAGCATTTGCCAAAAGTGCATCAGCTACAACTATCTTATCAAATAAATGCCTGCACTCCTCTACTGCATTTTTCATCTGGTTATTCTCAATTCCGTCTATTACGTGTGTTGGAAATACAACAACCTGTGTTACGTCCTGCTCTTTTAAGCTTATAAGTGCCTCAAGCGGACTTTTCGCATTAATATATTCCTTCTCCTGCATATGCTTTCTTACAATTGTGCTTGATACTGCCTCTTCTACAATTGTATCCGGATAAAGCATACTTACCTGTTGCTTAATAGCTGTAATATTCTTAGTTCTTGTATCTGTATAAGTTGTTCCAAAACTTACAATTAAAATAGCTTTCTTCATCGTCTTTCTTACCCTTTATCTCATCTTTTTTGATAAAAATTGTATTATATAATCATAATTTTCAGGAATATGTGGAAATGTACAATTCGTACAATCCTTTATCCGTCTGCCACTATCTCTTGTTATATAATTAGGCGTACCAGGACAGTCGTCATAACAATTCATAGGACAATAACAAAAAAGGCAGTTAAAATCCTGCCCTTCTTCTATCTTATGGCAAGGATAATACTTACACTGGTCATTCTTAAAATACCTGTAACTGTTCTCCATTACATCTGTCTCCTTATGTATTATGCTTAATACTATACTCTGCCACGCTATTTTAATGCAATACCATAATAATATCTTATTACCGGCTACTCAAACTGTGCATTTCTCATATTTTAATAATACCAGTTCTGATATACCAGCAAAACATTCTAGAAATGGGATAAAACAGCCACTACTTCTGTTAAGTCAGATGCAAAATATATATCTTTCTGACGTTCATTAGTTGACAATCCCATTGCAACCATATGAGACAGAAATTCTTTAATACTGTCATAATATCCATTAAGATTGTAGAATATGCACGGTGCAGAAAGCTGGTTAAGAGATAACTTTGACATAACTTCCGTTATCTCTTCAAGTGTACCTGTTCCACCCGGAAATGCTATAAAAGCATCACCAAGTTCTATCATCTTTGTCTTTCTCTCTGTCATATCTTTAGTTACAATCAGTTCTGTTATCTCGTCATACTGAACTTCTGCCTCTACAAAGAACTGTGGCTCAACGCCGGTTACTCTGCCACCTTCCATAAGCACACTTTCTGCAAGTTCGCCCATAAGCCCTGTCTTAGAACCACCATATATTAAAGTGTGTCCATTTGCTCCTATCCATTTTCCAAGTTCCCTTACAGCTATTGAAAATGTATCATCTATGCCTTTGTTAGCTCCTAAATACACTGTTATGTTCACTTTGTTATCCACCTATTCTTTATTAATTCAGGTTATTTGTTTGGCACTGATATGTAATTATCTTCATTAATATCGCTTCATTTTTTCAGAGAATGCTTCAGCTTCTATTTTATCTTTCTCCAGCCCTTTTTCTAGCATCATACTTTTATCTCCATTCTGTAAAAATCACGCTTTTATAAAATGATACTTAATAAATTACTTAACGCAAATCTCTATATTCTGCTTTTTACAACAATTATTTCTTTAATTATATCAAGATACATTTATCTTGTCACGGCTTTTTGTAACAAATGGCACAAAATAATAAATAATTCCAAATACAGCTATACTTCCCAGTATAATGCCAATCATCTGATTTACACTTACCACATTTTCCTAAAATACTGGATTGCAATCAAGAGTGTCTCTTATTACATCAACAATACTATTTTATTTAGTGCTCACTTTTCAAAGGCTGTTGAAGAATATATAGATTACTACAATAATAAAAGAATTCAGGCAAAGACAAAATGGATGCCACCTGTGCAATACAGGATAGCATCCATGCGTTCAGCCTAATTCATAAATATTATTCTGGTTTCATTTCATACATAAATTAATTCTACTTTCAGTTTTATTTGTTTTATGAACCTGTTCTATACTATCTGATCATAATAGGCAAAAGCATTTCTCATGAATTTCCTATATTTTCTCGTTTTTAATGTTAGATTCCACCAAAACATTCCCTAATTTTCTTGGAAATATCAAAATCAACAAAACCTTTCTGTGCCATGTCATCGAGCATCTCACACGTTTTTTCGTGCGATAAACCTTTCTTATATGGTCTGTCCTCGGTTAATGCCTGATAAATATCAATACATGCCATAATACGTTCCGGTTCATTTAATTCAGCTGCGGTTTTTCCAAAAGGATACCCTTTTCCATTTAATTTTTCATGATGGAAAGACGCCCAATCTCGTATTTCTTCAAAATCTTCAACTTCTGATAATATAATATATGTATAACCAGCATGATTCTTCATTTTTGAAAATTCATCATCCGTAAGCTTATCCGGTTTTTCTAAAATTTCATTGTCTACTGCCATTTTCCCAATATCATGCAGTGCACCAGCCAGATACATTTTTTGCACATTAATAGAATCAAATCCTATATATTGAGCAAAAAGAGCTGCTTTTTCAGCCACTCCTATAGAATGTCTGCTTGTAAAAGAAGATTTATAATCTACAATCTTTGCAAAAAAATCTGCGACATTTTTACATGTTTTCCAATCGAAAACCTGTTTTTGTCTTGGGATAATCTCCCATAGCTTCATTTCAAAAGAATTATCACTTAAACACGTAAAAGATTCGAAATGTGTGAATGCATGAAAAAAGGCATTCACACATTCTGAATCGAATAATCCATCCTTATTTTTCAAAAGAAACTGACATATAAAATTCCAACTGTTATTTCCAGTTTCCATGTTATTTCCTATAATATCAATGGTATCTGCAAGATGAATAATCCTTGCAAACAACGGAATTTCATTCCACTTTTTTTGAAAAGGACCTGTTCCATCGGCATGTTCATGATGATACAAAATCACATTTGACACATCTGTTTTAAATGGAATTTTAGTAATATTTTTTTCTCCATAAATACAATGAAGATTTGTTTTTTTCTCGGATAAATCTTTTTTACAATTAATGACGGAATCCTTTTTCAGTTCTTCCGAAATATATTGTGTCAAAGCATTATCATGCAGTAAAGCACACATGGCTAAATCTTGTAACTCATCACCTTGAATTTTCCAATATTCTGCCATACGTATACTTATATAAGCCACTCTTTTTCCATGTTTGTTTTTGATATTTACAAACTCTGCTTCTATACAGTCCAAAGCATAAGAACAGGCTCCTACAAGTCCGATGATATCTATACTTAGTTCTTCTTTCATTGGTATAATCCTATC
>ULWG01027811.1_pt1 | contig 93550 bp, 76 predicted proteins | sample 1960141 | NCBI WGS metagenome assembly ULWG01 (sample SAMEA4835806, study PRJEB28245) | human gut metagenome | biome: gut microbiome; material: fecal sample | place: Denmark | collected 2008
TTTTTTGCTGTGCAGAGGAAGTATCAGGACCAGACATAGATACACCTTCTGCGATACTTATGGAGGCGGCGACAGGACAGGTAATATATGAAAAGGATGCCGATACAGTTCTTGCACCTGCAAGCATAACAAAGATAATGACGCTTATACTTATATTTGAGGCAATAGAGGACGGAAGCATTAATATGGAAGACCCGGTAACTGTGTCGGAATATGCGGCTTCAATGGGCGGAAGCCAGGTGTTCCTTGAGCCGGGAGAGATACAGAGTGTCAGGACTATGATTAAGTGTATAGCGGTGGCAAGTGCTAATGATGCCTGTGTTGCAATGGCAGAACACATAAGCGGGGCAGAGAATGTATTTGTTGATAAAATGAATGAGAAAGCCCGTGAACTAGGAATGAGCAACACACATTTTATTAACTGCTGTGGACTTGATGTAGACGGACATACATCAAGTGCGAGAGATGTAGCGGTTATGAGCCGGGAGCTTATTAATAACCACCCACAGATAAAAGAATTCAGCAGTATATGGATGGAAAGCATAACACACATTACAAGAAAAGGCGAGAAGGATTTCGTGCTTACCAATACTAATAAGCTTATGAAACAGTATGCCTATGCCACAGGCTTAAAGACAGGTTCAACGAGCAAGGCAGGCTGCTGCCTTTCAGGAACAGCCAATAAAGACGGAATAGATCTTATAGCAGTTGTTATGGCGGCACCGACAAGCAAGATACGATTCAGTGATGCGATAACGCTTCTTAATTATGGTTTTAGTGTGTGCAGTATATATAAAGATGAAGAACCGCTTGATACAGAGAGTATTAAAATCTCATCTGGCAGGCAGGATAAGATTAGGATAACAAAGGAAAAAGACTATTCATATATGTTCATTAATAAATATAACAATGATGATATAAGACGGGAGTGCATAATTAATGATAATATTAAAGCTCCATTAAAAGAGGGTGATGAGGTAGGCACTATTAAATATTATTACAATGAGGCTTATATTGGAAGTGTTAAGATAATAAGCTGCGAAAATGTTGATACAGCAGGCTTTATGGACACGGTTAAGAAAATATTTAAAAGCTTACTTTAATTAAAGTAGTGCCATTTGCCGTATAATATGCTATATTATTAAATAATATTCATTAAGGGAATCACAAGGACACAATTATGGATTTATTTGATTATATGCGAAAGACTAATCAGGAGAATGATTCTCCTCTTGCAATGAGATTAAGACCAAGAACTTTGGAAGAAGTTGTAGGACAACAGCATATTGTTGGTAAGGATAAGCTTTTATACAGGGCTATAAAGGCGGATAAATTAAGCTCTATTATATTTTATGGACCTCCTGGAACTGGAAAGACTACATTAGCCAAGGTTATTGCCAATACGACAAGTGCGGATTTCTGTCAGATTAATGCTACAGTAGCAGGCAAGAAAGAGATGGAAGATGTTGTAGAGAGGGCGAAAAATAATCTTGGAATGTATGGTAAGAAGACAATACTTTTTGTAGATGAGATACATAGGTTTAATAAGGGGCAGCAGGATTATCTTCTGCCATTCGTGGAAGACGGAACTATTGTGCTTGTTGGTGCAACAACAGAAAATCCATATTTTGAGGTTAATGGAGCCTTGATTTCAAGGTCTATAATATTTGAGTTAAAGCCATTGTCAAAGGAAGATATCAAAGAGATACTAAAGAGAGCTGTATACGATAAAGAAAGAGGTATGGGAAGCTACAAGGCTGACATAGATGATGAGGCTTTGGAGTTTCTTGCTGATATAGCAAATGGCGATGCAAGAAGTGCACTTAATGCGATAGAACTTGGAATACTTACAACTGACAGGTCAGATGACGGACTTATACATATAGATTTAAAGACAGCAGAACAGTGTATACAAAAAAGGGCTGTCCGATATGATAAGACGGGTGATAATCATTATGATACCATATCAGCATTTATTAAAAGTATGAGGGGGTCTGACCCTGATGCAGTAAGTTATTATCTGGCAAAGATGTTATATGCAGGTGAAGATATAAAGTTTATTGCAAGAAGAATAATGATATGTGCAAGTGAAGATGTAGGCAATGCAGACCCTTACGCATTAGTTGTTGCTACGAATGCAGCACTTGCAGTTGAGAGGATAGGTATGCCGGAGGCAAGGATAATTCTTTCACAGGCGGCGTTATATGTTGCCTGTGCACCTAAGAGCAACTCTTGTTATATGGCAGTTGACAAGGCTATGGAACTTGTTAAGACAACCAAGACAGCACCTGTGCCGGCACATTTGCAGGATGCACATTATAAGAGTGCTTCAAAGTTAGGACACGGCATAGGTTATAAATATGCACACGATTATCCTAACCACTATGTGAAGCAACAGTATTTACCTGATGGACTTGAGGACGTAAAGTTCTATGAACCAACAGATAATGGCTATGAGAAGCAGATAAAGACACATTTAAAAAAGATTAATTCGGAGACGTAGAACTGATGAGAGAGTATATTAACAGACTTTCAAGAGGAAAGTTCAGATATGACATTCCAGATATAATACAACCTGATGATGTTATTATAGAAGATGTTATCTGTGACACAATACATAATGCAGAATTTCATATACAGGCGCAAGATGTAATTAAGGGGGTAGTATACTCTGATAATGCCAAGGTGACAGTGCTTACACCGTCATTTGCGGGAAAAGACAGTGATATTAAATACGTTATAGATGCAAGGGGACTTTCAGAGGGGGACAGCATAGAAGGAGAGTTCACGCTTGTTACTAATGCTGGAGAGAAAGAGGTATTATACAGCTTTACAGCAGTTAAAGAAACAGTAGATACAAGCCTTGGAAAAGCGGATAACCTGTTCCATTTTACTAATCTTGTGCAGGTTAATAAAGAAGAAGCAGTAAGCTTATACAGATCCGATAAATTCAAAAAAATATTCTTACAGGGTGATGATGTATTAAATAATCTTTACGATGTCCTGTATGACAGAGAAAATGTATATGAGTCAATGGAGGAGTTCTTAATAGCAATTAAGAAAAAGTCTGCTCTTACTTTCAGTGTTGATAATAATATAAGAGATTATAATATAGATGGTGCTAACGAAAAGGACAGCATAATTATAGAAAAGAACGGCTGGGGCTATATAAAGCTTGACGTACAGTGTGAAGCACCATTTATTAAGATGAAAAGAGGAATAATAACTTCTGATGATTTCATAGGTGATGTATATGAGCTGGATTATATAATAGATGATAAGCTTCTTCATGCAGGCAATAACTATGCGTATATTATAATAAGCTCTTACAGTCATCAGGAAGTAATAGAGATTACAATAAATGGAAAAGAGATTGTTAATGACAGCGGCTTTGATGAACACAGAGAGATAAGAACTGCAAAGAGCAGGCTTACAGCAGAATATCTCCAGTTCAGAATGAAACGCATAACCAAGCAGGAATGGGTTATTAACACTAATAAAGTTCTTGACAGAGTTCGTGGATTGAAGAAATCGGACATAATATTTGACGTATTGCAGGCTGGTGTTAATTTTATATCAGGTGATGATTACAATGGAAGCAGAATTCTTGAGAACATTAAGGACAGGGTATTAAGCGATGTTGATAATCATATTGAGTTATACAGTCTTTACCTTTATGTAAGTACGCTTGAAAGAAAAGATGCAGGATATACATCAGATGTAGCCCAGATAGTTACAGAGTGTTATGAACACGGATATGACAGCTGGGTGCTTTTGTGGATATTATTCTATATAGACGGACAGTCTGAGAATAACAAGAGCATTAAGCTTATAAGAATAAAGGATTGCTTTAATGATGGCTGTATAAGCCCGGTTATGTATTTAGAGGCACTTAATATATATAATGCACAGCCAGAGCTGTTAAGGCTGTTTAACAGATTTGAGATTCAGGTGATAGCATTTGGTATAAAGTACAATATGATTACAGAAAAGCTTGCAAAGCAGGCAGCGGCTGTAATTGCCAATGAAAGAATTACTAATAAAGATAATATAGAGATATTAAAAAAACTTTATACAATATATGAAGAAGATGACATATTAGAAGTATTAATATCACATATGGTAAGGGAAGGAATAGCTGGTGAGGAAGCATTTCCATTTTATGAGAAAGCGGTTCTTAGAGGCATAAGAATAACAAGATTATATGAGTTTTATATGGCAAGCATAAAGAAAGATATAAAGGTGAGAATTCCAAGAATTGTCCTTTTGTATTTTACATATGATTCAGGTATTAATTATGAATGGAAGTCCTTCTTATATGCCAATGTTGTCTATAATAAAGCATTCTATAAGGATATATATGATTCGTACGAGCAGATGATAGAACTGTATGTTTATGAGCAGTTAAAGGCCGGCTGTATCAATAATGACCTTATGTATCTTTACAGACAATTTTTAAAGCCACAGCTTATCAATAATGAAACAGCAGAATATGCGGTTAAGTTAAGATTTATGTATCGTGTAACTGCTGATTGCAGTAAAGTAAAAGCTGTTATAGTAAAATGCGGCTATATGAAAGAGCCTGCAATATATGAGATGACAGGCAATGATATATATATTCCGCTTTATATCTCTAACTGTTCTATGGCATTTATCTGTACGGACGGAGTTATAAGAAGAAACACTGTCAATTATGAGATAGAAAAGATATTAGAAGAACCACTGGATATAACATTGTTAGATGAATATGACATTGAAGAGCCATATATAGCTTTATTCAGAGCAGATTATTGCAGAAAGAAGCATATATATAATGCGGATACACCATCTATATATAAGAAAGCGGCGATGGTTAAAGGAGTTACATACGAATACCGACAACTTATTAATTCGTGGCTTATTGAATATTATAAAGAATATTATGAAGGTGAAACCTTTAATGATGAGTACAGTGACCTTATTAAAGATGGTCTTGATATCAATACGGCACAGGGGCTTATTGAAATACTTTTGGAGTACGGAATGTATTATGAGGCAAGGGAACTTATGGAACGCTACGGCTATACAATAGTTCCAGCAGGCAAGATGTTTAAGTTCATAGTACACGAGCTTACTGCTTCGGTTAATAAGGAAAGCTATAAAGATATATTGTGTGAATATGTGTTCAGGAATCATCTGTATAATGAGCTGGTACTTGAATATATGGTTGATAATTATAATGGTTCAGACAAGGATATGTACAGGTTGTGGAAGAGTGCATCTGATTTTGGCGTAAATATTAAAAATCTTTCTGAGAGGGTTATCTCACAGTATATGTTTACTCAGGATAAAGATTATTATGATAAGCTTACACAGGTATTTACAGATTATTATAATAAAGGTGCATCACAGCTGATAGCCAAAGCATATATAGCTTATAATTCATTTTTATATTTTATTAAAGGAAAAAATGTAAGTGACATAACATTTACGGTTGTAAAAGAATGTTACAAAGATAAGATTGGTATTCCTGTAATATGCCTTGCTGCGTGGCTTAAAAAAGTATCAGAGAATATAAAAGAATTGAATAAACCAGATATTAAAGACACAGCACAGAACATTCTTGATGAATTATGTGCAAAAGAGATAATTTATGATTATTATAAACGTTTTAATGGTGTTCTTAATATACCGTATAATGCCTGTGGTGTTACAGTGATTGAGTATTATGGCAATCCTGATAATAAAGTTGTCATTAATTATAAAGTCAATGATGCTAAAGAATATGCAAGTGCAGTTATGAAATGTGATAACTGCGGAGTATTTACATACAGACTTTCATTGTTCTATAACGACAAGGTTATATATAATTATACAATTGGAACAGACACTAATACGAAGGAATATAACATATTGTACGATAACCTTAATGATGGAGATAATAAGGGCAGATTTGATGCAATTAATGAATGTCTTGCAAGCGAGGAGCTAAGGGATATGGTTACATTAAAGAAGCTTATGGAAAGCTATGCAGTAGAAGATTATGTGACAAAGCAGTTGTTTGTACCAGAGAATATGAGGCAGTAAGACTAAATTCCTGCTAAGAATGGAGATAGTTATGAACGATACAGATTTGATAATAGGAGTGGAGCTGCTTGAGGATAATATGCAGATGTGTGTGTATGACAGTGAGTTAAAAGCACCAGTGGCAGCAGATACCGAAAAAGACAAAACTTTATCAGAGAATATAAAAGCTGTTATTAATAAGAAAAATGCCAGCAGTGTAGCTTCTATATGTGTTGTTGTTCCTGATTTTACCAAAGATACACTGGAGATTGTAAAGGAGGAGCTGTACAATGCAGGTGTTGCAAATGAGCAGTACCAGATAATAAGCAGAATAGAAAGCTTTGCATATTATGCGTACAGCCAGAAGAAGGAACTTTATCAGAATGGTACAGTGCTTATGGATTACAATGCTTCGGGAATTGATGTATACAGATTGTACTGCAATAAGATTGGTGATATGCAGTACATATTACAGGAGCATACATTAAGCCAGCCTGAAGGAAGTACAATAGAAAAGGCTTCACATTCCGTTACCTTGTATATGACAGAATATTTTAAGAAGCACAGGGCTTCAAGTGTATATCTTACAGGTATGGGATTTGATGTGGACAGGCTTCCAGATGAATTCACCAAAGTATTAGTTGCAGGAAGAAAAGCATTTGTTGGGCAGAATTTATATGTAAGAGGTGCGTGCTTTGCAGCGTTGGAGTATATATCTCCACAGGTATTTGGTAATGTGTGCCTTCTTACAGATGGCAGGATAAAAGCTGATATTGAAACGGATATATCAGAACACGGACGTCCTATGAAGTTTAGAATTGTCAAAATGGGAACTAACTGGTATATGGCAGAAAGAACAATTGATTTTATTATTGAAGATGTGTCGGTTATAAATTTCCAGATTATATGGCCGGACGGAAAATATATAGAAAAGCAGGTTGATATAAGCTCTATTCCTTACAGGGAAGGAAAGACAACAAGAATATCAATGAATGTAAAGGCATCTTCACAGGATAAATGTATTGTTACAGTAAAAGACCTTGGTTTTGGTGAGATATATCAGGCATCGGATAGTGTTATAGTTGAAGAACTGGATTTAAGTGAGGCAGATGTATGAGTGCAATGATTTTGTGCAGGGGGAAGGTTGCAGACAATCCTTTATATATAATGCAGTCAGGTATCAGATTGTATACAGAAGAAGAACTGTGTTATTATATTTACAATAATATATATATACTTACTAATGATTTTATCAATGATGAGCTTATAACATTTCTTAGGGATGAAGTGGGAAATACAGCACTTGCCCAGAGATTAACCATAATGAAAAGTAATAATGAGCTGTTGGCAAGTATGCTTGTCACAATACTTAAATCAGTTGATTATTATTCTTTGGAACAGATTGAAAAGATAAGCGAAATACTGAATACGCTTGATAATCAGAATGCTTATGAAAGACTTGGATTAAGAGGGGACAGTTTTCTTTCTAATGAGTGTTTCTATAAGGCGGTTGACTGTTATAAGCAGATTATAGATGAATACAGCAATGCTGCCCCGGCAGCGTTCTTAGCAGGTGTGTACCATAATATGGGTGTTGCACTTGCAAGAATGTTCTTATATAATGAGGCTTCATACAGCTTTATGAAAGCATATGAGATAGGACAGCATAAGAATTCATACAAGTGTTACCTTGTGGCAAAGTGGTTTATGGATAAAGACGGAAGTGTTATTAATGAAGATGTGCCAGAGGAGGAGTATATCATAAGAAGAAAGATAGAACAGCTTATGGATAATGCTGCGTATCAGGACGAGATTAGAAAGCTTAATGACACAGAGAAGTATAAAAATGCAGGAGATGTGGCAGGGTATCATAAAGTATTAGATGATATTCTTACCAATTGGAAACAGGATTATTATAAATATACTGCGAGGTGATAAGACAAGTGGGATTATTCAAATTCTTAAAAAATAATTATGACAGTGATGAGGATTTAAAAGACCTTGAGGAGCTTGTGTATGAAGATGAGAATGGATTTAGAAATAAACGTTCTATTAATGATATGATACACAGCTATCAGGTGGGTTCGTATACTGGCAGTAATCATAATGATGATCTGGAAGAAGAATTATATAAGACGGCTGGCAGTGATGCATCTGCTGATGAATCCAGAGGGCTGACAGAAAAGACTAAGAAACAGCAGGCAGATGCGTTAAAGGAAGAAGAAAAATATGACCACCTGCTTAACAGTATACAGGCACAGACGCTTATAAGAACAGTTGATAAGGTTAATCTTGGCGGAGCGGTCAATAATACGCAGGATAATCTTGAAGAGGTTGACACGGCAGGATTTACAGGCTCAGAGGTTGGGAGCTTTGTTAAAAGCCAGTGTGATATTATGGAGGAAGCTTCAAGATATATAGAGAATGCCAAGGTAGAATATGACAGTGTAACTGATTATTATGAGGATATACAAAGAATCGAGAATGCACCGGAAAATATAAAGCTTAAGCTTATGTATGCGGCAGACCGTGTTGATAATCTGTCGGTTGACAGGCGTATTTTTAAATCACCGGAGAACAAGCTTTCCAACAAAGTGTACCGTATGATGGAATCTTATGAGGAAGATTTTCCAGAGGCACTTGTAAAGCTGAGGCACGATGAAGAAGATTACAATACAGTATTAAAGAATGTAAGAATGATTAAGGGTGAGAGGTCAATGTATCGTATAGAGGCAAATGACCTTGTGAAAAAACAGCTTAGAATTAAGAAGTATTCAGTACTTATGCTGGCACTTCTTGTAGGGGTGTTTGTTATATTTCTTCTTATATCAGCGGCTTCACCAGATGATGAACACATTGGAATGTTCATAACAGTTGTAATACTTGCACTTACGCTTTCGCTTGGTCTGTTTGCTTATCTTAAATCAACAGAACGAAAAGTGTATGTGACAGAGGTAAAGCTTAATAAAGCAACAGCACTTCTTAATAAGTACAAGATAAAGTATGTAAATGCTGTAAATGTGCTTGAATATGAATATAGCAAATATGCGGTAAAGAGTGCATTTGAGCTTGAGCAGAAGTTTCAGGCATATGTTGAGATGAAAGATGAACAACGTAAAATACTTGAGATAACAAGTAATCTTAATGAGGCAGAAGCGGAGCTTACAGATATATTAAGACAGCTTGGTGTAATTGATACACATATATGGATAGGACAAGTTAAGGCGATACTTAATCCTAAAGAAATGGTAGAGGTAAGACATAATCTTTCCATAAGACGCCAGAAGTTAAGAGAACAGATAGAATATAATGAATCAAGAATAGAAGATGCAAGAAATAATATTAAAAATGTGACTAAAAAGAATAAGGTGCATGCCAAGGAAGTTATGCAGGTTCTTGAGATTTATGAGAAAAGACATAAGAATAATTAAAATAATACTTGCGAAATATGAGCATTGTGTTACAATTGAGAGTGGTTTTTTGCGAAATGATTAACAATGTGTAAATAGCGCAAGAAGGAGGATAAGATGAAAGAAAGACTTGATGCAATCAAAGAAAATGCGTTGTCACAGATAAAGGCAACAGATTCTCTTGATAAGTTAAATGATATCAGAGTTGCTTTTCTTGGTAAAAAAGGCGAGCTTACTGAAGTTTTAAAGGGTATGAAGGAGGTAGCTCCTGAGGACAGACCTAAGGTTGGACAGATTGTCAACGAAACAAGACAGGCAATTGAAGAAGTATTAGAGGCTGCCAAGAAAGAGCTTGCTGCCAAGAAGAGAGAGCTTCAGATGAAGGCAGAGGTAATTGATGTAACACTTCCAGCCAAGAAAGCTGAACTTGGACATAAACATCCTAATATGCTTGCGCGTGAAGAAATAGAAAAGATATTTATAGGAATGGGATACGAAGTTGTAGAAGGTCCAGAGGTAGAATATGATTATTACAACTTTGAGGCACTTAATATTCCGGCTAACCATCCAGCAAAAGATGAACAGGATACATTCTATATCAATGATAAAGTTGTTCTTAGAACACAGACATCACCTGTTCAGGCAAGAGTTATGGAAAAAGGCAGACTTCCAATAAGAATGATTTCACCTGGACGTGTATACAGAGCAGATGAAGTTGATGCAACCCATTCACCTTGCTTCCATCAGGTTGAAGGTCTTGTAATTGATGAGAACATAACATTTGCTGACCTTAAGGGAACACTTGCAGAATTCGCTAAGGAGTTATTCGGTGAAGATACTAAGGTTAAGTTCAGACCACATCATTTCCCATTCACAGAGCCTAGTGCCGAGATGGATGTAAGCTGCTTTAAATGTGGCGGCAAGGGATGCCGTTTTTGTAAGGGTGAGGGCTGGATTGAAATACTTGGCTGCGGAATGGTTCACCCACATGTATTTGAAATGTGCGGAATTGATAAAGATAAATATACAGGTTTTGCGTTTGGCGTAGGTCTTGAAAGAGTTGCCCTTCTTAAATACGAAATCGATGATATGAGATTGTTATACGAGAATGATACAAGATTCTTAAAGCAGTTCTAATTAATAATAAGTGGAGGATAAGTATGGATACATCTATTAAATGGATAAAGGACCTTGTTCCAGGTTTAGAGTGTACAAATCAGGAATTCAGAGATGCTATGACTCTTTCAGGTACTAAGGTAGAATGTTTTAATGAGCTTGATAAAAATCTGGATAAAATTGTTGTAGGACAGATTGTTTCAGTAGAAAGACATCCAGATGCAGACAAGCTTGTAGTATGTCAGGTGAATGTAGGAAATGAAACTGTTCAGATAGTTACAGGTGCTCCTAATATTGAACCAGGAACAAGTGGACAGAAAGTTCCAGTTGTTCTTGACGGCGGACGTGTGGCTGGCGGACACGATGGAAGTCCACTTCCAGAAGATGGAATTAAGATTAAAAAAGGCAAGTTAAGAGGCGTTGAGTCTTATGGAATGATGTGTTCAATTGAAGAACTTGGTTCATCAAGAGAATTCTATCCAGATGCAGCAGAAAATGGTATTTATATATTTGGTGATGATGCCAAAGTAGGAGAGAGTGCTGTAGAATATCTTGGACTTGATGATACAGTATTTGAATATGAGATTACTAACAACCGTGTAGACTGCTATAGTATCCTTGGTATCGCAAGAGAGGCAGCAGCTACATTCAGAAAGCCATTCAATCCTCCAGTTGTTAATGCTACAGGCAATAGCGAAGATGTTAATGACTATATTAAGATTGAAGTAGCAGCTAAGCAGCTTTGCAAGAGATATACAGCAAGAGTTGTTAAGAATATAAAGCTTGCTCCATCACCAAAGTGGATGCAGCACAGACTTATGACAGCAGGCATCAGACCTATTAATAACATAGTAGATATTACTAACTATGTTATGACAGAATATGGTCAGCCAATGCACGCTTATGATTATGATACAATCGCTGATAAGAAGATTATTGTAAGAACTGCTGCTGAGAATGAGAAGTTCGTTACACTTGATGGACAGGAAAGAACACTTGATTCAGAAGCACTTCTTATATGTGATGGAGAAAAGGCTATTGGTCTTGCTGGTATTATGGGTGGTGAGAACTCAATGATAACAGATGATGTTAAGACAATGCTTTTTGAAGCTGCAACATTTGATGGAACTAATATAAGAAAGTCAACTAAGAAGATTGGTTTAAGAACAGATGCTTCTGGTAAGTTTGAGAAGGGCTTAGATCCAGAGCTTGCACTTGAAGCTATGAACAGGGCCTGTGACCTTATAGAACAGTTAGGTGCAGGTGAAGTAGTTGGCGGTGTTGTTGATATATATGATGAGCCGGTATCTAAGAAGAGAATATCATTTGAACCAGATAAGTATAATGCACTTCTTGGAACAAATGTATCAAATGAAGATATGCTTTCATATTTCAAGAGACTTGAAGTAGAATATGATGAAGCTTCTAATGAGCTTATTATTCCTACATTTAGACAGGATCTTAACAGAGATGCAGATATTGCAGAGGAAGTAGCAAGATTCTTCGGATATGATAATATTCCTACAACACTTCCAAAGGGTTCTACAACAATGGGTAAGATACCATTTGAGAGAAGTATTGAAGATGTAGCAGGTGAAGTTGCACAGTTCTGTGGATTCTCACAGGCTATGACATATTCATTTGAAAGCCCTAAGGTATTTGATAAGCTTAAGCTTGCGGCCGACTCAGAATACAGAAAGACAGTGGTTATCTCTAATCCATTAGGAGAAGATTTCTCAATAATGAGAACACTTCCTGTTAATGGTATGCTTACATCATTATCAACTAACTATAACAGACGTAATAAGAATGTTAAGTTATATGAGCTTGCAAAGGTATATCTTGCAGCAGATGATGTTAACGAGCTTCCAGATGAGAGAGTTATGTTCACGCTTGGAGCATTTGGAGATGTTGATTTCTTCCAGATGAAGGGTGTAGTTGAAGAATTCCTTGAAAGAATTGGAATGAGAGTTAAGCCGGAATACAATCCAGAGGCAGGAATTACATTCCTTCACCCAGGACGTCAGGCAGAGATTATCTATGATGGAACAAAGATTGGCTATATGGGTGAATTACATCCAGATGTAGCAGATACTTATTCATTAGGCGACAGAACATATATTGTTGTTATTGACCTTTCAATTGTAACTAAGATGGCAAGCTTTGACAGAAAGTTTGAGGGTATTGCCAAGTTTCCAGCAGTTACAAGGGATATAAGTATGGTTATGCCTAAGTCAGTTCTTGTAGGAAAGATTGAGAAGATAATCGAGAAACGCGGCGGAAGCATACTTGAGAGTTACAAGTTATTTGATATATATGAAGGTGCCCAGATTAAAGAGGGCTACAAGTCAGTAGCATATTCAATATCTTTCAGAGCTAAGGACAAAACACTTGAGGATAAGGATATCACACCAGTAATGGAGAAGATATATAAAGACTTAAGTGATAATGGAATCGAACTTCGTATGTAGTGAGCGAAAGAAAAAGCAAGCGACTGCGTAGCAGGCATTTGCTTTTTCTGAGCCACTAACGAACGAATAGTTATGCGAAGCAGAACGATGGAGCACATAAGTGCGAATTCGTGAGTATAGTGTGCAATAGAGTGCACAATCTGAATAGAGGATTATTATGGATTTACATGATTTTTATTATGATCTGCCAGAGGAACTTATAGCACAAGACCCTCTGTCAGACCGTTCAAGCTCCAGATTGATGGTTCTTGATAAGAACACAGGAGCTATAGAACACAAGATATTTAGGGATATAACAGAATATCTTAAGCCGGGCGACTGCCTTGTAATTAATGATACTAAGGTTATACCTGCAAGACTTATCGGTGAGAAAGAAGGAACAGGTGCTGCCATTGAAGTGCTTTTGTTAAAAAGACTTGAAGACAGACAGGATACGTGGGAAGTCCTTGTTAAGCCAGGAAAGAAATGCAAGGTTGGTGCAAGGATAGTATTTGGTGGCGGAAAGCTTACAGGTGAGATTATTGATATAGTTGAGGAAGGTAACAGACTTATACAGTTTAGTTATGATGGCATATTTGAGGAAATTCTTGATGAACTAGGACAGATGCCGCTTCCACCATATATCACGCATAAGCTTGAAGATAAGAACCGCTATCAGACAGTATATGCCAAGCACGAGGGTTCAGCAGCAGCACCTACGGCAGGACTACATTTTACAAAAGAACTGCTTAAACAGATAGAAGATATGGGAGTGAAGATTGCAAGAGTTACTCTTCACGTAGGTCTTGGAACATTCAGACCAGTTAAGGTTGAGAATATACTTGATCATCATATGCACTCAGAATTCTATCAGGTTGATAAAGAAGCAGCAGATATAATTAATAATACCAAGGCTAATGGTGGAAGAGTTATTGCTGTAGGAACTACAAGCACAAGAACTCTTGAATCAGTAGCTGATGAAAATGGACATATACCAGTTAAGAGTGGCTGGACAGAAATATTTATATATCCAGGTTATAAGTTTAAGGCAATAGATTGTCTTATAACTAATTTCCATCTCCCAGAATCAACTCTTGTAATGCTTGTGTCAGCACTTGCAGGAAGAGAAAATGTTCTTAATGCTTATGAAGTTGCAGTAAAAGAACGTTACAGATTCTTTAGTTTTGGGGATGCTATGTTCATTAAGTAGGCGTTAGATGTTTACAAAGTTACAATTAACTTAATAATACTAATAAATGTGAGTAGTACAGATGATCGCGGCTGCAAGTGTCGAAAGACCGCAGGTGAGGAAAGTCCGGGCTTCGCAGGGCAGGATGCCGGATAACGTCCGGTGGAGGTGACTCCAAGGCTAGTGCAACAGAAATATACCGCCAGTGCTTAACACTTAGTGTTGAGCTTATTGGTAAGGGTGGAAAGGCAGTGTAAGAGACTACCGTGGTATTGGTAACAATACTGGCTATGTAAACCCCATTCGAAGCAAGACCAAATATAAAGCGATACGGCTGCCCGTCGTGCTTTTAGGTAGGTTGCTTGAGCCTGCTGGTAACAGCAGGTCTAGATAGATGATCATCAGTAGTCAGGTCAAAGCCTGGCTGGACATAACCCGGCTTATAGTACTGCTCATATTTTTTTATTTAATAGGAAATTTCAATATAATTTCCTATTAAATAAAAGGCACTATGTGCCAGTTATGCGCACTCGCGTGAAGCTGTAGTTTGTCGCAAGCGACAGCACTCGTCGCGAGAATGTGCTTAGCACATTCTTTTTTATAATAGGAAATGGATGGATAGTAATGAACAATAATGATTATAAAGATAACAATGAGAACTTAAACAGTGAGAACACTGTGGATAATAAAAGCAGCCAGAACAGTGGTCATAGAAGAAGCAATGTCCAGCATACTGGCAGTAATACAGCTAACAATAACAGCCGTCACAATGTAAGAGAGGGAAGTAACAATAATTCAGAACATCACAGCAGCAATAGTAGTGAAGGACACCACATCCACCATAGCAGTGGGGAACATCACAGCCACAGTGGTAAGAAGAGATTAACAAAACAGCAGAAAAAGAAACGTACTATAACAATTGTTTCAATAGTAGCTGCGGTTGTTGTTATTATAGGAATTATGGGTGTTAAAGGCTTATCTGATGCCAAGGGAATGTTAAAGAATGCTAATGAATTAAAGACAGAGATGAATGATATGCTTGGAGCTGTAAAAGCCCAGGATGCTGAGGCAGCTAATACAGCAGTATTAAAGCTTGACAATACAACTTATAAGATAAGCAAGACATTATCAAGCCCATTGTGGAAGATGGCAAGCCACATTCCGGTTGCAGGAAAGTATGTTAAGTCAGTAGATACACTTATAGGACTTGTTGAAGATGCATCAGATGATATTATAAAGCCGGCAGTAGCAACAATATCAGAATACCCTATGTCAGGTCTTAAAGTAGGTGATGGTTTTAGTGTAACAACAATTAATGCCTATCTTGATCTTTTAGAGCAGATACAGCCAGTGGTTAATAATATGACTGCTAAGATGAACAAGGTTGAACTTCCGGGAAGTATGGGAACAATGATATCTTCTTATAGTGATAAGATAACATCACTTATGAGTATGTACACAGATTATGAAGATTACATTCCATTAATGAAAGCATTTATCGGCGATGGAAGTGATAAGGTATATCTTCTTGCTGCACAGAATACAGCAGAGATAAGAGCTGCAGGTGGTTTCCCAGGTTCAATCGGAACAATAAGGGTTGAAGATGGTGTAATGTCAATTGGAGATTTTAATCCTGTTAATGATGTATTGGCAACATACCCACCAGATGAAGCTAATGTTACAAGAAAAGAATTAAAGATATTCAATGATACGTTAATCTATTCAAGAGATGCAAGTTTTAACCCTGATTTTGAAAGAGCTGCTCAGATATGGGCTTTGGCTTATGAAGCTAAGCACGGTGAGAGCGTTGATGGTGTGCTATCACTTACACCGACTATTATACAGAAGGTTCTTAGAATATCAGGACCAATTACACTTCCTGATGGAACAGAGCTTAATGGTGATAATGCCGTATCAGTATTACAGTATGAGCTTTATTATAAATATCTTAGTGACAGAGGCACTAATGTTGATTATAATGAAGCTAATGAATATGTTGATGGTCTTTTTGCAGAGACAGCCAAGCAGGCAATGGCAGTATTGGTATCAGGCTTTGATTTTAAGAGAATTAATGAATATGTAGATATGTTTAATGAAGGTGTTGAAGAGAACACAATTATGCTCTGGTTCGTAGATGAGCAGGAAGAGCAGTATGCTAAGGATGCAGGCTGTTCAGGGAATCTTAATGATGACCCGGCTAATCCAGAAGCAGGAGTATTCTTCAGCTTATATGAGCCTTGTAAATTAGGCTGGTTCTTAAATATTGATACAGAGATGAGTGAGCCTGTTATTAATGCAGATGGAACAAGAAGCTATGATATTACTGTGACATTAACTAATACAATTAAAAGAAGCAATATAACAAGAGCAGGTGGCTATATTCTTGGTGGATTCGATGGTGGAATAAGAGGATTTGTTCATTTATTCGCACCAGCAGGTGGTACTATAGGTAACTTTGAGACTAATAATGGCCTTAAGATAACAACTGATGAGTATGATAATCTTGATGTTGGTTATAATGTTGATCTTGTAGTAGAAGCAGGTTCACCACAGGTAATAAAGTATACAGTAACAACAGCAGAAGGCGTTGATACACCACTTAAGATTCGCACAACACCTACATTACAGGCATACAGATAAAACAAGTCAGTAAGTATTGAATATTTTAGAAAGTGTTATGAAGGCAGGTTGTAGTGTATACAACCTGTTGATTATATGGTATATATGAAATAAAAAAAGGGGATGTGAAAAAACTCGATTGAGTTTTTTCACATCCCCAAAAAATGTTCGAAAATTACCCCTGGTATATCAGAAGTTTCATCGTCAGCACTTGAAAAATACAATTTCTTTCCATAAGAAAATCTGTAGATGAGATATGTTGACGATTTCGCAACCTGTTTGTAACGTCCGGAAACTTTTTGATACAATACCGTATTAAGTGTATTGTCATTATGCTTTTCCATATAGGTTCTGCCATTTGATTTGAACGTTCGCGATGATGCCTGCACCGTTGTCGTCCTGACATTGGTTATCGCAAAACATCCCAGAACCATAAACAATAACAACAGACATAGTTTCAAATGCTTTCTCTTTGTGTTTTTCATTTTCTTTTTTCTTTTTCGTATTCTTTCAGTTCTTTCAGAGCCTTCTCACCCTGTGGGTAAAGAATGATGATATTAAAGATCGTCATCAGTCCGATTCCAACATCACCAAGATCCCACACAAATGTATATGCTGCAAGGCCGCCGATGAACAGCATCACAAGCGCCAGTACTTTGTATGCAGTCTGTGAAGCCCAGTTATCTCCGAAAAGATATGCAACATTGCATCTCGCATAAAAAAGGATGCCCAGAAACGTCGAAAAACTGAATAAAAACAGCGTCGCCGCAATAAAGATCACACCAAAACGGCCAAGATGATGTTCCATTGCTGTCTGCAGAAGATCCATTCCGGAAAGTCCTGTAACTTTTTCTTCCGGCGCAAGCAGCATGATAAATGCTGTACAGCTGCAGATCACGATCGTATCCACAAATACCCCGAGCGCCTGTACCAATCCGGCTTTGACCGGCTGGTCACATTCTGCCGCTGCTGCCGCACACGGAGCAGATCCGGAACCTGCTTCATTCGAAAACAGTCCACGTTTGATTCCATTCATTAGGACTGCGCCAAAACCGCCGGCTGCTGCCTGTCGGAATCCAAATGCTTCCTCAAAAATTCTTGCAAAAACACCCGGCAAACTTCCAAGATTCATCACAATGATCAGAATCGTGATTGCAAAATAGCATACCGCCATGACCGGCACTACCATATCCAGGATCTTAACTGTCGCATCTTTACGAAGCACTATCACAGCAGCCACAGCAACAAGTACTACCGTCATATAGATCGGCGGAATGGAAAATGCATTTTTAAATGAAGAAACAACAGAATTGCTGATCACTTGACTGATACCGCACCAGCAGATCAGACCGGAGATTGCAAACAACACAGAAATCACCACTTTGTTTCTCTTTTTCTTCTGTTTTTCTTCTACATATGCATGAATATAATACGCCGGACCGCCGCGGTAACCTCCGTACAGCGGATCTTTTTCTTTATAAAGCTGTGCCAGTGTCGCTTCAATAAAAGCTGTTGATGAACCGATAATTGCCGTCACCCACATCCAGAAAACCGCACCGGCGCCGCCTGCCGAAATTGCCGCAACAACACCGACCAGATTTCCCATACCGACACGGGTTGCAGTCGAAACGATCAGTGTCTGAAATGAAGACAGACTGTTTTTTTCTTGTTTCTTCTCAACCAGTGCCTGCACCATATCCGGGAACAGGCGAATCGGCAGAAAACGCGTCCGAACCGTAAAATAAATTCCTGTAGGAATCAGTAATATAATCAGAAGCGAAATCCCCAGAGTGCTGCCGCCCGGCAGTGGAATCTGCACCAGATCTCCCCACAGAAAACTATATACTTTCTCAATCAGAGTAACTATCATACTTTAAACCCTCTTCCATACTCACAATATCCGGGATACATGCTGCTCACGTCATCTACAACAGCCTGATTCCCGGACAGATACCATAATAGTATAGCCCATATTAACCCTTAAACACAAGTACTTTTAGGGTTTAAAGTCAAAAACTTTAAATAATTAAAGCTTTCAACTATGTTTGAAGCCTACAGCATCGTTTAACATAGAATTTCATCAAGTATTGTTTGCATTATCTAAATACCATTGGTTCACTGGTAACTAAGTATGTACCGGATTATCTGAATGAAATCGTTAAGCAGCTAGTACTTTTATGGGAACTGGATACAAGTACATTTGTTTACGGAAGTGGAAAGCGAAAATCCAAAGAACAGCGTCATTATGAACACTTGACTTTCGGAATTATGAAAAACGACCGTTGGTACAAGAGAATTGTCCGAAGAGGTATTCATTCAGTCAAACTGGAAGTTTTACTTGTGGCGATAGGCCACAATCTATATAAATATCAGAAAAAAAGATGAGAAACAGAACTGCCGCATAGATTCAAAAAAAGAATTTCTATGGGGTAGGGGAAGTGCGCTTTCTTTGCGCATGATTTCAGTCATTTATACACAACAGGTACAAAAAGGGAGATGCGAAAAAACTCAATCGAGTTTTTTCACATCCCCTTTTTACTATATAATCAGAAGATTACATTAGAACTTTAAGCTTATATAATAAAGCTGTACGAATGTTGTATTGGGGGGATATTATTTACCAGTATATTTCTCTTCACAGTATTTACATCTGTATACCTGCTTAACAGGGTCAGAAAGAACAAATACATGGTCAAGACCCTGTTCAATAGAAGTAATACATCTAGGATTCTTACATTTGATAACATTAGTAATCTGCTTTGGTAATGAAAGTGATTTCTTATCTACTATTTGTCCGTCTTTAATAATATTAACAGTGATATTATGATCGATAAATCCTAATACATCTAAATCAACAAGGTCAAGTCCGCCCTCAATCTTGATAATATCCTTTCTTCCCATTTTACTGCTTCTTGCATTCTTGATAATAGCAACCTGACAGTCGAGTTCGCCAAGACCAAGGTTATTATATATCATCATTGATTTGCCGGCTTCAATATGGTCTAGTACAAAGCCTTCATTAAGTTGTCCTACATTTAACATAATTACCCTCCTATATTTACTTGTTATTAAGACCAAGAAGTGTCATAATAAGAGCCATTCTTACATATACACCGAATTGTACCTGTTTAAAGTAAGCAGCTCTTGGGTCATCATCTATATCTACTGATATTTCATTAACACGAGGAAGTGGGTGAAGAACATACATATCCTCTTTTGCAAGAGCCATTTTTGACTTATCAAGTATATAGAAATCTTTCATTCTGAGGTATTCATCTTCTGAGAAGAATCTTTCACGCTGTACTCTTGTCATATATAATATGTTAAGCTCAGGCATAGCATCTTCTAGGTTTTCCATTTCAATGAATTCAGCCTGGTTGGCTTTTAATACATCATCTCTTATATAATCAGGTATTCTTAATTCCTTAGGAGATATAAGCACGAATTTGACATTTTTATATCTTACGAGTGAATTGATAAGTGAATGAACAGTTCTTCCGAACTTAAGGTCACCACAAAGGCCTATTGTAAAGTTGTCAAGAGAACCGCGGAGTTCCCTTATAGTCATAAGGTCTGTAAGTGTCTGTGTTGGGTGCTGGTGTCCGCCATCACCTGCATTGATTACAGGTATAGAAGACTTGCTTGCTGCAACCATAGGAGCACCTTCTTTTGGGTGGCGCATAGCACATATGTCTGCATAGCAGGAAATTACCCGTATAGTATCAGCCACGCTTTCGCCCTTTGATGCTGAACTTGAGTTAGCAGAAGAAAAACCTAATACAGACCCTCCAAGATTGAGCATTGCTGCTTCAAAACTAAGACGGGTTCTTGTACTAGGTTCATAAAATAAAGTTGCTAACTTTTTACCATCACATACATGGCTGTATTTTTTAGGATCTTTAGAAATGTCTCTTGCAAGATTAAGTAAATCTTCAAGTTCTGTGACACTTAAGTCTAGTGGACTAAGTAAATGTTTCATTAATTGTTCCTCCACAAGTATATATTATTGTGCTCTTGGCACTCTGTTATATATATTACTATTAATTAGATTAATTCTCAATTGTTATTTTAAAAAAAATGTGATAAAATTATGAATATTTGTGATATGCATAGATGCGTTGCATAAGAATGGAGGAGCAATATGTCTAAGATAATATTAACAGGTGACCGTCCAACAGGAAAGCTTCATGTTGGTCATTATGTTGGTTCATTAAAGAGAAGAGTAGAATTACAGAATTCAGGTGAATACGATAAGATATTTATTATGATAGCAGATGCTCAGGCACTTACAGATAATGCTGATAATCCTGAGAAGGTACGCCAGAACATAATAGAGGTTGCACTTGATTATCTTTCAGTCGGTTTAGACCCAGCTAAGTCTGATATATTTATTCAGTCACAGATTTCACAGCTTACAGAGCTTACATTTTATTATATGAATCTTGTTACAGTTTCAAGACTTCAGAGAAACCCAACAGTTAAGTCAGAGATCCAGATGCGTAACTTTGAAGCGAGCATACCGGTTGGATTTTTCTGCTATCCAATAAGCCAGGCCGCTGATATAACAGCATTTAAGGCTACAACAGTTCCGGCAGGTGAGGATCAGGAGCCGATGATTGAACAGACAAGAGAGATTGTAAGAAAGTTCAATTCAGTATATGGAGATACATTGGTAGAACCACAGATACTTCTTCCGGATAATAAAGTATGTTTAAGACTTCCAGGTACAGATGGCAAAGCTAAGATGAGTAAGTCGCTTGGTAACTGCATATATCTTTCTGATACAGAAGAAGATGTTAAGAAAAAGGTTATGAGTATGTATACAGATCCAGATCATATTAAGGTATCGGATCCTGGTAAGATAGAAGGTAATACTGTATTTACATATCTTGATGCATTCAGTAAGGAAGAAGACTTTGGATTATTCTTACCAGAGTATAATAACCTTGATGAATTAAAAGACCACTATAAGAGAGGTGGACTTGGTGATGTTAAGGTTAAGAAGTTCCTTTTAAATGTTCTTAACAAGGAATTAGAGCCAATCAGAAATAGAAGACACGAATATGAGAAAGATATTCCTTATGTATACGAGATACTTAAACAGGGAACTAAGAATGCTTATGAGGTAGCAGAACAGACATTAAGCGAAGTTAAGGCTGCTATGAAGATTAATTACTTTGATGATGTTCAGCTTATAAATGCACAGTCAGAAAAGTACAGCGGATAATAAAAAGGCACTGTGCCATATATGTATTCAGGATGAGAATGCATATAGCACAGTGCCTTTTGCTTTGATAAAGGCTTGGTCTGGATTTATGGCCAAGCCTTCATTAATTAATCTAACTTTTTAATAACCATATTGTTAGGACGTGATATTTTAAGTTCTTTGCCATTCATAACAATAAGTCCTTTGGTATAGTCTACAGTAAATATTGTTATTGAGTTGCCTTCATTATTCATGGATAAAAGGTGCTTGTCATCAGGAAAAAGGCATATGTACTTAGGATAATCACCACTTACAGGAAGTGAGTTAAGTGTAATTATCTTTCCTGTAGTCTTGTCCACAGAATATATTGTAGCAGTGTTATCACCGGCATTAGAGCAGATTAAGTTATTGCCTGAATTAGTAAGGCATATGTCTGAAGCTGCACTGTTAGACTTATGGTCGCGTCTTACAGTGAATATATTCTGAATCATCTCAAATCTGTTCTTATCAGAAGAAGCATCATAAGAATATACGTTAATATAATTCTTTAATTCACATACAACATAAGCGAATCGTCCATCTTCTGAGAATATCATCTTTCTTGGAGCAGATTCAAGCTGTGAACGTATAATATCAAAAAGCTTGAGCTTTCCAGTTGTATGGTTGAATTCATAAAGCTTAATCTGGTCAATTCCAAGATCACATACACATAAAAGTTCTTCATCAGGTGTAAAGCAGGTATGACTTATATGGGGTCTGAAATTACGTTCAGCAACGCTTCCAAGACCCTTATGAAATACCTCATCAGCTATATCGCCTAAAGAACCATCAGCATTAATATGCATTACAGTAATCTTGCCATCGTGATAGCCGGAAATAACAAGAAAACGGTTATCCTTAGTTACAGAAATATGACAGCCTCTCATTCCGTTGATAGAAGCAACATTCATAAGTTCAAGAGAACCATCTTCAGTAATAGCAAATGAAGAAATACCCTGATCACATATTGCGTATAAATACTTCTTATTAGAAGATAATGTTATATATGAGGGATTATCAATTGTAACCTCACATCTTTCAGTTATTCGTCCCTTTTCAACGTCCATATCATATATATGAATACCTTTGCTGCTTTCGTGGGTATAAGTACCTGCATAAGCCACATATCTATCGTTCATAAGTAACCTCCAATCAAAATATAACGTATAGTCAAGATAAGTTAAATAACCGTGTACTCACTAAATTATATGTATATATTAGCATTTTTCTTTATGTTTATCAAGGCAGACATTGACAAGGATAATGTCACGCCCAATAGATTTGATACATCTGAAAGGTATGACATACACAAATTCACGTCCAAAGAAGCCGCAAAGCCGTCCAGGACCAGGAATTATTATAGAATTGATACAGCCATTTTTAGGGTCAAAGTCAATATCAATAACACAGCCTATAATACAGCAGTCCTCTTCGTTGATAACCTGCTTGTTTTTTAGTTCAAATATCTTCATACAACACCTCATTTTATATAATTATACTTAATATAAAATATGTATTTTTAAAGGGGAAAGTGCATATAACAGGTATAATAATGAAATATTAATGAACAAATGTGTTATGGGTTTGACACACAGATTGGCATAGGCTATCATATTAAATAATAAAATTGATAATTTGATGGAGGAAAATATATGTATTATTTCTATGATGCAACATATATACTCGTTATTATAGGTGCAATAATAAGTCTTATAGCATCTATGAATGTTAAATCGACATTTAACAGATATGATAAGTATAACAGCCGTTCAGGGCTTACAGGTGCTATGGCAGCACAGGAAATATTAAGAGCGGCAGGAATTACTAATGTAAGAATTGAGAGAGTAAGCGGTAATCTTACAGACCATTATTCACCAAAGGAAGGAGTTCTTAGATTATCAGATTCTGTATACAATTCAACATCAGTAGCAGCTATAGGCGTGGCCGCCCATGAGTGTGGACATGCTATGCAGTATGACGAAGAATATTTTCCAATTAAGATAAGAGCAGCTGTAATACCGATAGCTAATATTGGTTCAGCTCTTTCATGGCCAATAATTCTTTTAGGTTTATTCCTTGGAGCTACAGGACTTATGCAGCTTGGAGTAGTGCTTTTCTCACTTGTTGTAGTATTCCAGCTTCTTACTCTCCCGGTTGAATTTGATGCTTCCGCAAGAGCATTAAGAACCTTAAGAGAACGTAATATGCTTGAGTCAAGTGAACTTACCGGTGCAAGAAAGGTGCTTACAGCAGCAGCATTAACATATGTAGCGGCACTTCTTACATCTATTCTTCAGCTTTTAAGACTTGTTTTTCTTACAAGAAGAGATGATTAATATTAAATATGTATATAATTGCCAGTTCACAACAGTATAAAAGTACATTTATGTGGTAATGCTTGTAATATAAGCGAACTTAAATGTATGCCTTTCCACTAAAGATAAATGTTCGCAATGTCTTTAGGAGGAAAGGTTAATGGCTGGTGTAAAAGTTACGATATGTGGTGTTAATACGCAGGAGCTGCCTCTGCTTAGTGCGAAGGAGAAGAAAGAGCTTTTATTAAAGATAAAGGCTGGTGACCAGACAGCAAGAGAGAGATTTATTAAAGGTAATCTCCGTCTGGTATTAAGCATTGTTGGCAGATTTTCTAACAGTAATGAAAATGTGGATGATTTATTCCAGATTGGCTGTATAGGTCTTATAAAATCAATAGACAATTTTGATGTATCGCAGGGCGTGCAGTTCTCAACCTATGCAGTTCCAATGATTACTGGGGAGATTAAGAGGTATCTTCGTGATAACAGTGCAATAAGAGTAAGCCGTTCATTAAAGGATATGGCTTATAAGGCACTTTATACAAAAGAACAGCTATTAAAGAGCAGGCAGAAGGAACCGACAATATCGGAGATTGCAAGTGAGATAGGAGCATCTAAGGAGGATATTGTTATAGCACTTGAGGCTGTATCCCCAACTGTTTCACTGTATGAACCGGTATTTAATGAAGGCGGGGATACATTATATGTCATAGACCAGATTAAAGATAAAGCAGATGGGGAAGAGAACTGGGTTACACATCTGGCATTGGACTCTGCCTTTGCAAAGTTAAGCGGGCGTGAACAGCAGATAATAAGAAAGCGTTTTTATGAATATAAGACACAGATGGAGATAGCCGAAGAGATTGGAATATCACAGGCACAGGTAAGCAGGCTTGAAAAATGTGCTCTTAAGAATATGAAGAAGCATATGTCTTAACAGCATAGCAAGTATTAATAAAATAATAAATAAATAAAGGGCTGTCGCACAAAGTAGAATTTATAATAGGAAGATAATAACAGGTTGATAATGTCTTTATATTATAGATTATATTTGGTGCGGCAGCCCTGATATTTTATGTTATGTGTATTGTATATGGTATTATTATTGTATGTCTTTACAGTCAGAAAGGCTTTTTGCCTGTTCAGAAAGGCTTTTGACTGTAATATAGATTGATTATTAATTAGTGCTATAGTGTGTTTATGGAATATTTTATAGATATTTTGACATAACAGCACCAGTGGGCTATAATTCTAGTAGTTTATTGTATTTAGGGGAGGTTTGTGAATGAAGTGCCCATATTGCGGAAAAGAGAATACAAGAGTAATAGATTCAAGACCTACAGATGACAGCTCTATAAGAAGACGCCGTCAGTGTGATGAATGTGGAAAGCGTTTTACCACATACGAGAAAGTAGAGACGCTTCCTCTTATAGTTGTGAAGAAAGATAATAACAGAGAACCTTATGACAGGGAAAAGATAGTGGCTGGAATAGTGAGGTCGTGCCATAAGCGTCCGATATCAATGACACAGATTAATGATATGGTAGATGACATTGAGGGACAGATATTTAATATGGGGGAGAAAGAGATACCTACAACAACGATAGGTTCTATTGTTATGGATAAGTTAAAGGATTTAGATGAAGTTGCATATGTAAGATTTGCTTCTGTATACAGGGAGTTTAAGGATGTTAATACATTTATGGACGAAATCAAGAAAATACTTAAAAAGTAGTAGATACTTAAAAGTAACAAATGCTTAAGAACAGCAGAAAGGCTGATAAGAAAGGTAGTAATTACAGATGTTTAAAAGGTTTTATCCGGATATGTATATAGACTCTGCATACGATATAGATTATAAGGGACTTTATGATAAAGGTTACAGGGGAATTATATTTGATGTTGACAACACGCTTGTTGAACACGGAGCACCGGTTACTGAGCGTGCAAAGAAGCTGTTCGGTGATTTAAAGGCTATGGGATATAATACCTGCATAATATCCAATAATAAAGAATACAGGGTTAAGCCGCTTGCAGATGAGGTTGGTTCATTATATGTAAGCAAGGCAGGAAAGCCATCTCCTAAGAATTATGTTAAAGCTATGGAGTATATGAATACTGATAAGTCTGACACATATTTTGTGGGGGATCAGTTGTTCACAGATGTGTGGGGTGCTAACAGGGCAGGAATTAAGTCTGTTCTTGTAAAGCCGATAGACAAGCACGAGGAGATACAGATAATTCTAAAAAGAAGGCTTGAATGGATAGTTCTGCATTTTTATAAGAAGCATATTAAAAAAGAAGGTGGAAAAGCAGGTTTCTAATACATATAGGTTTAATATAATTTCAAGATATATATTTATTGTGATTTCATAATATATGAATTTATCTGTACTTTAGATATAAGCTCATAAGAAAGGAAGTAAGATTTTAATGATAGATATTAATGGTACAACAAGAGTGTGCGGTCTTATAGGTAATCCGGTGGGACATTCAATTTCCCCGGTGATACATAACAGCCTTGCACAGCTTATGGATATGAATATGGTGTATACAACCTTCAAGGTTGAAAAGGGTGATGTTGTCACAGCAGTAAATGGAGCTTATGCACTTAACATATTAGGACTTAATGTAACAGTTCCACACAAGCAGGTTGTTATGGAGTCACTTGTGGATATTGATCCGCTTGCTAAAGCTATAGGAGCTGTTAATACGCTTGTAAGAACAGATAAGGGCTATAAAGGCTATAATACAGATATATTGGGACTTGAAAGAGAACTTATAGACGAGGGCGTTGTGCTTTTAGGCAGCCGTTGTGTAATTCTTGGTGCAGGCGGAGCGGCAAGAGCAATAGCATTTTTATGTGCAAAGAGCGGTGCTAAAGAAATATATGTGCTTAACAGGACTAAGGAAAAGGCTTACGATATAGCCAAAGCAGTTAATGACTATTTCGGTAAAGAATGTATCAAGCCTATGCTTATAAGTGAGTATGATAAGCTGGAAGCTGATGATTACGTTGTGATACAGACCACAAGCGTTGGACTTTATCCTAATGTGGATGATGTTGTAATTGATGATGAAGCATTTTATAAGAAGGTAAAAGTCGGAGTTGATATTATATATAATCCTAGTGAAACACGTTTTATGAAAATGTGTAAAAATGCAGGAAAGCCAGCCTGCAATGGTTTAAAAATGCTTTTATATCAAGGGGTTGCGGCGTATGAGTTATGGAATGATGTAAGTGTCACAAAAGAACAGGCGGATAAAGTGTATAATAAGATGAAAGAGGAACTTGGAATTGAATAATATTGTACTTATTGGATTTATGGGAAGTGGAAAGACGACATTTGGCCGCTGGGTTTCAAGACGACACGATAGAAAGTTCTATGATACAGATGAGTATATCGAGAAAAAGCAGAATACAACAATAAGCGAAATCTTTGCAACGAAGGGAGAGGAAGCTTTCAGGGATATGGAGACAGAGACGGTAAAAGAGTTATCAGATACTCTTGATAACTGCGTCATATCTGTTGGTGGCGGACTTGTGTTAAGAGAGGTCAATAGGGAGCTTTTAAGAAAGCTTGGAACAGTAGTATATCTTAAAGCTTCTGAGGAGGAACTTTGCAAAAGGTTGAGCAAGGACACCAAACGTCCATTATTACAGGGCGGTGGGCTTCACGAGAAGATACATAACCTTATGGAGCAGAGAGAAGATATATATCTGGATGCGGCTGATATGATAGTTGATACGCAGAAGATGTCATTTGAACAGATGTATACAGCAATCATTAAGAATATGGAGGATTAGCAATGAAGATACTTGTTATTAACGGACCTAATATTAATTTCCTTGGAATAAGAGAAAAAGGAATATATGGTAATGATAATTATGACACGCTTGTTGATATGATTAACAAGAAAGCAGAGGAACTTAATGTTAAAGTTGAGGTATTCCAGAGCAACCATGAGGGTGCAATTATAGATAAGCTTCAGGAAGCTTATTACAATGATGTTGATGGTATTGTAATTAATCCGGGGGCATTTACACATTACAGCTATGCAGTAAGAGATGCACTTGCTTCGATAGCTGCAATACCGAAGATAGAAGTACATATATCCAATGTTCATACAAGAGAAGAATTCAGACATACATCTGTTACAGTTCCAGTATGTCAGGGACAGGTTGTAGGACTTGGACTTAGAGGTTATCTGTATGCGATGGAAGCATTAACAGATATGACGAAGAGTAATTAATAGAGGATAATCATTATAAAAAAGCCTGTACACCGATGAAAGTGTACAGGCTCTTTTTAAGAACTTATTATGTTAAAATATAATAAATATCTTATAAATCTTAACCTTTAATCTGATTAACTAAACACGTGAAATATATTCACCTGTTCTTGTATCAATCTTAATTGTATCACCCTGGTTAACAAATAATGGAACTAAAATCTTAGCACCTGTTTCAAGGATAGCTGGCTTTGTAGCACCTGTAGCTGTATCACCCTTAACACCTGGTTCAGATTCTGTAATCTGAAGTTCAACAGTGATAGGTGGCTCAATAGAGAATACGTTACCGTTGTGTGAACAGAGCTTAACCATTTCGTTCTCTTTAACGAACTTAAGTGAATCACCAACATTCTCAGCAGATAATGCAATCTGTTCAAATGTCTCTGTATCCATAAAGTTGTAAAGATCACCATCTGAGTAAAGATACTGATATTCTCTCTTCTCAATATGAGCGAGGTCAAACTTTTCTGTAGGTCTGAAAGACTTTTCAACAACACCACCACTCACGATATTCTTTAACTTTGTTCTAACGAAAGCAGCACCCTTACCAGGCTTTACATGCTGGAATTCAATAATCTGCCAAATGTTATTATCCATCTGAATTGTTAAACCATTCTTAAAATCTCCTGCGCTTACCATTCTTTGGTATACCTCCTAATTATCATAACTATTATAATTTTATAATAAAATGAATAATTTGGCAACCTCTTTTTTGTTTATGTTAATTTATTATTTGGATTTAAAGGTTGAACAGACAGTATCGTCAGCATTTACGGCTGTTATGCCTGATATATCAACGTGGTCAGCCTGACAAGCTTCGTTATTGTTATACACGCAGTTATGTGCGGCACACTTTATCTGAAGATTAAGCTTAGGTGAAGCAGTATTATTCTTAGCAGAGCCATCTTTGTAAGAATAGCTTCCACAGCAAGTTTCACTGCACTCACAGGCATTACTTCCCTTTACATCAATACCATTAAGGCAGCAGCAGTTATCATCATTGTGTACACAGCTACAAGCGTTACAGCTTAAATTAGTCATAATAAATTACCTCCTGTTAATCTTTAACTTAAGTGTCTGGTAAATGCTTTAATAAATAGAACATTTGCAATACACAGTAGTAGTATTAACAGGAGGTGATTTATTATACGTTACATTATAAATTGTATGAAATTTTAACTGATTCTGCTAAAGGAAATGCGTCCCTTTTCACCGCTGTAATAACGGATAAGCACCTTGGCAATTATCTTTTCTTTCTTAACATATGTGTTAGTCCAGTATCTTGAGTCTTTGGAGTTATTACGATTATCACCAAGCATAAAATAACAGCCGTCAGGAACAATATAAGTGTGCGTTTCGCCGTCATCATATATATATTCTTTGATATATGGCTCATCAAGCTCATCACCATTGATGTATACATGCCCTTCCTTAATCTGGACTATTTCATTAGGAAGACCAATAACACGCTTAACATAATTCTCTGACTCATTATCAGGATATTTAAAGATTATAACGTCACCGCGCTTTGGTTCGCTGAACTTGTAAGCAAGCCTGAAACCGAAAAGGCGGTCGCCTTCCCATATTGTATCTCTCATAGAGCCAGATGGAACTTCGGCATTAATGATTATGAAATTGGTGCAGAGCAGGGCAATGATAGCTGCAAATATTACAATTTTAATGAAACTGAAGGCTTCTGATACTATAAATTTAACAACAGAATACTCCTGCTTCTTATTATTATCTGTATGTCTGCTGATATTATCAGAACGGCTGTAAGAATAATCATCATTGTCATCATCGTCATCTTCAATATCATCATAATCATCATCAAAATCGATATAATCTAAATCATCTTCATCAGGTGTATTGTTGTTATTAGTAGTCATACGTTAGTCCCCAATCTAATTGATATGCGGGGCGAATGAATTCACCCCGTATATCCTATCATATGTTAAATTGTATTATTTTGCAAGTAATTCCATAATCTTATTACTTCTTGCAATGAATTCAGTCATCTGGTTTCCTGTAAGTGGAGCGTGGCTTATAAGTGCAAGGTCGTAAAGCTGTTTACAGATAATATCAGTATTCTCACCATCTTTATTGTTAAGAACATACTGAACAAGACTGTTGTTAGCATTAAGAATTAAAGTCTGTCCTGTAGAACCAAACATAGCCGGATCCATTCCTGACATACCGTACATCTTCATCATATCCTGCATACGTCTATCCTGCTCGGAAAGAGTAATCATAGAAGATACAGAAGCATCCTTTAACTTTTCAACCTTGATATTAAGATTATCATTGTTAAGTGCTTTCTTAAATGTAGCTGTAAGGCTTTCAGTTGCATCCTTTAATTCATCTTCGCTTGTTTCTTCCTTGAATATATCAGAAAGGTCAGTATCAATTCTTGCAAATTTAAGACCCTCGTTCTTGCCTTCAAGATGAGTGATGAATGGCTGGTCAATATTGTGAGTAAGAATGATAGCATCCATATTCTCTTTCTTAAACATATTGATATACTGGCTCTGTTCCTTCTCATCAGTTACATAGAAGACTGTATTCTCGTGCTTTTCCTTGTTAGCTTCAAGGTAATCCTTAAGTGTTAAATACTTGCCTTCAAGGTTCTTGAATATAATGTAATCATTCATCTTCTCAGCGAACTTTTCATCTTTTAAGCAGCCAAATTTGATGAATGGGTTGATGTCATCCCAATATTTCTCATAGTTCTCACGGTTAGTCTTGCACATACCAGAAAGCTTGTCAGCAACCTTTTTAGTAATGTAATCAGAAATCTTCTTAACAAAGCCATCATTCTGGAGTGCAGAACGTGATACGTTAAGAGGAAGATCTGGACAATCAATAACACCCTTTAAGAGAAGAAGGAATTCAGGAATAACTTCCTTGATGTTATCTGCAACGAATACCTGATTATTGTAAAGCTTAATTGTTCCTTCAATTGACTCGTATTCTGTATTAATCTTAGGGAAGTAAAGTATACCCTTTAAGTTAAAAGGATAGTCCATATTAAGGTGAATCCAGAATAAAGGCTCTTTATAATCGTTAAATACCTTGCGGTAGAATTCCTTATATTCATCCTCAGTACATTCGTTAGGGTGTTTAGTCCAGAGAGGGTGGATATCATTGATAGCAACAGGTCTTTTAACAATCTTAGCCATCTTCTTTGCTGGAACTTTTTCGACTGTCTCTTTAGTGCCGTCCTCTTTTTCAACTTCTTCTGTAACAGCTTCCTTGATAAATGTATCAAGAACAGTATCCTTATCTGTTACTTCTTCCTCTGGAATCTCTTCTGTCTGTTCGCCGGCATCTTCATTAGTAAGGAAGATTGGTACTGGCATAAATGAGCAGTACTTTTCAACTACTTCACGAGCCTTGTATTCATTGGCGAATTCGTAGCTGTCTTCATTTAAGTAAAGAGTGATAGTAGTACCAGGAGTTGCAGCTGTTCCATCAGACATATCATACTCTGTACCGCCGTCACATTCCCAGTGAACAGCCTTAGCACCTTCCTTAAAAGAAAGAGTATCAATAGTAACCTTATCAGCTACCATAAATGCTGAGTAGAAACCAAGTCCGAAGTGACCGATAATCTGGTCATCATTAGCCTTGTCCTTATATTTTTCAAGAAATGCTTCTGCACCAGAGAAAGCAATCTGGTTAATATATTCTTCAACTTCACCATCAGTCATACCAATACCATTATCAATAATCTTGATAGTCTTATTATTAGCACTTACTTTAACATCAATCTTATATTCAATATCATCAGGTGCTTCGTATTCACCAATCATATCAAGCTTCTTAAGCTTGGTTATGGCATCACAGCCGTTAGATATAAGCTCTCTGTAGAAAATATCATGGTCAGAGTACATCCATTTTTTAATTATTGGAAAAATATTGTCACTGTTAATAGATAAACTTCCGTGTGTATTAGACATAATTATTATCTCCTATCTTTTAATATTCATTAGATGTAAAGAATAAATATATGTATCTTTATATCCCTAATTAAGTTTAAGTTTAATATTGTTAAAAGTGGAAGTCAAGCAAAAATTAGCACTCAAATCTAATGAGTGCTAACAAAGATAGAGATAATACAGTAAAATCAAGGCTTTAGATAAATATTAAATATTAATAAACTCACTATAATTCTTCAAAATCAAGACCGGCATTAGCAAGAAATGTCTTGATATACTGGTCGAAGGCTGTATCAAGCTGCTTATCTAATGTAAATACATTAAGAGAAGTTCCTGTAATAATATCTACATGACCTTCCTGATACTTCATATTAATAAAGAGACCATTAACATTCTCAGGCATAACAGCGATGTTATTCTTTGCGATAATATCTGTGACAAGTTCATAAGAGGCAAGCATAACAAGCTTCATAGCAGCAGGAACTTTATTACCCTTAATAAGACTAAAACAGAATGGCTTAATATTACTCCATTCTGAATAAGACTTTTCGTTATTATTAAGATTATCCCATTCTTCATCAGAATAATATTCCTTGTTAATCTGTCCATTAATAGTGTATGAACACGCAGTCTTTATTGTGGCTTCTGACAGAAGCATTCTATCGAAGGTATCCTTGATAAGCAGCTGGGACATAAATACTTTAGTGTCCTTAATGCGGAGTGAAATCATTAAATCCTCATTTCTGCGCCAGCGGGGCGCGTGATAATCTATAGTAATGCCATTAATTATAAGCTATATGAGTATACAATAAACTGTATGCGATATAAAGCATAATTTGTATATTTGCAGTATACTATGAAAAGATAAAAATGTCAATCACGAAACATTTTCTCTATGACATCAACAAGTTTGAATAGAACAGTTGAGATAATGCAGAGTATAACAATGCTCATAGATACATAAGTCATCTTGAATACCTGCGAACCATATATAATAAGGTAGCCAAGTCCCTTATCAGCGGCTAAGAATTCGCCGATTATTACCCCCACAAGGCAAAGACCGATGTTGACCTTCATATTGCTTATTATTATCTGCTTAGAACCGGGAAGTATGAGTTTCTTAAGAATATCTTTCTTAGTACCGCCGAGTGTCTTAATAAGAATGATTTTCTCCTTGTCAATTTCTAAAAATCCGGTATATATGTTAATTATCATACCAAATATAGCTACAGATATAGCAGTTATGATAATAGCTTTCATATTATTGCCAAGCCAGACGATTATCATAGGGGCAAGTGCTGATTTGGGCAGGCTGTTAAGCACAATAAGGAAAGGCTCAAGGCAGTCTGATAAGCCTTTCCACAGCCAGAGAAGAATTGCTGCTCCCATTCCGACAATTATAATAAGGAAGAAAGATAAAAATGTTTCAAAAAGTGTCGTCCATATATGAATGAATATGCTGTTATCTTTAGCCATAGCAATAAAAGTTGTGCATATTCTTGATGGTGAGCTGAATATAAATGGATTAAGAATACCAGTACGGGTTAATATTTCCCAGGCGGCAATAAATGCCATTAAAATCAAAAATCTTAATACAGTTATGGAGATTTTATATAATCTTATGTGGTTAAGATATTGTGTACGGGAGTTAGAGATGTCTTTTTTATTGATTGCTTTGATAGATTTATTCATTGTATATCCTCCCATATTTCATTAAAATATCCTGCAAATTCAGGAGCCTGTCTTGAAGTAAATGGTGTCCGGTCAGGAATGGAAAGGTTGATATTAACAACTTTTTTAATATGTGCAGGCCTGTGTGAAAGAATAACGACACAATCGCCCATAGAGATAGCCTCCGATATATCGTGAGTAACAAGAATGGCTGTTTTTTTCTGCTCTTTAATGATTTTGCCGATATCATCAGACACTTCAAGCCTCGTCTGGTAATCAAGAGCGGAAAATGGTTCATCAAGCAGAAGAATATCCGGGTTAAGTGCAAGGGTTCTTATTAATGCCGCACGCTGACGCATGCCTCCGGATAATTCAGAAGGATGGACATTGCAAAACTGGTATAGGCCATACTCTTTTAGCATATTGTCAACATTTTCTAAATGTTCCTTATCTTTAAGATGATTAATTTCAAGACCGAGTGTCACATTTTTATAAATAGTGCGCCATTCAAATAAAGTATCTTTCTGTGGCATAAATCCAATTCTTGGAGATATAGCATTATCGTGTAGAATATCATTATTAAAAACAACCTCACCCTTCTGTGGCGAAAGAAGCCCGCATATGATGGAAAGCAAGGTCGATTTGCCACAGCCGGAAGGCCCGACTATAGATGTAAAAGACTGTGGCATAATATCAAGATAGATATTATCAAGTGCAGGAATTTCGCTTTTCGGTGTATTATATGCAAAGGAAATACCTTTAAGCGATAACAGAGGAGGGGATGAATTGGTGGGGAGAGCTTTCATAAATAACCTCTTGGTATAAGTATTGTTATTATAATTTATGCGGCGGGGGTGGAAATGTGAAAAGGTGCTTGCAATGAGAATAAAAATATAGTATATTAAATGTATAAAAATAATAAAATAGATGAAGAATTAAAGCGTTATATATTTATTGTCCCCAATAAATAATGCTAGTCTTTAATCTTATTCATTCGAATAAGATAAATTCCTCCTTTACAATTCCACCAAATAAGAGTACAATAATTCAAGTACGCTACTATGGCTCAGTCGGTAGAGCAACTGATTCGTAATCAGTAGGTCGCCGGTTCGATTCCGGCTAGTAGCTTGTAACAGTGAAACTTGCGAGAATGTCAGACAGGATATTCTCGCATTTTTTTAGGTGTGATTTGCAGTGTATGCTGATAATAATATAGAATGTTCTTTTTTAAAAACATTTTCCCGCAAATCACATAAAAAACAAGTCAATCATCTCGAAACCAGCTAAAATCAAGGGGGTGGGTAAGACATTTAATCAAAAAAAGAGATGGAAGTAGGCCTTGTTGACATTATTATACAAGGTTCGTATAATTGTACAGAATAATAAACGCCAGAGTAAGTATTCAAGGCGCAAAGGATAGGAGATAATATGGAAACAAATATCAGACAAGATAACAACGAAGAAGTAGAAATTGATATTATGCAGATCATAAGGATGCTGTTATCAAAGATATGGATAGTAATTGTAGCAGGTGTTGCGACAGCAATAGTTGCATTTGGAATAACAGAGATAGCAATTACACCTCAGTACCAGTCATCCATCAAATTATATATAATCAACAGACAGAATGGCACAACAACAACACTTAGTGATATTCAGTCATCAACACAGCTTGTAAAAGACTATAAGGTTCTTGTTACAAGTCTTCCAGTAGTAGAACAGGTAGTTAAAGACCTTGATCTTGATATAACACCAGATGCACTCGTTGGCAAGATTTCTTGTGAAATCGAGACAGATTCACGAGTTCTTCAGGTAACAGTTACAGATACAGACCCACAAAGAGCTAAAGAAATAGTAGATGCAATCGCAGATGTATCTGCTAAGCAGATAACATCAGTAATGCAGATTGAAGGCGTTAATGTAATTGAATATGGACGTGTTGCAAATGCACCATCAAGTCCTAATGTTAAGAAGAATACAATGCTTGGTGCAATAGCAGGTATTGTAATAGCAATAGCAGTGCTTGTAGTCAACTTCATTCTTGATGATAGAATTAAGACATCAGATGATGTTGAAAAATATCTTGGCATAACTAATCTTTCACTTATTCCATTAACTGAAGAAGAATATAATGGACAGCCAAGCAGTAAGAAAAAGAAAACAAGAAAATAGGTAAACAAGAGAGTGTGAAAGGATTAAAAATATGCAGACAATTAATATAGAAACTAACCAGCAGGATGATTATCAGGTAAGAGAAAGCTATAGAAATTTAAGAACTAACATATTCTTAAGTGGTAAAGATACAAAGGTAGTAATGTTTACAAGCTGTGGACCTAATGAAGGTAAATCAACAGTAACAATGAACCTTGCTTCATCAATAGCAGATGGCGGCAAGAGAGTGTTATTCATTGACTGTGATTTAAGAAAGTCAGTTCTTGTAGGACGTTACAGAGTTAAGAAGGGTGTTAAGGGATTGACACATTTTCTTTCAGGACAGAACACATTAGAAGAAGTAATATATCAGACAAATGTGCCGGATATGGACGTTATTCTTGCTGGTCCGGTGCCACCTAACCCATCAGAGCTTCTTGACAGCCCATTATTCAAAGAGACTGTAAGACAGATGAGAGAAAAGTATGATTATGTAATCATCGATACACCACCTCTTGGAAGTGTTATCGATGCAGCTATTGTTGCACAGGTATGTGATGGTGCGGTTCTTGTAATCGCAGCTAACCAGGTAAGCTATAAGTTTGCTCAGAATGTAATGGGACAGCTTAAAAAGACAAAAGTTAAGATAATCGGAAGTGTTCTTAATAAGGTTGATTTATCAGAAAATGGTTACTATGGAAGATACTACGGCAAGTATTACGGTAAATACTACGGCAGCTATTATGGACATTATAACAGCGAGGAGTCACCAGATAAATCATTCGAGAAAGCTAGAAATGCTTCATCAGCAAGAAAGAATACTAACAATGCTTCTAAGCCAGTCAAAAGACAGGCAGGAAGTGTTGGCGAGGTAGCCGCAAGAAAGAAAGCTAATGTGGCAGGAAACAACACTGGTGTAAGAAAGAAGCCATCAGCAGATGAGTTTGATGGAGATTTTCTTATGGATTATGATGAGAAATAAATAACAATAATATATAGATAAATATAAGATTGGAACGAGGATAAGATGAAAGAAAATAAGGGCAGGATGAGTAGAAATAAAAATGTAAGTATGTATGTAGGGGCATTTAATATAATAATGCTCCTGATACTTACATTGCATTTTGCATATATGTGGAATAATGTATACAATACAATGCTTAAGACACCATTTATGGGAAGTGGTAATAAGCTTATGGTATTCACAATCTTTCTCCTTATCTTTGTTACATATAAAATGTGGGGCGGATTTAAGCTTGGATACATTAAACTTGTTAATCTTGTATTCTCACAGTCCCTTGCACTTATAACAACGGCAATTGGAGAATATCTTATAATAGCTTTAACAGCGGGACGAGTTGACAGTATGGGACGACTTGCAGGTCTGATAGCTGTTTCAACATTGATTGATTTAGTGTTCTGCGTATTGTATGACCTTGTTGGGATAAGGATATACGGAATGATATTCCCACCAATAAAATTATTACAGATTAACGGTGTTCATAAAAATCATTTACGTTATAAAATATCTAACAGAAGTGATAAATACGAAGTTTGTGAAGAAATATCATATAAAGAGGCATCAGATGTAATATATAATAAAATACTTCAATATGAAGCAGTTCTTCTTAATGATATTCCAAACAACGAGAGAAAAGAAATACTTAAATTCTGCTTTGAAAAAGATATTCCAGTATATTATACACCTAAGATACAGGATATACTTGTAAGAGGTTCAGAAGAGATTAATCTGTTCGATTCACCATTATTCCTTGCTAAAAATGTTGGAATGACAACAGGACAGGCATTTGTTAAAAGAACTATTGATATTGTAGGTTCAACATTAGGACTTATTATATTATCACCGGTATTCCTTATAACAGCAATATGTATAAAGTTAGAGGACGGCGGTTCAGTGTTCTTTATGCAGGACAGATGTACATACGATGGCAAGGTGTTTAGAATACATAAATTCAGAAGTATGAAAGAAGATGCGGAAAAAGATGGCAAGCCGCATCCAGCGACTTCTGATGACGACAGAATAACTAAGGTAGGTAAATTCATAAGAGCAACAAGAATAGATGAACTTCCTCAGCTTGTTGATATATGGGCAGGCAATATGAGTATTGTAGGACCAAGACCAGAAAGAGTTGAGCATGTTGCTAAATATACACAAGATATTCCGGAATTTGGCTACAGACTTAAGGTCAAAGGCGGACTTACAGGTTATGCACAGGTATATGGCAGATACAATACAACATCTTACGATAAGCTTAAGATGGATCTTATATATGTTGTAAACTATTCACTTATGCTTGATTTCCAGATAGTGCTTGAAACTGTAAAAATAATATTCAGCAAGGAAAGCACAGAGGGCTTTACAGAAGAGAATAGCAAGATAATGAATGAATATGGACAGGAGCTGGAAGCTGCAAGACAGGAGATTGCGGCGACTAGGGAAGATAATTAGAGGATAAGATAATGAGAGTATTAGTGCTGGCTAACAGAGATTTTGTATTATACAACTTTAGAGTGGAATTATTAGACAGATTATTAAGAGATGATAATGAAGTATATATATGTCTGCCTAACGGACCTAAGGTTAAATATATGACTGAAATGGGATGCAGGTATATTCCGATATCGATTGATAAAAGAGGAACTAATCCATTTAAAGATGCACAATTAATAAAAGATTACAAAAGTATATTTAGAGAAGTTAAGCCAGATATAATACTTACATATACGACAAAAGTATGTATTTATGCTGGAATAGTAGCAGGGAATATGGGAATACCATATCTTATGAATGTATCAGGACTTGGAACGGCAGTAGAACAGCCAGGTATATTACAGCCATTAATGATTAGTCTGTATAGGAAAGCGGCTAAGAAAGCAAAATGTGTATTCTTTCAGAATGAACAGAACAGAGAATTTTTTATCAAGCATAAAATGTATAGCGGACATTATCAAATGATTCCAGGTTCGGGTGTTAATCTTGATAAATGGAAGTATATGGAATATCCAAGTGATGATAATGGAATACACTTTTTATTTGTAGCAAGAATTATAAAGGAAAAAGGTATAGAAGAATATCTTAATTGTGCTAAAGTAATTAAAGGAAAATATCCTAATACAGTGTTTCATATATTAGGACCTTGTGATGGTGAGTATAAAGAAATATTAGATGATTATGAAGCAAAAGATCTTATAAAATACCACGGAGAAGTGAGTGATACATCTGAATATTTAAAATTTGCTCATTGTACAATTCATCCATCGTATTATCCTGAGGGAATTTCAAATGTTTTATTGGAAAGTGAAGCAAGTGGACGTCCTGTTATAACAACAGATAGAGCAGGTTGTAGAGAAACTGTTGAGGACGGAGTGACAGGATTTTGCTTCGAAACAAGAAATACGCAGAAACTTATTGAGGCTGTTGATAAATTCGTTAATATGAGCAATGCAGATAGACAACAGATGGGTAAGAATGCAAGATTAAAGATGGAACGGGAATTTGATAGGAATATTGTTGTTGAGGCTTATTTAAAGGAAATGTGAGGAAAGAACATTGTCATATAAAGATATAATAAAATCAAGAAAAATGAGATTAGCAATTTTAAAATGTTTCTCATTTATACCAGATAAATCTATGATTAAATTGCAGTATAGAATTAAACTTCACAGAAAGTTAGATTTGGTTAATCCTAGAAGATTTACTGAAAAATTGCAGTGGTATAAAATTTATTATAGAGATTTATTAATGCAACAGTGTGTTGATAAATATGAAGTAAGAAAATATGTTGAAGAATGTGGATTGTCTGAAATATTGATTCCTATAGTTGGTGTGTATGACGATGTTAGAGATATTAAGATAGAAGAATTACCAGAGCAGTTTGTGGCAAAAGATACATTAGGTGGTGGCGGAAATTCTGTAATTATATGTAATAATAAAGAAAATTTAAAAGAGGATTTCTTAAGTATATTAAATAAATGGACACATTCAAGTACATCATATAGACAAGGTGGAAGAGAATGGGTTTATGGAGGAAGAAAGCATAGAATAATACTAGAACAGCTTTTGCCATCCAAAGCAGAAGATGGTGGATTGATAGATTATAAATTCTTTTGCTTTAATGGTAAGCCAGAATATTTGTATGTATTAGCAGACAGAAAAGTTGGAGATAAAGCAGGATTGGGTGTGTTTAAGGCTGATACATATGAAAAATTAAATGTTGTCAGATGTGATGAAAAGCCTTTGGAAAGAGTGGTTGAGAAGCCGCAGGTTTATGATAAAATGTATGAAATAGCACAAATTTTATCAAGACCATTTCCAGAATCACGAATTGATTTATATTGTATAGATAATAAAGTTTATTTTGGTGAAATAACTTTTTTTGATGGAAGCGGATATATGAAATTCGATCCTGATGAATTCGATTTTACAATGGGTGATAAATTCATTTTACCAGAAAGGAATAATTGATATGAATTCTAATGTAGCTATTGAATATAGGAAAGATATAACAGATTATCCTAGTGGTAAATATTATTATAATCCAAGTAATAAATATCCTGAATATCCATTTGGTGATGAAATAGCTGGAGAAGAAAATCCAGTATATGATATGGTACGCAATACATTATATAGTATGGGGTATGATAGAGATAACTTTGGAAAGAAAGAATGGAATCCATTAGGTGATATTATCAAAAAAAACCAGAAGATATTGGTTAAGCCTAATTGGGTTATGCATATAAATAAAGCGATAGATGATGAAAATGATTTAAGAGCCCTTGTAACACATCCATCGGTTGTAAGGGCTATTGTAGATTATGTTTATATAGCTTTAACAAATTCCGGTGAGATATATGTGGCAGATGCTCCTATGCAGGAATGCAATTTAGAGGAAGCTTTAAAAAAAGCTGGATATGATGAACTATTTGAATTTTGGAGAAAATATATACCAAATATCAAGATTAGAGATTTGAGACACTATTCAACAGTTATAGAGAATAATGTTATACTTGAAAAGAAAGATAATGATTATAATGAATCAATAGTTGTGGATTTGAAAGATAAATCTTATCATAAACTGGGAACTAATAATAATGGTAAGTATAAAGTGTCGCAGTATATGGGAGAAGATACACAAAATTATCATAATGAAAAAGAGCATAAATATGTATTAAATAAAATTGTATTAGAAGCAGATGTTATAATTAATATTCCAAAGCCTAAATGCCATAGACTTGCAGGAATGACAGCAGCATTAAAGAATATGGTAGGTGTTATATATGACAAAAATAGTCTTCCACATAGAAAGATAGGATCTGTAGAAGAAGGCGGAGATGCATATAAGAAAAAGAATATATTTAAGCATTATATGGAAGTGTTGGATGAGAAGAAAACAGATAGTAGTTTAAATAAGCATTATAACATAGCTCAGTTTTATAGTTTTTTTGAAAAAGTTTTTTATGTATTAGGAAGTGTTATTTCCAGAGATAAAGTTAGGATTGGAGGATGGTATGGAAATGATACTATATGGAGAACGATTCTGGATTTAAATACAATAATAAATTATGGTGACAAAAATGGCAACATATGTGATGAGAAACAAAGAAAAATGTTGATTTTAGGTGATATGATTATATGTGGACAAAAAAATGGACCAGTTAAGCCATCACCCAAAACATTAGGAATGGTAATGTTATCTGAGAATTCTTATGCTTTTGATTCTACAATGTGTAAAATAATGGGATTTAAGTATGATATGATAAAATATATAGCAGAATATGCTATTAATAATGAACAAAATATAGAGGTTATATTTAATGGTAAAAAGAATCTTTTATCCAATATGCAGATAGATAATGAATGGAAATTTGAGCCACATGATATGTGGAAAGAGTATGAGAATTGATAAGTTTACATTTATATTAAATATTATAATATAAATATGTGAATTGAGAGAAAATTATATAATTAAGGAGTTTTGCATATTATGCAAAAAATATATATATGAAAATATTATTAGTGACAGGTGCGATATATGCTCAAAATTCAAGCAGAAAGCATTTTACAGGATTAGATTATGTCGTTACACAGATTGGTCAATCATTATCAAATGATAATGAAATTGTATTTTTTACAACTTCACCAATAGGAGAAAAATCGGTGGTTGATGGATGTAAGGTTTATTCTTATAGTAATATGAGCGTTATTCCATATATATTAAAGGTTGGTTTGAAAAAATACGCAAATGTAATGAAGATGAAATGCTCTTTTAAAGAAAAAATAAAAAATGCTAGAAGTATGATAATTGCTGAGTATTTTGAAAGTATTATAGAAAAAGAAAAACCGGATATAATTCATATAAATGGTATTACATATGGTAATTTATTATGTGCTAATAAAGCTGCAAAAAAATATTGTACAGCATACACATTACATGGATTATCATATAAATCGAACGAATGCTCGGATTTTCAAAAAAATATAGAAAAAAGTTTTATTAGATCTGCATTAGAAAAAAATATAAAATTTAGTGTGGTTAGTTCCGGTGTCTTAAAAAATATAGAAAATGATTTTAAAAGAAAATCAAATGCTTATATAATAAAAAATACAATTGATATTAAAAAAAGTGGCAAGAATAGAGAGTTATTAAGGAAAAAATATGGAATACCTAATGATGCGAATGTTTTAATATGTGTAGGTTCCATTGGACAAAGAAAAAATCAAGTTCAAATTATTAGAGCATATCAATTATTACCAGATGAATATAAAGAAAAGTTATACATTATATTAGCAGGTAAAAATAATATAAAAGGATATATTAATAAAGAGATAGAAAAAATAAATATAAAAGATAGAGTAATAATAACGGGATTTGTAGATAAAAATACATTAGCAGAATTATATGAAATATCCGATGCAAATATTGTAGTTAGTAAAAGTGAAGGATTTGGTTTATCAATAATTGAAGCAGGATATTTTGGATTACCAACAATAATGTATAAAGATTTAGATGCATATGAAGATGTGTATTTTAAAGGTGGTTTTACTATTGTAGAAAATCGAGAAGATAAAAATGTTAAAGATGCAATTATAGAAACATTTAACACCGATTGGAACAAGAATTTTATAAAAAGAGAAGTTGAAAAAAATAAAAAGGATTTAAAAAATCAATATATAAGATTTTATAATGATGCGATCAAAGAATGCGTTTTTTTAGATATAAATAAAATAGTTAAAGAGGTGAATTGCTTTGAAAATGAAATTTAAAGTATCACAATTGAATATGCTCGAAGATTGTGGCTTTTTAGAAATCTTTTTACCTTTTTATGTCATTTTGTCATATTATGTACTTCCAGCAGTAAGTTCAATTGGTATGCTTATAATTTATATGTATGTTTTAGTTAGAATCATAAAAAGTATTTTGATTAGTAATGATGTTGTATATGTAAATAAATTATTGTTGATATTCGTTGTATACGCTATTTGTACGCAACCATTCATATTTATGGTGTATGGCGGATTTAACAGCTCAAGATTATTTAATTTATTTGCAATAATAATGATGTTTTTAGTCATATGTGTTTGTACGCAAAAAATTAATTTAGATGCATTTTTTAATGTGTACTTAATTGTAGGTTTCATATGTTCGATAGCAATAATTTTTCAAAGTCTACAACTTTATGTACTTGGAATGAAAGTATATCCAATAGTCTTGTTGCCAATAGATACAAGTAGTTGGTTTAATGGGGGAACTAGACCTTGCGGTTTTTTTCCAGAGCCACAAGCTTATGCAACATATATTTTGCCACTTTTATATTATCAATTAAAAAAGCATAATTTAAAATGGGTTGTATTTTTTTCAATATCAATATTATTTTCTACATCTTCGCTAGGTATAATTGCAGTGGTGTTATTGTTTGGATATTATTTAATGTCATCTAATACGAATAAAGTATTTAAAATTGGAGCAATTATTTTAGGATTAGCAATATTTTTAGTGATAAGACAAACCACAGTGTATGATTATGCTATAAGTAAAATTCTAGATATTGATATTACAAATAATACAAGATTATCACATGGTTTTGATGTATTTAATAAACTTTCTTTTGAACAAAAAGTTTTAGGTATAGGAAAAAATAATTTGACATATTTTCTTTCTGAAGAAAGAATTGTACTTACAGATAGAGTTAGTATATTAATGAGAAATTCAGCATATATTACATCTATTTCAGATATATTAGTAGGATTTGGTGTTATAGGATTATTAATATATATTTTATTTATTGTTAAACAGATAATTACATATGATGATAAAATGTTTATTTTTTTATTACTTGTATTGTCTTTTGCTCAAACTATTTTTTTAAATTCAGCATGGATTTTTTGGATGGTTATATATTTCAATATGATTGATATTAAATCAACAGATTTTTATAAAATTCGAATAAAATAAAAGGTAATGAATATGGCAAAAACAAATGGTAATTTTTATAAAAAATCCTTACAACTTGCGTTTATATCAATATTATGCCAAACTGTAAATTTAGTAAGAGATGTTTTTTTAGCAAAATCATTAGGAGCAAGTAACTTAAATGATATATATCTGATATCACAATCAACAATATCAATGTTTGTTTCAATGGTTAATTCGCCGTTGGCAACAGCGTATGTTCCAGTAACAACTGAGTATTTTGTATCAAAAGATAAAAGAGAAAGAAATAAATTCATTAGTAAAGTATATGGTGATATATTTATACTTTCACTTGCAATTATGGTGATTAGTTATTTATTTATCAATCCAATAACTCAAATGGTTGCCCCGGGTTATGAGGGCAGTGATAAAATTATTTTAATTAAAATGATATTATTACAGATGCCTATAGTATCAATAAATATGTTGAGAGGAATAAATAGAGGCAATTTTCAAATATTACAGAAATATAATATTAGTGAAGTGACTAATGTTATACCCTACTGTGTTATGGTATTATATCTGATTATATTTAATGTTAATAGCAATATCTATATTATAGGAATAATACTTACAGTTACGACATTTATTTCTATTATACCTGAATTGATTATTTTAAGAAAAAATGGTGTTGAATTTAAGATGTCAATAGGAATAACCAATGACATAAAAATAATGATAAAAATGATGTTGGCAACAATTATTGTTACAGCTGTAAGAGAAGTAAACGTAGTTACAGATAAAGCATTTGGTTCAATGTTAGAAGAAGGTAGTGTTACAATGTTATCTTATGGAAGTAAGATAACGGTGGTTTTTGTGAGCTTAGTAAGTACAGCAATAAGTGTAGTAGGATTTACAGATATTGCACGTTTGAAAAATCAAAATGACAAAAAGGGTGTATTAAATATAATAGAAAAATCTTCTAATATTATAAATTTGATTATAATTCCATTAGCATTTTATTTAATTGTTTTTTCAAATGATGTTATAAAGATATTATTTGAAAGAGGAAATTTTACATCAGCTCAGACAAACATAACTGCAAATATTATGCGTTGTTATGCTATAGGTTTATTAGGTTATGGTTTTCAAGATGTTTTTACTAGAGCATTACATGCTTATAAGATTGTTAGGTGTACAATAAAAGCATCAATTATAATGGTGATAATAAATATCATATTAGATTTTTTGTTTTTTAAATCAATAGGAAGTTATGGAATTGCTTTAGCTTCATCATTGGCAATTTTATGTGTAATTCCTATGTTATCTAGGGATGTAATAAGATATATCGGGAAATTTAGTATTAAGTTAATTGTTAGTGAAATAATAAAAATAGTGGCAGCTTCAGTAGTGGCAACTATATCTGTGATATTCATAAAGAAGTTGTTAATAGATAATTTTATGACGTTTATTATATTAAGTATATTATATATGATTATATATTTTATAATTTGTATAATATTGAAAGTAAATATCTTTAAAGAAATTTTAAAGAATAGAATGGAGTTTTAAAATATGAAAAGTTTTATGAGGAAAATAAAAGCAAAATTATTTAATTTTCATAATCCTATTCCAAGTGATATTGCTGCATTTAAAGAAGATTTACATAAAATTTCAGAATTAGAAATTGATGATTATAAAAGATCATTTTATCAGTATAAAATTAGAGAAAAATATGGTGATTGTAAATTTATATTGATTAGGAAAGTTACATATTATATTATTGGGCATTTATTTTATTTTTACGTAATTGTTAAGTCAAAAAGAAAAATTGATTTAGAAAAAAAAGATGTTGTTTATTATAAGATATCGAATAATAAAGATATTTTACCTGGCAAATTTAAAAATGCCTATCAATTTAGCTTTGGACAAAATTATTATTGGGACAATAATACAAAATATATATTTAATAAGATGAAAATAGTTAGCTCTAATGATTGGTCATATTTATTTGAAACTCTTTTTTCATTAGCAAATTACTCATATATTATAAATAAATATCAACCCTTTAAAATAGTTACGACTTACGAATCATCTTGTGCTTCATCAATATTAACATTATTATGCAGTAAAAATAATATTGAACATATTGATTTTATGCATGGAGAAAAATTATATTCACATTTAAATACATTGGCTCATTTTAATAAAATATATGTATGGGATGAATATTATGTAAAATTGTACAATAGGCTATTATTTAAATATGATGACATAAGTGTTTTTAACCCATGGTTAAATAAAAAAGAAGAAGGTTTATTTAATTATGAAAGAGATATGTGTTTTTATTTGAATTATGAAAGCAAGGAGTCTTTGGAAATATTAGCAGATGTTATAAATAAGCTTGCATTAAAGGGATTAAAGGTAATAATAAGACCTCATCCATCTCAAATTGAAGAAATTTTAAAAAAGAATATAATAAAAATTGATTATATAGAAAATCCTAAAGATATTTCAATATTTGACTCAATAAATAAAACAGATAAGATAGTTTCAAGATTTTCAACGGTATTATTTCAAGCGTATTCTATGAATAAGAAAATAGTTATTGACAATGTTAGTGATATAGAACAATATAATAAGTTAAAAGAAGTCGGATATATAATGATAGAAAAAGAACATGAATTATTATCAGATATTTTATAAATGATAAATGGAGAATATTATGGAAAAATTAATATTAATAGGTGCAGGTGGATATGCAAAGTCTGTATTAGATTCAGTTGATTATTTTAATTATCAGGTTGTAGGATTTATAGATGAATATAGTGAAGAAAAAGAACATTTAGGTTACCCTATATTGGGTAAAAGTTTAGATGATTTGGATAAAAATAGTAAATATGTTTATTTTATTTCAATTGGAAATAACTTAAAGCGAAAAAAATGGTATGATAAGTTGGTACAGGAGCATAAAAGGATAATTAATATAGTCGATCGTTCTGCTATTATATCTCCTAATGCTAATATTGGAAATGGTTGTTTTGTTGGTAAAATGGCTATTATAAATAGTAATGCATATATTAGCGATAATAGCATAATAAATACAAAAGCATTAGTTGAACATGGATGTAGTTTAGAAAAACATGTAAATATGTCTACAAATTCAGTTATTAATGGAGATGTTAAGATAGGAGAAGGAAGTTTTATAGGAAGTTGTTCAGTTATAATTGGACAACTTAGTGTTGGAAACTGGTCTACTGTTGGGGCAGGTGCTGTTGTTATAAGATCAGTTGAGGATGGTGTAACTGTTGCAGGTGTTCCAGCTAAGGTGATAAAAAATGGAGCAATGTTAGGATGATAAAAAAATACTTTTATAAAATATACGAAAAAATACTTGGAAAATTTGATGATAACGATGGAAAATTGCTTAGACAATATTATAAAAAACGATTTGGTGTTGAGGTTGGTAAGCATAGTTACGGAATGGATTTTTCCAATATTGCTCAAGGTACAAAAATAGGAGCTTTTTGTTCTATTGCCTCAGGTGTGAAAATTGGATTGATGAATCATCCAATGCAGTATGTTTCTACCAATCCTTTTTTATATTATAAAAATAGGGGGTTTGTTGAAAAAGATATCCATATTGCGGTTAAGATGGGGAGTTATATTGGTAATGATGTATGGATAGGGAATAATGCAGTTATATTGTCAGGGGTAAATATAGACAATGGAGCTATTATTGCAGCAGGAGCAGTGGTTACGAAAGATGTTTCTCCATATGAAATTGTGGGTGGTGTTCCAGCTAAACATTTAAAATTTAGATTTGATGAAAATATAAGAAGTGAGTTAAATAAGATAGATTGGTATAATTGGCCAGATAATAAAATAAGAGAAAATTTAGAATTATTTTATAATCCTAGTGATTTTATAGATAAATTTAGACAAGAAATGGAGCCGAAAGATGAATAATGTTTTTATAGTAGCTGAGATAGGTTGTAATCATAACGGTGATAAAAAATTAGCAAAAAAATTGGTCGAAGAAGCAAAAAAATGTGGGGTAGATGCTGTTAAATTTCAAACATTTAAAGCAAAAAATTTAATTTCACGATATGCTCCTAAAGCGGAATATCAAAAGGAAACAACAGGTGAGAATGATTCACAGTTAGAAATGACAGCTAAGTTGGAGTTGAGTTATAATGACTTTATTGAGTTAAAAAAATATGCAGAAAGTTTAGGATTAATAGTATTTTCAACCCCATTTGATATGGAATCTGTTAATTTTTTAGATTCTATAAATCAAAAATTGTGGAAAATTCCATCAGGGGAAATTACTAACCTTCCATATTTAGAAAGAATAGGTTCTATTGATAGACAAGGAAAAAAAATAATTCTTTCAACAGGAATGGCAACTATAGATGAGATTAAAAAGTGTATTGATATATTAGTAAAAGCAGGAACAAAGGAAGAAGATATTATATTATTGCATTGTAATACAGAGTATCCAACACCAGATTGTGATGTAAATATTTTGGCTATAAAAGATTTGAAAAATAATTTTCCAAAAGTTAATGTTGGTTTTTCAGATCATTCTGTTGGATATATTGCGGCTGTGGGTGCGACAGCCTTGGGAATATGTTTAATTGAAAAACATTTTACATTAGATAAAAATTTTAGCGGACCAGATCATAAGGCATCAGCAACTCCTGATGAATTGAGAGCATTGGTTGAAAATGTTCGTAGAATTGAGACAATGTTAGGAAGTGATAAAAAGATTGTTACTTTATCGGAAAGAAAAAATAAAATAGTTGCTAGAAAATCAATAGTTGCATCAAAAAAAATAAATAAAGGTGATATTTTTACAGAAGAAAATATTACATGTAAAAGGCCGGGAAATGGTATCAGTCCTATGGAATGGTATAATATATTAGGAAAGACGGCAGAGAAGGAGTTTGATATAGATGAATTGATAACACATACTAATTTTAAATGGCAAGATTTATAAAAGGTGGTAGATATTATGAAGAAAATAGCAATTATACCGGCACGTTCAGGGTCTAAAGGTTTAAAAGATAAAAATATAATCAAAGTATGTGGTAAACCACTAATGTCATATTCTATTGAAGCGGCTATTAATAGTAAATGTTTTGATAAAGTTATTGTCACTACTGATTCAGAAAAATATGCCGAAATTGCGAAAAAATATGGAGCAGAAGTCATATTGAGAGGAGAAAGGTTATCTAATGATAATGCAACATCTTATATGGTAATAGAAGATGTTATACATAAGCAAAGTAATGATTTTGATTATTTTGTATTATTGCAACCAACATCACCAATGAGAAATGAATTACATATTATTGAGGCTATTAAAAAATTTGAAAATAATATAGTTGATTTTGATTTTTTGGTTTCAGTTAAAGAAGCAGAGAATACGGCGGATTTAATAAAACCTATTGACTCAGATGAAAGTCTTAAATATTTTGATAGAGATTTTTCTAATTATAGAAGGCAATCATTCAAAGAATATTCTCCTAATGGAGCAATTTTTATTGGAAAAAAAGAGCAATATTTACAACAAAAACATTTTTTTGGAGCAAGAAGTATAGCATATATTATGAATCAGATAGATTCGATTGATATAGATACAGAATTAGATTATGAATTAGCTTGTATATGTATGAAAAAGAGGAAAAATATATGAAAAAAGTAGCATTTGCAACGGGTTCAAGAGCTGATTATGGAATAATGAGAGAGTATTTGCGTTTATTAAATAATGACGAAAATATTGATTTGAGTATTCTTGTTACAGGGGCTTTGTTGGATGATAAATATGGTAACCAAGTTTCATTGATAGAAGATGATGGATTTTATATTGAATCAAAAGTAAAGGTTGATTTGAATTCAACATCTAATAAAAATATATTATTATCTATTGGTGAAATTATCAAGTCATTTGCAGAGGTTTTTGATAAAAATAAGTATGATTTGTTAATAATTTTAGGTGATAGGTATGAAATGCTATCGGTTGCTATATCGGCTGCAATTAATAGAATACCTATATTACATATACACGGCGGAGAAGCGACATATGGTAATTATGATGAATTTATTAGACATTCAATTACTAAAATGAGTATGTATCATTTTACAGCTACAGAGATATATAGAAAGAGGGTGATACAATTGGGAGAATCACCTGATAGGGTATATTATTTAGGTGCATTGGGAGCTGAAAATTGTCTTAAGATAAATGAAAAAAATGTACCTGAGTATGTTAAAAATATGGACAAAAAGAGTTATTTTGTAATTCTATTTCATCCAGAGACATTAACGAATATAAATGTGTTAGATCAGGTTAATGAATTATTAAATGCTATTAAAAGATATAGTCAATATAAATATGTTTTTTTAGGAACAAATGCAGATACTTATTCTGATATAATAAGAAAAAGAATAAAGGATTATGTTGATGAAAATTCAAACGCAGTTTATATAGAAAACTTACATACGGACGCATATCATTATATGTTAAAAAATTCCATTTGTTTAATAGGCAATTCATCTTCAGGTATTATTGAAGCACCAAGTCTTGGCATATATACTATAAATATAGGAGATAGACAAAAAGGAAGGGTGAGAGGTAATAGTGTAATTGATGTAAAATGTGATAGAAAACAAATAGATGAAGCTATTAGCAGAGTGATAAATATGAAAGATAATATTGAAATAAATAATCCATATTATAAGGAAAATTCTATTAAAGAATATTATAAATATACTAAAATGATACTTGAACACATTATAGATGATATTAAAGAACCAAAGATTTTTTATGATATAAAAATGCAAGAGGATATATAAATGGCTAAATTTTTTTTATATTTAAAAGAGTGGATATGGGACTTATTTGTAAATGGAATAATCTCTAGCTATTTAGTTCATTTTAAGGTGAGAAATATATTTTATTATATAGCTGGAATTAAAAAGATTTCTGTAAAAAAATCTGCCATACATGCTAGATGTTATATAAGTGGGAAAAATATAGAAATAAAAGAGGGTTCATATATTAATAAGGAATGTTTATTAGATGCTAAAGGCGGAAATATAACAATAGGAAAAAATGTTGGAATTGGATACAGATGTCAGTTATTAACAACTAATCATAGTTATACGGATAAAAAAAAGAGAACGGGAAAGGTTATTGCAAGTGATATAACTATAGGTGATGGTTGTTGGATAGGAGCAGGTTCTATTATTAATCCGGGAGTAACTATAGGCGATGGTTGTGTTATAGCAAGTGGAAGTGTTGTTACAAGAGACTGTATATCCAATGGATTATATGCGGGTGTACCTGCGAAAATGATTAAAAGACTTGAATAGGGAAATTCAGTTTAGTTAGAATAGTATTGCAGATAAGATAATAGTGGATATGAGAATTTGCTTATTGTGAGAGTAGAAGCGGTTATATTTATAAGAATATAAATAATATTAGTCGTAAAAAGTGTAAGATATATTGTGTGTATTTTGTGCTTTTTGAATTTTGAAGATATAAATACACCTGAATTATTCACGAAGCAGTATCTAAATTAAAAACTGCATCTTGAACCTTTAAATTTGATACATGAAGCTTGAACTAATCTCTCTTGACCGAAAAAATGGTATAAAATCCTTATAGCAATGTTTTGAACGATTATCCAGCTGTCAAGGTTCGTTAATAGTTGCTATTCCAGCTGCATCAGGATATATCCAATGTGTATAATATCAATGATATTTACGATAATAATTATGGGAATTACTGGGAAAATAAAATACTCGTTTATTCAAATAATTACAAGTTTAGTATTGGTTAGTAGAGGATGGATTGTTGAGATTAATCCAATCGTGAATGCCCCAGCTTGGTTTTTGTGTATTCTTATATTATTGGATTTGGTATATATATTGATCAATCAATTGGTTAAAGATAAAAAGGTGAAAAATGGAATATGGGTTGCCATAATTCTTATCGGAATAGCTGGGTTTTATAATAATAGAGGAATTCCATTTTTATATTCTTCTAATTGTAGAGTGTATGTTTCATTCTTTATTGGAGTATTAGTATATCAGATATATGATAATAAATCAAAAAAATATATTACCTTGGTATCTTTAATAGGCTTCTTGTTAGGTATAATTTCGATTGGTGTGAGCTTAGGCTGGTTATGTTATAAATTAGTATTGTTAATATATCCAGGCATAATAATGCTAATTGTAAATATAAAGCAAATTTCAAATGAAGTAGTTGTGTTATTAGGAAATGCAACTTACGAAGTATATCTCTGGCATTTCCCTTTGTTTTATTTATTGGAGGCGGTTGTTAACGAGATAAATATATCTGTAAACACTTATTGGATATATATGTTAATATATGCATTTATAGTTTGGGGATTTTCATTATTACTATATAAGGGTGTGGAAGTTCCGTTGATAGCATGGATTAAGAAGTGGGGAAATGAAAATTAAATATATGAAATTCAAATGCAATATAATTACAAGAATGTTAATTATGGAATAACATAGACTTTTTAATACTAATAATGTATAATACTAATATATAGTTACTAATATTATATTTATTAATTGAAAGCACGATAGGGGATGAGAATTTGCAGGATATTTATAATATTTTGGCAGGAAGTATTAGAAAGATTTTAGATAATTGGAATAGCAGAGATATACAGGACTTTAATAGTATTACAGATGAGACATTTATAAATTATAAAAAATCTATTTCTGAATCTATTCCTGAATTATTTGATGATAATATGAATGCGAGATTATTAACTAAATCAAATTTATATAATATGAAGGAGCATTTATTATCTTTTATGGATAATTGCGTTAATGACAAGAGGTATGATATTATGTTGTTAACGATTAGCTATATGGATCAAGCATTATGTACAATTTTACAGAATGAAGCTAATAAGGCTTTTTCTGGATGTGAAAGAATGCCTCTTAATGATAATTTTAAGGATACTGATATAAAGTTATTTCCAAGAGTAGGATGTAAATGGGAGAGAGCTTCAAGAGGGAAGAATACTAATGTAAGGTTAGATAATTATTTATATTATCTTCTAATGATTGATTATAGAAGTGTTAATGAAAAATACCAAGATAAGCATTTTTTCATTGAAAGCGATATGGGATTCAATCGTAAATATGAATTTGTAACTGTTCCGTATAGTAATCAATGGAATCAAAAGATTAATTATATTACTGAGAATAAACATAATTTAATGCATATTCAATATACAGGAAATCCAGCAGATGATGCGGAATTTGTAGAGAAGAAGATACAACAGGCAAGAGGAAAAGATATTATGATTTTTCCAGAAGTACATGGATATTATGGATTGGATCAAGAAGTATCACAATTTTTGTCAGATGAATTTATTGAAGATTTACCTAAAATAACTATTTTACCATCATATTGGAATGAACGGCAGAATAGAGTTAGCATTTTGGATAATTTTGGTGAGGTAATGTCTTCACAAAAAAAGTATGTTCCGTATGAAAAAAATTATGAAGGGAATAATTATATTGAAGATTTGGAAAGGACTAATAAGGAAATTAATATAATCCATTGTGAAGGAATGGGCAGAATTGCTATATTGATATGCAGGGATTTTTTGGAAAGAAAATTACTGTTTGATATTATTGATTTGTATAAGTTAACAATGATTTTAGTACCATCTTTTTCTACTGGTAATTATGATTTTATTAGGACTGCTAACATTTGTAAAGAAATGAATTGTTGTGTGTTATGGGTTAATTCGTGTTCGGCTTACTCAGAGGATAAGAAGAATAATTTTAAAACTATAAGCTTTTTTACCGCGGGTGAAGTTAAAAATACTATTAATGAGAAGAAAGAGAAAAGACCACCATGTGAGTATATTACATCTCGTCGTCAGTGCAATAAAGAGTGTATGTTTGAGTATGAGATTTGACTGGATTAAGGAGCATATGAGTATGGATGAATTAAAAAAAATAGGTGTTCAATTACATAAAGAACGGAATATTAATGATTTAATAAGAAGATTAGATGAACTTAATACAGTACAAAATGAAAAGCAAATAGGTAATATAATTAATAAAAAATTTGAAGATTATTCAAAAGATTTATATTATGTAGAAAAAGCAATAAGAAATGTATTAAGGCATAAGAAAGCCGATACTCAAGAAAAAATTTTATATCAAACTATGGGTGAAAGCATAGGAGTGATTAAGTTCTTAAAGGAATTAGATAATAACATTAGAAATAAACAGATATTTGAAAATAAAATAGTCCGGTTATTTGAAAGTGATGATGTAAAGAATATAGTAGATAAGATATATATTCAGCCTGATATAGGATTGAAACAATTAATATCAGAATCGCAATTGACGGACGAAGAAATTAAACGGTATTTAGAGATATTAATAGCTGATGGATTAGTTAGAAAATTTCACAGTAAAGAGGGAGAGAATTATGAATTAACTCCAAGAATGGCAGAATATTATAAGAAATATATAAATTCTCAACGTGATATCATTAAGAAACAAAATACATGGAGTAAGTTTGAGGTACAAGAAACGTCAGATGTATTATATGTTAGTGGGTACTGCAATACATATAATGGTTTGGATAGAATAGTATCTAGAGAGGTGGTAGCATATGGAAATGTTAAAAGAAAAAATAGAACAATTGGAACAGAAACAAGAGCTATGGTATACAGAGCCTTACGATAGCCTGTTGAAAGGCGAAAATATAAAAGAATTTTGTGAAGTTCTTGATGAAGTGAAAGATTGCATTGTTAAGAATGGCGAGGTTGAAACTTTTAATGCATTAAAGGAATATGTGAAAGATAACGATGAACTTCTGGATGATATCAGAATGGTTGTAAATACTAATTTAAAGCCATATTATGCGTGTGAAGTATTAAGAAGCAGAATTAAGAATGCAAGCATAACGACAATGCAGATTAGATATTTATTCAAAGATATTTTTGATAAATATATTATAAGATATGATGAAGTACACGAAGAAGTCTGTAATGAAATAGATATAACAGTTGAGCAATTTTATAATATGGCAGATTCTTTTAAAGAAATGCTTTTTAAGGGAATAATGGGACATTTTTCAAAAAACAGTATGCAGAATTTGTTTCAGGAATTAACAGGAATGGATGAAATATATGCGGAAATATTTGCCGAATTATATGATGTAAATTACAAGGAACTGCAGGCTATTTATATAATTGATAATATTAATTACTAATTGTATAAGATATGAAATTAGATTGTTTATATTTTAGTTAATAAATAATAATAAAATGGTGTTAATAACTAGATTAAAAAATAGCTTGACTTAGCAAGTTCTAGGATATATTTTAATCATAAAAGGAAATGATATGAAGTAAGTAGCATATGCTATTTATATAATTGGTGAGCAACTACTGATTTCTCCGCTGCAGAGAGTTCGAATATGAGCAGAATAAAAATAAAGTTGCATAAAAAGACACTGGACTCTGAAGTGATTCAGAGTCTTTTTTATAAGGGGAAAATGGTCTTCCAAGGATGTTTAAGGTTATAAAACTTTAAATAAACTATTCCAGAAAGAAAATGATAATATATGTCATTCTAGGAGGCGTATTTATGATATTTAATATAATACAAAAATTTGAAAATTTGATTTATAATCTTATTGATATTGTAGCTCATCCGATAAAAAATATTTCATATATTTCTGTATTTATTTTATATTTTATATTATGTCCAATAAATATATACAAATTAAGTGGAAAAGAAATGTTTCTATTTTCGGCAGGGATGGTAACTATATTGACATTTATCGTTACATTTTTTCAAAGTGTAACAGTAGAATCTAGTAATAAGGAAAATTTTTATTTGGGATATAATTTAAAAAGAAATTTATATGACAACTTCTGGATAAAAAGATTATATGATATGAATATTAAATTGTACCTTTGGCTTATATTAATCATCCCCTGTTTAAGAATTGCAACAAATTATAATTATGTATGGGATATTTTGAATAGCATTAATAATTTTTTGAATAAATATGAAAATAATTTATATTGCATATGGATGTCTATTGTTGTTGTAGTATGTATATATTGTGCTGCAATTTTGATTGAATCCATTAATCTTACAAGAAATAAATTTAAATTGAGCAATTATTATGATCCTAAGAATGAGAGAGCAAAATTTAAGATAAGGCTAGAGGTTAAAAAAGAATATAAAAATTATTTCAAAAGTATATTAAATACATATATTATAGACCTGTTTATTAATTCGCATAATGAGGTAAATGTAGATAACTTAAACGAGTATTTATTTAATAAATCTACAGAGGTAACCAGTACTAAGGAGGAGCTTGATGAATATTTAATGCTTGCATTTGGAGTTGAAAATGATTGTATATATAGAATATACGATAAGATTGATAACCTTATTAATTCAATCTCTAAAAATAATAAGCCTGATATTAAAAAAATAAAACTATATTTACTTGGGAAATATTTAAAAAAAATTAAAGATTATTATGAGAAAAAATGGAAAAGTATAAAACAAGCTTCATATTACGAAATTTCATTTTCGGTAATATGTAAAAGTATTAACTATGATTTAAATGTTATTAAAAAATTAGAAAATAAATTTAGTAATCAAACTGAAGACATTAAGAAAATTTATAATGATTCATTTGAAGGATATGATTCTTCAAATAATGAAAAAGTAAGAAATGTATGTACATCTCGTATAATTGATGTTTTAATTGATATGTGTAATAATAGCAAAATGTATGAAGAATTGGATTTTGATAATGATATAGGTAGTATCTTTAATACCCTTAATGGTGGTTATGATTTAAAGAATTATATTTCAAAGGTGTTTGAGAAAGTATTTAAGTATGCCTTTGGATGCGAGAACAGAGAGGGTGACTTTATAAAGAATTTTTGCAAAAAAATAAATAATAATAACTCGTTTATTAGAAGTGAAGCAGAAAAATGCAGTTATGATAAAATTATGAGTGGAGATAGCATTTCAGATTTTCAACTTAAGTGGTTATTGTCTTTGATTAATAATAATGATGTATGTGTAGCTTTAATTTTTTACATAGCTTATGCAGAGAGATCAGGAAAAGGGTATATGTCGGTTGATACTTATAGAATTTGGAGAGATAGGATAAGTGAATTGGTATATAAGGATACTATATATGAGCTTAATAATGATGGTTATATAGATGAACTAATTGAAAAAATATCAAAATCATATGTTTCACATTTTATATACCCTCAATTTATTAAATGGTTGTGGAACTCTCTGTTTGTTAATTTTGATTCTATTATGTATCAGCAATTTAAGAAATTGAGAGAGAAAGGTATAAGAAAAAATTTTAGCTTGTGTAGTTATATGATTTTCCGAAGTTTATTGCTTGATAAAGCAAGAGTATACAATAGTATTTTATTTACAGAAAGTGAAAATAAGGAAATACAAAAGGAATTGTTACAAATTGAAGGAATCTTATTATAATAAATTTTTGAAAAATTATCATAGACTAGATGATATTATGTTAATTGAAAATTTATAGCCTAAAAACTTTTTTGAAAGACTATTTATTTAGGTTTCAATATCAGTGATTGGAATAAGTATAAATATTCTTATCTGATACGCTTTGATTAAAAAAGATTGTTAGTAATGGTCTTTTTGTTGTTCCCTCATATATATGTAGGATATTCATCAACGGTTATTTGAATATGTAGGATTAATATTTTAATTATAGATAACAATTATCTCATTTGCTTTATATCTAACAAAATTCGAAAAAAACGATTTAAAATAAGGGATATAAAGATGAAAAAGAATATAATAAACGAAATATTCGAAAAACACGAATATATTATTGATTTATTAAACGCAATTAGTGTATAGTATTAATTAGAATAATAAAAATGGAGATGTGTTTATGTTAATAATGTTTAGAGTTAAAAATTTTGCATCTTTTAAAGATGAAGTTATTTTAGATATGAGAGCAATTTCATATAAAGATATGAAAAATCACGTGTTGGAAATAGGAAAGAATAAGGTTGTTAAGACTTTAGCGTTATATGGTAAAAATGCAAGTGGAAAATCAAATTTGATAAGTGCTCTTTATTATTTTGAAAGTTTTGTATATAATCAATTTTTTGATGCTGGCAATAGAGATGACGAAGTTGACTTGGGTGATAGAATGCCTAATGTTAAGAGAAGTACATTTAAGTTAGGAGAAGTTGTGAATGATGATTCGGAATTTGAAATTTTATTTAGCCAGAATAATAAGACTTATCAATATGGCTTTGTCATTCATGATATACAAGAAGAAAAAAAATATAGTATTAAGGAAGAGTGGCTGCTAGTTGATGATAAGCAGGTGTTTGATAGACAGCAAGATGTTATTTCGTTTGGTAAAAAGTATGAAAATGAATTAAAAGATATTGATAGGCAAAGACAAGATAGATTATATATAGGGGTTCTGGATTATTTTGCAGAAGGGGAAGTAAAAAAAATTGTAGATGAATTTAAGGACTATTTAAAACATAAATTTAATGTGCATTTTGAGTTGATTCTAGAAGGCAGTGTAAAAGGATTGGTATCTGGAATAAGTTTTTCAAAAAGAATTGTAGAGGATGAGGCATATAGAAAAACCATAGAAAAATTTATAAGAGTAGCGGATGTTGGAATAGTTGGTTTAAGCATAGAAGAGAATAAAGATGAAAAAACAAAAGAAAGGCATCCTTATGAAGTTAAGACAATTCACAATGTGTATAATGATGCTGGAGAAGTTGTTCGTGAAGAAAAATTTGAATTGAATATGGAATCTTCAGGAACAAATAGGTATTTCTCTTTAATTCAATATATTTTAAATGTTATTGAAGATGGTGGTGTATTTATAGTGGATGAAATGTCAGCAAGATTGCATCCAATATTGACGAAATTTATTGTAGATTTATTTCAGGGAAAGATGAATAAAGAGGCACAATTGATTTTTACAACACATGATATTTCATTAATGAATAGAAAGCAATTTAGAAGAGATGAGATAGCTTTTGTTGAAAAAAACAAAAAAGGAGAATCAACACTTTATACATTGGCTGATATTAAAGCAAGATCTGATGCAAGTTTTGCAAAAGATTATATGGCAGGTAAGTATGGTGCTATTCCTGTGTTATCTGATAATGATATATATGCAGAAATGGTAGGTGAGTGGTTATGCCAAGATTAGTAAATGGTGAAAGAAAAATCACAAATCCCAAGCCGGAAAATGCGGGGAAACTTTTGATATTTTGTGAAGGGTATACAGAATACAATTATTTAGATTATTTTAAAAGATATATTGATAATAACTTGCGTGCAAAATATTCAGACATAGTTATTGAGCCAATGAATGCAAAGGGGAATGCTATGCAAGTGTATAATTATGCAGAAGACTTTTTGAAAAAAGAGGAAAATGCAAGTAAATATATATACTATGAGAAACATTTAGTGTTTGATTGCGATGCTCCAGAAAATATACAACAAGTAATTACTTTGATGAAAGATTCCGGAAATGATTATATACTGGATTATTCAAATTTGTTATTTGAAACCTGGCTGGTTATGCATTTTCAGAATTTAGAACCAGAAAAGGATAACAGCAAACGAACTATCATAAAGTTGATGAGGGACTATTTGAAGGTAACAAAATATACAAATAAAATAAAAGCATCAAAAGGGACTATTGGAAAAATATTAGGTAGTAATGGCAACGAAAAAATAAGAGCTGCAATAGAAAATGCTAAATTATTGGAAAAACATTGGGAAGATAAAGGAAAAGATATGGATAGAGATATTACACAAATGAATCCAGCAGTAGATATTTATAAACTTATTGAACGATTATTGGATGAAATTGTGTATTTGTGCGGATAGATGAAAGGAAGGTGTTAAAATTGGAAAATATCATATCTGAAATATTGCCGTTAACAGCGGATACATCACAATTTAATAGAGTATTTATTCCTATAGAGCATGACTTTTCATTGGAATTGGCAAATGAAAATAATTTAAATATATATCATCTTCGTACTGAAAATAGAAGGTTTAAATATGAGGATTTAACCAACTTTTGTGTTGGAAATTTGTCTCAATACATATTTAATAGAAAAACAGTAAAACAGGCTAAATCTCAAGCTGATATTCAAATTTTGTATAATAGGGGAAGAAAGCAGCTTAGAGAAGTTCGAAATGAAAATGATAGTGGAGCGGGTGGAGAATTGGGAGAATTGTTATTATATCTTTTCTTGGAAAATTGTCTTCATGCACCTAAATTATTAAGTAAAATGGAAATAAAAACAACTAGAAATCAGTATATATATGGAGCAGATGGGTTACATCTTTATATGACTAAGGATAAATATGGTAATATGCTATATCAGTTTGTCATCGGAGAAGCAAAGATTAAAAATGATATTCTTGATGCAACAAGGGTAGCTTTTGATTCTATAAGAAAATCAATTGATGAAATTGATATTGAAACAGCATTGGTTTCAGAAGAAATATTAAAAGAAGTGTGTACAAAGGAAGATGCAGAAAAATTAATAGAGGTTATTTTGCCAAGCGAAGATATTGCGGATAAATTTACAACCAGTGAGAAAGCAATTGGATTATTTATTGGGTATACAGGAGATTATGATGAGGATATTGATAACGCTTCTTGGAATAAAAAGATTAATGACAAAATAAAGAAAGATATAGAAAGAGCTGTTGATACAATAAAAAAGAAAATTGATGGGTTGTCATTAAAAGGTTATTCTTTTTATTGTTATTATTTACCATTCAATGATGCAGAAAAAGATAGAAAGACGATTATGGATAATATTATTTAGGGGGTTGCAATGGAAGAATTAAAAAGAGATTTAGGATATTGGTTGTATTTGGATATTGATAATAATGATTACTTGAATAAGTTGTATTGTAAATTAGTATTTCAATATACAAATAGCTTGCTTAAGCAAGAGTATTATTTAGAGGATAAAGAAATTTGCCATTTACAGAGATTTGCAGATATCTTATCTAAATCAAATGATGTAAAAAAATCTTCTTTTCATAAAAATATTGCACAAAATATTGTCTGTATATTAAATAAACTATATCCAGATAATGAATTAAATAATATATATATGGGTACTGTTTTATCTAGTGTAAATAATTATGTTGGGTTGAATAGTATATGTAAAAAATATAGAAATCCTGATTTTATAGAGAATATATACGAAAACATAGTTAAGGAGTCTTATAGGCTGCCAGAAATATGTGGAGAGGATATTTTTTTTGATGCGTCACAAGGGATAGCGTTTGAGAATATAAAGAATAAACAATTTTACAGTTTTTCTGGACCAACATCTATGGGAAAAACCTTTTTAGTAAAAATGTTTATAAAAGAACAAATTGTTAGAGGTATAAGGAACAATTATGTAATAGTTGTTCCGAGTAAAGCCTTAATTAATGAAGTTAAAAGTGAAATAATATCCGTTATGGGTGGAAATTTATATGAAAAAGGTTATAAAGTAATTACGACTCCGGGGGCAATTTCATCGGATAAAAATACAAAGTATATTATGGTATATACTCAGGAAAGATTATCATATCAAATAAAAGTTCATCCAGAAGTGATTATTGATTATTTATTTGTGGATGAAGCACAAAAAATATCTGAAGTAGGAACCAGAAGTGCATATTTTTATAATATAATAGATTATATGGTAAAATGCAATCAAGAAATGAGAATTTGCTTTTTGTGTCCATATATACCAAATCCAGATGTATATTTAAACCTAATACCAATAGTTATAGATAATAAATTTAAGTCAGATATTTTTGAGTTTTCACCAGTTAATCAACATAAAATTATTTTGAATTTAGATAATAGTAGGTTAAATATATTTAATGACTTAAGTAGAAAATTTCAAGAAATGGATTTGCCTAATGGATATAAATCGATATCTGATGTGGTGTATAAAATTGGGAATGGCAAAAGTAATATTGTATTTTGTGACAGTAAAGATATGGTTGAACAACAGGCAATAGAGTATTGGAGAAAATGTGGAGAAGATAATTCACCTGAATTGAAAAAATTGATTGAAGATATTAAGGCAGAAATCCATCCGAAATCTTATTTGGTATATTTTTTGAAAAAGGGGATCTGTTGTCATGTAGGGTATTTACCATCGACAATAAAGGCAAAGATTGAGGATTTATTCAGAAAACGTATTATCAAGACAATATTTTGTACAAGTACATTGTTGGAAGGTGTAAATTTGCCAGCAGATAATTTATTTATAGTAATAAAAAATTCTTCATATATTCTAAAAAATTCTGCGGATTTTAAGAATTTAATGGGGAGGGTAGGATGTAAAACATATAATTTAATAGGAAATGTATATATTGTTCCGGAAAAGGGAAGTTCTTTTGAAACATTTGAAAGATGCATAGAATTAATACAAAAACCGGTGGAGAATCAGAAGCTGTCTATTGATGAAATATTGGATGATAAGTTGCGTATACAAATTTTAAAATGTTTATATGATGGAACTGGAATTATCGAAAAAGGAAATATGACATATGAAAAGTTTGGAATGGCAAGATTTATAGTTAACATTTTGATCAAATCAATATGCAAAGGAGACACCAGTAATTATATTTTTAAAAAATTTGAAAATGATTTGAGTGAAGAGTTGATTAATAGTGTAAAAAATAACTTTGACATTAATGATATATCAGATGATTCAAATATTACGGTAGATCAGATAAGAAACCTTGATGAGGAAATTGTTAATAATAGGATTTTTTATCCAACTATAATTGATTATTCGAATACTAAACAGTTTTTAGAAAATTTATACGAATTATATAATTGGAAAAAATATGAACCCAAAACTGGATTGGGAAAAAAAGAACGTCTTTCATATTATGCAGTTTTATTAAATCAATGGATGCAAGGACACAGTATAAAACGTATTATTGACAAAAGTATAGAATATCATAAAGGAACAGGAAGAATATATGATAAAAAACAAAAAAGACAAACCGATTATATAGGAAACAACTCTCAAGATAATCAGATAGTTGTAGAATGTTTGACAAGCGTGGAAGATGTGTTGCTTTTTAGTATTTCAAATTATTTTACAAAATTCTCAGAACGCTATAAAACATTGAAGAATATTGATACAATTGATAATGATTGGTCTGAATATATTGACTTTGGAACGAATAACAAATTAATTATTGAGTTGCAAAAAATAGGATTTTCAAGAGAGATTGCTAAATTAATAGAGAGTAAGGGAAAGGCAATGCTTGTGGATGGAAAAATAATTATAAACAAAAACATATATGAGTTGAATAATGAACAGTTGTTAAGTGAGTTAAATGATGTAAAATTAAATTATACAGAGTTATTTTTGTAACATTAATAATGTTTTATAAATTTTGGTTTAGGCTTTTTTACGAATTAGCATATGTTGTGTTAGGCATATTAGACAGATAGGTGGAACTACTGATCAAGTTTTGCGATAAATGATATTTAAAAATATTATGCAATATTATTGAAGTGAAATTCACATATGAAGATTAAAATTAAGCAGATATTTGCTAGCTGAGTCTAACTAATATAGATTGTATTCCATAGATATATAAGGTTATAATAGAAATTCTTAATACAATAAGATATAATATGCATAAGACCGACAATCCAATAAAGTAAAGACGAGGAGTGAGGGCAATTATGAAGAACTTAAATATTCCTGTTGGAGTATCGGATTTTACAGAAATTCGGAAGAATGGATATTATTATATAGATAAATCGGGATTGATAAAGGACATTCTAAAAACAGCTTCTACTAAGGTTACTTTGATTACAAGACCACGGAGGTTTGGAAAAACATTAGCGATGAGTATGCTTGATTCATACTTTGATATTCGCAAAGACAGTAAACAATTATTTGATGGATTAGAAATATCACAGAATCAGGTTTTATGTAATGAATGGATGAATAAATATCCAACAATCTTTGTGTCATTCAGACAAGTTGAAGGACTTGATTTTAAAGGTGCTTACGATATGCTTACAGTAGTTATTGCTAATCTTTTTAATGAACATATTTATCTCCTTGACAGTAAGAAAGCAACTGAATTTCAGAAGACTTCATTTAAAAATTTACTTGGTGGTAATGCATCTGTAAAAGAAGTTAAGAGTAGTATATATCTTCTTATGAATATGATGAATGATTATTATAATGAACCGGTCATTCTGCTTATAGATGAATATGATGTTCCAGTAGCAAAGGCAAATAATAATGGTTACTATAATGAAATGTTAGATGTTATGAAAAGTCTTATGCAGACAGTAAAGGATAATAAAACACTTAAGTTTGCTATTATTACAGGATGTCTTAGAATTGCGAAGGAAAGCATATTTACAGGTATGAACAATTTTGTTTCAGATACGATTGTGTCTTCGCACTTGAATGAATATTTTGGCTTTACTCAGAAAGAGGTTAATAAAATTCTAAGTGATGCGGATGCAATAACGTATGCTGATATTATAAAAGAATGGTATGATGGATATCATTTTGGTAATTATGATATATATTGTCCGTGGGATGTTATGAATTATATTTTGGATTTACAATATAATCCTAAAGCAGAACCACAAAGTTATTGGAAAAATACAAGTGATAATGCAATTATTCGTTCATTTATAGATTATTCAGGAAGTAATATAACCAGAAAATTGGAAGTGCTTATGTCAGGGGGACATATTTTTCAGCATATAGATGAATATTTGACGTATGATTATTTACATTCTGATGAGGATAATATATGGAGTATTCTATATTTGACAGGATACCTTACACAAGTGAAGGAAGAAGATGTTGGAAGTAAGTTAGATGATAGTAAAATGACAGCATTGACTATTCCCAACAAAGAGATAAAGGATATATTTGAAACTACAGTTATTAAATGGTTTGATGATAGCGCACGAATGTGGAATAGAAAGGCTTTATTTGATGCAGTATGGAGTGGTAATAGTGAGAGCATTACTTATGAAATGAATAAGCTTTTAAGGAAAACTATAAGTTATCACGATTACAGGGAGGATTTTTATCACGCATTTTTAGCAGGAATATTTGCAGGTGCAGGGTATATGGTTGATTCCAACAAGGAACACGGTGAGGGAAGAAGTGATGTTGTTGTGTATGACACTATTAATGCACGTGTGGCTGTTTTTGAAGCTAAGTATACAAGAGCTTTAGATAAATTGGAAAGCGAATGTGATATTGCATTGGAACAGATAGATGAGCGTATGTATGCAAAAGAATATGAAGATGACTATGATAACATATTGTGTTATGGAATATCATTTTTTAAGAAAAGATGTTTGGTAAAAAAGAAGTAATATTTATTGCAGAAAATATGTTATATACATTGGACAAATTACGGCTATGAATGAAAAAGGAGACCAACGATGAAACACACAATTTTCACCCCATACAGAGTATGCCCCTTAGGTGCACATGTAGACCACCAGCTTGGACAGGTTACAGGTTTTGCAATTGACAGGGGAGTTGAATTAGAATTTGACATAACAGAAGATGGAACATTTGACCTTATCAGCAAGAATTATCCAGGTCATATAATGTTCACGCTTGAAGACGAGTTAGAACGAGAGATGCTTTGGGGGGATTTCCTTAAAGCTGCGATTGTTGCACTTTCAAGAAAATATGAATTAAGGAGAGGTATCAAAGGTGTTATTGAAGGAACACTGCCAGTTGGAGGATTGTCATCCTCAGCGGCAGTTATTCTTACATATCTTAATGCCATATGTATAGCTAATGATATTCAGATTACAAGACCTGAGATTATAAGTAATGCTATATGGGCAGAGCGTAATTATATAGGAGTTAATGTTGGCAAGCTTGACCAGAGCTGTGAGGTATATTGCAGGGAAAATGGTCTGTTATTTCTTGATACACTGGATGATTCCAATGAGATTATACCGGTAAGTTCCAATATGAAACCATTTGAGATTATGATTGTATTTGGCGGAAAGGAAAGACAGCTTGCTGGTTCTGCATATAATACCAGAGTTGATGAGTGCAAGGCGGCGGCGTATGCATTACAGGCGTATGCAGGTATGGATTATGGTAATTATAAAGATACATATTTAAGAAATGTACCTATAGGCGTTTATTTACAGTACAAGGACAGGCTTCCAGAGAACTGGAGAAAAAGAGCAGAGCATTTTTATGGTGAAAGACAGAGAGTAAAAGACGGAATTAAGGCCTGGAAGAAAGGTGATATTGAAGAATTCGGACAACTTATGTTCCAGTCTGGAAGAAGTTCCATAGAGCTTTATGAAACAGGATCTGATAATTTGAGAGATTTACAGGATATATTTGAAAATACAGATGGAATATATGGCGGAAGATTTTCTGGTGCAGGCTTTAATGGTTCAAGTATTGCTCTTATTAATCCAGATAAGAAAGAAGAGATTGCTGATAAGGTAAGAAAAGAGTATATAAAGAGGCATCCTAATTTAGAGAAGGATTTTGCTATTTATTTCGTTAATACAGCAGATGGAATTAAGTTATAAAGATTACACAGTATAGAAGAGGAATTATATATGAAATGTATAGTATTAGCAGCAGGTTATGCAACAAGATTATATCCATTAACAGAGAATTTTCCAAAGCCTTTATTGGAGGTTAAGGGTAAAAGCATATTAGACTGGTTGTTAGAAGATGTTCAATCTACCAATATGGTCGATGAGGTTATAGTTGTGTCTAATCATAAGTTCTATGATATATTTACTGAATGGGCAGATAAGGCAAAGAATAGATTAAGTGGAATGAAACTTACAATTTTAGATGACGGCTCAACAGACAATGATAATAGGTTAGGTGCAGTTAAAGATATAGCATTTGCAATAAATGAATGTAATTTGGCAGGTGCAGATAAAAATGTATGCGAAGATGGAGTGCTCGTTCTTGCGGGTGACAACCTTTTGGATTTTTCTATTAAAGGATTTCTTGATTTCTACAAAGAGAAAAATGCAACCTGCATAATGAGACATTATGAGCCATCGTTAGAAAAGTTACAGCGAACAGGCGTTGTTGAAGTTGATTCTTCTGATAAGGTTATTTCAATGGAAGAAAAGCCTAAAGAACCAAAGAGCAACTGGGCTGTGCCACCATTTTATATTTATGGCAAAGAGGATTTACCGGTTATTGTTGATTGTGTCAATGACGAGGAGATTAATCTTGATGCACCGGGTGGATTTATTGAGTGGTTCTGCAAGAAACGTGAAGTTTATGCGTATGAAATGCCAGGTAAGAGATATGATATAGGTAATAGGGAAAGTCTGGAGTGGATTAGGGAGAATTACTAATAATGAACTAATGATTTGAGGGGTGCATATGGAGGCAAAGGTAATATTATTTCATAGTAATGAATCTGATAAATGTAAAGCATTTATAAATAATGATGTAAGTTTGATTACAAGTAAAAATGGAAAAGATGATATTTGGTTAGGTGATGGTATGTATTTTTGGGATAATAAGGGAAATGTTGATTGGTGGAATAATAAGCAACGTAACAGGAAACCAAATGAAACTTTTTCAATTGTAAGGGTTAATGTAAATGCTGACAATATATTAGATTTAACAGATTATGATGTTTATATGAAACTAAAGTATGCATGGGAAAAACTAGCAGAAAAAATGCAATGTAATCAGGAATTACCTTTGGGAAATAAGTTGAATATGCTATTTTCTATAGATTCATTTTCTCAAAAATATGATATAATTAAAGTGTTTGGAAAGTATAATAATACACCAGCATATGGTATATTTTCATATGATTATAAAGCTAATAAAGCAGAACCAACGATTGGTGTAAAATGTATATATAATATCAAAAATTCAAAGTGTATTTTAGAAAAAGAGTTATATAAGGAGGTTTAATTATGGGTAAAATTGATAGTTTGGAATTCCTTGATTCTTTTATAGAACAAATAGATAGTTTAACAGATGAAGAGGTTGAAATGTATAAAAAAAATTATCAAAATGAGTTGAATAATAAAATTCAACAACAGCAATTTGATTTTATACCTCCATTTAACGAAAATGATATTGATATAAAAGAAAGCAAGACAACATTACTAAATGATTATAGTTATAATAAATTAGATGTTTTTTATAAAGGTGTTGATAATAATATTAATGAGAACATTGACAAAACAACATTTGTTTATGCAGCATAGGGGGTATTTATGGTAAGAAGTGGTTTTCAATTTGCAAATCCAATATTAGAGAGGGTTAGCTTTGTTACTAATAATAAATTTGATAGCGATAAATTTGAAGGGATTGATATAGAATCTCAAACAAGTGTTGAAATGCATGAAGAAAATACAGCGAAAGTGTCTTTAAATGTTATAGTAGGAAGCAGTGAAGATAATCAGCCATTCAATATTGATATAGTAATGAGTGCTAAATTCAGATGGAGAGATACTATAGATATAGCTAAAGTTAAGGAATTATTAAAAGTTAATGGTGCTTCTGTATTGTTATCGTATATAAGACCTATAGTCGCTAACTTGACTAATAGTTCTCAGTATTCAGTATTAAATATTCCATTTATGGATTTTACACAATCTGATAGTAAGTGAAGTACCTAGTTAATCAGACATTATACAAAAATATCAGACAAATTTTTATTTTTGTATAGTAAATATACTTGAATTATGATATTATTACAATATCGGTGTTATATAGACTTGAATAATTTAATAAATGGTTCGAAGATACGATGTTTTACAGATATTTATAGCTTGTTCTGCGTTAATCAGGACTGTAGTAGTATGTCTGTTGCTGGGAAATGGGAGTTGTATTTTATAACCCGCTGTTGTGCGTATATAGGAGAATGAAAGTATATGTTTAGAAAAAAGACAGAAGAGAACTTATTGCCAGAAGGTGATGTCAGGCGAATGATTGAGGCAATTGACAATATAGCCTCAGGTGATTTTAATGAGATAGATGCGACGGATTTTAATAATCCGTTGTATGCAGATAAGCTTAATTCAATGCTTAAAGCGGTTAAGCAGGTTAATAATCCAGTTGTTATGCGACTTAATGAAACTATGGAGATTCTTGGCGATAATACTTTGATTAAAGATACACTTAATCAGGTAGAAACACAGACTAAGTCGATACAGCATATGGAGAATGCCAGCCAGCATCTTGAGAGTTCTATAGAGAACATTTCTATGGCTATGGGACATATCCGTGATAATGCCCACGATATAATATCAGTGTCTCATAATGTAACGGTAGATATGAACGATAGTATCAAAGCCGTTAATGCGTCATCTAAGAAGATTCAGTCTATCAATAATAAAGTTCAGGATTTTAAGGGTAAGATTGGTAAGATTGAAGCGATTGTAGACCTTGTTAAGAAGGTATCTAACCAGAGTAATCTTTTGGCTTTAAATGCTTCTGTTGAAGCTGCAAGAGCCGGAGAAGCAGGAAGAGGCTTTGCCGTTGTTGCTGATCAGGTAAGATTATTATCTAATAATACAGCAGAGTCTGCTGGAAGTATAGTCAAGTATGTTAAAGAATTAAGAGATAATATAGATGAGCTTGCAAAAGCAATGGATGAGACTACTATAAGCCTTGGTGAAGGTAATGAAAAGGTAGAGAAGTCACTTGAAGTTATGCAGCAGATGAACAGCCAGATTGATGACATAAGTGAGAAGGTTGACAGTGTCTTTAATGACATAGATACACAGACAGGTGTTACAAAGTCATTTTCTAAGCAGATAGAGAATATTTCACAGAGCTACAGCATACTGTCTGATGACTGCCTTAAGTCAGGACAGAGGGTATTCAAGGTGGGCAGATATCTTGATAAGACAAGAAGTGACCTTGTAAGAGGCTGTTCTAAGATTACACAGCAGGATTGGATGAGAGTGTTTGAAGTGGATCATTATATTCTTACATGGAGAGTATATAACAATATCGTAGGATTTGAACATCTTTTAAAGAAGCAGGTAGATGATCCATCACGCTGTAAACTTGGTAAATGGATTGCACAGTTAAAGGATGATAAGATTGTAAATAGTTCTGAATTCAAGCAGCTTGTAAAGGCACATAATGATTTGCATCATTATGCAGAGCTTTCATGGCATGCTAATGAAGATGGAGATAAAGAAAAGGCAATGCAGTATTTTAATGATACATATAATGCTTTTTCACAATTTGATGAGGCAATCAATAAGCTTCAGAAGAAAATGCAGCAGCTTGGTTATAATGATATAACTGCTATTGTGGCGTTTGAAAAGTAATTAATAGGAAGAGTTAATAATAAGGATTAGTATAAAAGTTAATAATAGGGATTAATAATAAGAGTTGATGCAGGGTGAAATATAGTCATAACACACAGTGGACGTGAAAAGGAGAAGTTAAGCTGAAATTGAAATATGGACTTAAAATAAATATTCTATACTCTTGTAATTAGGAACGGAATAATATATTATAAAGTGATATGAATTTTTAAAAGAGAGGAATATATCTATGTGTGGAATAGTTGGATATGTAGGTAATGAACAGGCAGCACCAATACTTCTTAACGGTCTTGCAAAGCTTGAATATAGAGGGTACGATTCGGCAGGTATTGCAGTTCGTGACGGCGATAAGCACGTTGAGGTTGTTAAGGCGAAGGGAAGGCTTAAGGCATTAGAGGAAAAGACTAATAATGGTCTTGCCATTAAAGGGACTTGCGGTATTGGACATACAAGATGGGCAACACATGGTGAGCCTTCTGAGAATAATGCACATCCTCATATATCAGATGATTATAATGTTGTTGGCGTACATAATGGAATTATTGAGAATTATCAGGAATTAAAGGATAAGCTTGTTAAGAATGGATACGAGTTCTATTCATCAACAGATACAGAAGTGGCTATTAAGCTTATAGATTATTATTATAAGAAATATGAGCATACACCTGTAGATGCTATTAACCATGCTATGGTTCGTATCCGTGGTTCTTACGCATTTGCGATTATGTTCAAGGAATATCCTAATGAAATATATGTAGCAAGAAAAGACAGCCCAATGATACTTGGTGTCAGTGATGGCAACTGCTATGTTGGCTCTGATGTACCGGCTATACTTAATTATACAAGAAATGTATATTATATTGGCAATATGGAGATTGGACGTCTTGCAGATGGTAATATAACATTTTATAACCTTGATGGTGATGAGATAGAAAAAGAGCTTGTAGAGATTAAATGGGATGCTGAGGCAGCAGAAAAGGGTGGATATGAGCATTTTATGATGAAAGAAATCCACGAACAGCCAAAGGCAATTGCTGATACACTTAATTCTGTATTAAAGGACGGGAAGCTTGATTTATCAGCAGTAGAGCTTTCAGATGAAGAGATTAAGAAGATTTCACAGATATATATCGTAGCCTGTGGTTCGGCATATCACGTTGGCGTAGTTGCACAGTATGTTATGGAAGATCTGGCTAAGATACCGGTAAGAGTAGAACTCGCTTCTGAGTTCAGATACAGAAAGCCTTTGTTAGATCCTGATGGACTTGTGATTGTTATAAGCCAGTCAGGTGAAACAGCAGACAGTCTTGCGGCATTAAGGCTTGCTAAGGATAAGGGACTTAGGACACTTGGCATTGTCAATGTAGTTGGAAGTTCAATTGCAAGAGAAGCAGATAATGTATTCTATACACTTGCCGGTCCGGAGATTTCAGTTGCTACAACTAAGGCTTACAGTACACAGCTTATAGCCGCTTACTGCCTTGCAATTCAGTTTGCCAGAGTAAGAGGTGAGATAACAGATGATGTGTACAGCACATATTTAGAAGAACTTAAGACTATACCTGATAAGATTGAGAAGATTCTTGAAGATAAGGAAAGAATTCAGTGGTTTGCCGCAAAGGTTGCCAATTCAAAGGATATATTCTTTATAGGAAGAGGAATTGATTACGCAGTCAGTCTTGAAGGAAGCCTTAAGCTTAAGGAGATATCTTATATTCATTCAGAAGCGTATGCCGCTGGTGAATTAAAGCACGGAACTATAAGTCTTATTGAAGATAATATTCTTGTTATTGGTGTGCTTACACAGAGTGAGCTTTATGAGAAGACGATAAGCAATATGGTTGAGTGCAAGAGCCGTGGTGCATATCTTATGGGACTTACTACATATGGAAAGTATGAAGTTGAGGATACAGTTGAATTTACTGTATACATTCCAAAGATAGATGAACATTTTGCAGCATCACTTGCTGTTGTGCCACTTCAGTTACTTGGTTATTATGTAAGTGTAGCTAAGGGACTTGATGTAGATAAGCCAAGAAATCTTGCTAAATCAGTTACAGTGGAATAAAATGAACTATATCCGTTCCACATAATAGAGTGGGACGGATTTTTACATTATTGACAATTATGTCGAATATAGTATAATTATTCAGATTGCATAAATAATAATATACTATCAGGGGGCTTATGACGAATATTAACAGAACTAAGGAAAGTATACAGAATATACTTATATTTTTTACAGATGCAATAGCGATAGTGTTATCGTATTATGTTGCAGGAATAATCTGGCTGGGGTTATATTGGGGAATGAATAACAGACAGATTTTTAGTGAACTTAATAATAACTGCGTATCAATACTGGTTGCGACAGTTATTACAGCAGTATTTTATAATGTCAAGAATGATTTTATAAGCAGAGGTTATTTTGAAGAATTCAGGTCTGTAGTATGCAAGAGTGCACTGTTTGCTGCTATACTCGCTGTCTATGAATTATTAAGAAGAGATGCAGAAGGCATCCAGAGAGGCATATATATTGTTACAGTTATCGTTGCAATAGTTATTATGTATGTATCAAGACTGCTTGTTAAGGCATATCTTAAATCACATAACGAAAGCAAGAGGGCAAGCCGTGTCATAATGGTTACAGTTAAGGACAGGGCTAATAATACACTTTCAAAGATTGATGAGAAGGACGACTGGTTAAGAAAGATAGACGGAATTGTAATTATGGATGAGAATATGACAGGTCAGGATATCAATGGAGTTCCTGTTGTCGCAGATATCCATACTATGATGAAGTTTATTAAGAATGAAATCGTTGATGAAGTCTACATAGATGTTACAGATCGCATAAGAGAACGTATCAAGCCTATGGTTATGGAACTTGAGGATATGGGTGTTACTGTACATCTTAAGATTGAAGTATTAGATGTATACAGGGATTTCGATGCGAAGCTTGGTTATCTTGGAAGTATTCCAGTTATTACATTTGCTAACAGGATATATAGCTGGAAGTCTTTATTCGTAAAGAGATGTATTGACATAGTTGGAGCTATCGTGGGTCTTGTATTTATGACAATTGCGATGATATTTGTTGCACCAGCTATTAAGATTGAGTCAAAAGGTCCATTATTCTTTAAGCAGAAGCGTGTAGGAAAGAATGGACGTTATTTCTATATTTATAAGTTCCGTTCAATGTATATTGATGCCGAGGAACGTAAGAAAGAACTTATGGCACAGAATGAGATGAATGGTCTTATGTTCAAGATGAAGGATGACCCTAGAATTACCAAGGTTGGTAAGTTCATAAGAAAGACAAGTATAGACGAGCTTCCTCAGTTTATTAATGTGTTAAAGGGAGATATGAGCCTTGTCGGAACAAGACCACCTACGGTGGGTGAGTTCAAGCAGTATAAAGGACACCACAAGAGAAGACTGTCTATGAAGCCGGGTATTACAGGAATGTGGCAGGCATATGGACGAAATAGTGTTATGGACTTTGATGAAGTTGTAAAGATGGATTTGGAGTATATCGATAACTGGAGCATACTTCTTGATATCAAGATTTTATTCAAGACAGTTGCAACTGTATTTACGAATCACGGAACATAATCAGAGAGGAATATGATGGGAAAAGATATAAAGGTAATAGTGGCTGCTCATAAGAAGTATGAAATGCCTAAGGATAAAATGTATGTACCAGTTCAGGTTGGTGCAGAAGGAAAGAAGGATATAGGTTATACCAAAGATAATACAGGTGATAACATATCATCTAAGAATTCTATGTATTGCGAGCTTACTGGTCTGTATTGGGCGTGGAAGAATCTTGATGCTGATTATATTGGTCTTGCACATTATAGAAGACACTTCAAAGGAAAGAAGAAGTCAGACAATATAATGGATAATATATTGTCATATGAGGAAGCTTCTAACCTGTTAGATAAGTGTGATGTAATAGTGCCAAAGAAGAGAAATTATATGATTGAAACAATCTACAGCCATTATGAACACACTCATCATATAGAAACATTAGATTGTACAAGAGAAGTTATAGCTGAGTTATATCCGGAATATCTTGCAACATTTGATGCTAATATGAAAAAGACATATATGCACGCATTTAATATGTTTATTATGAGCAGAGAAAATGTTAATAATTATTGCAAATGGTTATTTGATATTTTATTTGAAGTGGAAAAAAGACTTGGCGATAAAGAATATGATGCATTTCAGGCTAGATATCCAGGCAGATTAAGTGAGCTTCTTTTTGATGTCTGGATGAATAAGAATGGTTTAAATTACAAAGAAGTACCATTTATGTATACTGAAAAAATTAATAAAATCAAGAAAGTAAAGTCATTTCTTGCCGCTAAATTCTTAAAGAAGAAGTACAGCGGAAGTTTTTAAAAAGTTATAGAGTTTATGATAATCCCTTAATAGTCAAATTTACTATGAGGGATTATTTTAAAGTGCAAAAGTTATGACAGATTGAAAGGAATAGTTTAATGAGCATAAAGGTATTAGTATTTGGAATGACAGATAATCCAGGAGGAATGGAAAGCTGTGTAATGAATTATTATAGAAATATAGATTGGAGTGATGTCCAGTTTGATTTTTTATGTAATTGGGAAAATATGGTGTATGCAGATGAAGTTACAGCTAAGGGGTCTAAGATATACACAATACCACAGAAAAGCAAAGACTATAAAGCATATAAGAAAGCACTTGATGATTTCTTTAAAGCACATAAAGGTGAATATGATGTGTTCTGGTATAATACTTGTACATTAACTAATATTGATTACCTTGTATATGCTAAAAAATATGGAATTAAGAAAAGAATTATCCATGCACATAATTCTGGCAATGAAACTTCAAAGTTAAGAGGAATATTCCACTATCTTAATAAGACAAGACTCAGCCAATATGCAACTGATTATTGGAGCTGTTCAATGGTGGCATCAGAGTATTTTTATAATGAGAATATAATTAACTCACCAAAACATCATATAATTAACAATGCTATCCAGACTAAAGATTATGCTTTTGATGAAGCTGTTAGAAATGAGATTAGAAAAGAATATAAGCTGGAAGATAAGTATGTTATAGGGCATGTAGGAAGGTTTCAGTATCAGAAAAATCACGAATTCCTTGTTGATGTTTTTAATGAATATTTAAAGCTTGATAATAAGGCTGTATTAATGTTAGTAGGTCAGGGCGAAGGCGAGGAAGCAATCAGACAGAAGGTTGCAGATTTGGGAATGACCGAGAATGTAATGTTTATGGGAGTCCGTTCAGATGTTAATAAACTGCTTCAGGCTATGGATATTTTTGTATTGCCATCACATTTTGAAGGATTACCATTAGTATTAGTAGAAGCACAGTCAGCAGGTCTTCCTTGTTATGTATCTAAAGATGTAATAACAAAAGAGTCAGATGTAACAGGTAATATTGAATTTATATCCTTAGATGATGGCGACAAAAAATGGGCACAGATTATATATGATAATAAGAAAAGTGATGATAGAAATAAATATACACAGTTAGTAATAGATGCTGGATTTGATATAAGTACGGAGACGGGTAAGTTTATATCATACTTAAGGGAGCAACAATAATGAGAATATTAGTGATTGGACAAAGTGATAATCCGGGTGGTGTTGAAACTGTTATTAAAAGATATTATGAAACTGTTAAAGATGACGTGCAGTTTGATTTAATGGTATTTACGGATATATGCTATGATGAAGAATATTACAGAGAACATAATAGTAATATTATTTTTATAAAAAGCGCACAGTTTAGACAGCCATTTAAGTATAAAAAAGAAATAAAGACTTTTTTTGAACAAAACAGGGGAATATATAGTGCAATATGGTTTAACTGTTGTGATTTGGCTAATTGTGGTTATATAATGAAACAGGCAAAAAAAGCAGGAATAAAGAAAAGAATTATCCATGCGCATAATAATCAGTTAATGCATACAGGAAAGAAAAGAAAATTTTATGAATTAGTACACAATTACTGGAAGAATAATATAGACAGATATGCAACAGATTACTGGGCGTGTTCAGAATTAGCAGGAGAATTCTTCTACAAAAAGTCAATATTAGAAAGTGATAATTATAGAATAATTAATAATGCCATAGAAGTTAAGAAATATTGCAGAAATACAAAGATAAGAGATAAAGTAAGAACAGAACTTGGCATTGGGAATAATGATATAGTTGTAGGACACGTAGGAAGATTTCAATATCAGAAAAATCACGAACTGCTTATTGATATATATAATTCATTTCATAAGAAATATTCTGACAGCAGACTGCTTCTTGTTGGACAGGGTGTTGAAGAAGCGGCAATAAAGGATAAGGTTAACAAGTTAAAGCTTGAAGAAAATGTTATGTTTTTGGGCATAAGAAGTGATGTCAATGAAATAATGCAGGCAATGGATGTATTTGTGCTTCCTTCAAGATTTGAGGGGTTAGGAATTGTTCTTATAGAAGCACAGGCGGCGGGACTTCCTTGTGTTACTTCTAAGAATGTTGTGCCTGATATTGTAAATGTTACTGGAAATGTTGAATTTGTAGGACTTGATGAGCCTGTTGACCGATGGGTAGAAGCTATTGAGGCGCAGATGAATAAAGCTGTAGATTACGAACAAAGCAGTATTAAAGTTTCACAGGCAGGCTATGATATCGAGGTTGAAGGTGACAAATTTAAGCATTTTATTGAAGATTAAATGAAAGAGGATATGCTAATGAGTGATAAGTATTACATAAAAATACAGATTGACGAATCAAAAAATGCAAGTTCAAAGGCAGTTAATGACTGTAATCAGATTCTTGATAATAATGGAGTAAAGCCATACTATTTAAAGATTAAAAAGCAGGGTAATAAATATATTAAGAAGATTAATAATTATCTTGAGTTAAACAAGATTAACAGAATACCTAAAGGTTCGTTACTGTTTGTTCCACATCCAATTTACCTTAATAAGAAATATATAGATATATTAAAGAAAGCAAGACAGACAAGAAATATAAAGCTGGCGTTTATTATTCACGATCTGGATTCATTAAGAAAGATGTTTCCAGAATCAGCGGCAGATTTTGAATATATGGATAATACAATGTATGGGATAGCTGATTATGTTGTATCTCATAATGAAAGTATGGTGCAGTATTTAGTAAGCAAAGGTGTTGATAAGAGCAGGATATATAATCTTAGGATATTTGATTATCTGACAGAAAGTAATCCTTCTGATAAGGAGATTAAATACTCAAAGACATTAAATATAGCAGGAAATCTTGATACTAATAAGTGTAAGTACATAAAAGGTCTTAATGATTTAGACAAATCAGTTAAAGTTAATTTATATGGTCTTAATTTTAATAAAGATATTTTAAATTCTAAATCAATTGATTATAAGGGAGCATTTCCGGCTGATGAGATACCATCTAAGTTAAATGAAGGGTTTGGTCTTGTATGGGACGGAGAGGGTATTGACGGCTGTACAGGAAATACAGGAGATTATCTGAGGTATAATAATCCTCATAAGCTATCTTTATATCTTGTGTCAGGTCTGCCTGTGGTAATATGGAGTGAGGCGGCAGAGGCTCAGTTTGTTAAAGATAATAATGTAGGAATTGTTGTTAACTCAATTGATGATTTTTCTAACGCTTTTGATGAATTAAGCGAACAGCAATATTATGAAATGGTAGAGAATGCTAGAAAGATTTCTGGGAAGCTTAGAAATGGTGAGTATTTGTTAGATGTAGTGAAGAAGATTAATGCGGTATTATAGTGTAAAGGAGATATTTTTATGATTTATATTCTGGTTCTTTTTTTCCTGATTATGACTATCTTAACATACAAGTTATTTAAGGGAGAAATTGCAAATCCAGCATTTATATATTGTTTTATGTATTTTATAAGTTCTTTTTGTACTATGTGTAATGTTAAAGAGTGGAATATACATTTGGCTAATAAGACATTTTTAATATTATTTATAGGAACGATTGAGTTTGTTGCTGTTGTATGGTTAGTTGAGAAATTATTCAGATCTAAATGTACAGTTGAACATAAGAATGAAGAGTTTGCTGCAATTAATAAATATATTATGGCACTGTTAATTGTATATTCTATAGTTGTTATAGCATTGACAATATATAATGTATTAAAGATTGCTGATGCTTTTGGAACATATAATTCATTCACACAGGCACAGGCTTTATTTAAAGCACACACTTCATATAGTAATGATGCGTCACTGCCACATTATTTGAGTCTGATGTTTAAATTGTTAGAATTATCATCATATTACTGTATTATAGCTTATGTTAAATATGTTGTATATTCTGACAGAAAAGAAAAAAAGAGAATTATAGTAACCAAGTTATATTATTTAATTCCGTGTTTATTATATATAATAAAAGAATTGATATGTTCAAGCAGAATTTCCATATTAAGTATGTGCGTTGGAGCGGTTACAATAGCAATAATTTTATGGAGCCAGAAGAAGAACTGGAAAAGCAGAATTGCATTTAAAAATATTGGAATAATTGTAGCAGTAGGTGTAGTTGGAATGGTCCTTTTCTATTTGAGTGCTTCTTTAATAGGAAGATCTAATGATAAGAATTTGTTTAAATATGTAACAACTTATGCTGGTGGTTCTATAGAATGTTTAAATCATTATGTAATATTTCCAATAGAAGGTGAAAAGTCAGATATAGTTGGTAATGAAACGTTTTATACTTTATTACAGTCATTAGATAAGTATAAGATAACACATACTAATATTGCAGAGAAACAGACGGCACACTTAAGTTTCAGATATTACTATGATTCAATGATTGGAAATGTGTATACAGCATATCGAAGATGGCATCATGATTTTGGCTGGATAGGAATAATTGTACTGAATGGAATAATGGCTGCTGTATTTGCTGTAGGATATTATATACATAAATACAAACCAAATATGAAATTTAATGAATTGATTACGGTTGTATATATGTATTTAGCATATTGTGTTTATATGCACTGTATTGATAGTTATTTCTACACGACAGTATTTCAGATTACGTTTATAACTAATTTTGTTATATTTACAATTCTATATTTTATATTATACAAGTCAAAGCTTGCTGTTATAGAAAAGCCAGCTATAGAAGAAAAATGTACAGACGGGAAGATAAATGTATTAATGATTCTTCCGGGATTGAATGTGTGTGGAGGAATGGAATCCTTTATAATGAATTATTATAGAAATATAGATAAGGATAAGTTCCAATTCGATTTTCTTGTTCATAATATAGGAGATAATTCATATGCTGATGAAGTTAAATCACTTGGTGGAAATATATATAAAATGCCTCCATTTGGTTTAAAGACTTTAAAACAGATAAAGAATGAATATATCAGGATAATTAAGAGTAAAAAGTATCATATTGTACATTGTAATATGGCAAATGCTGCATTTATTTATCTTAAATATGCTGAGAAATATGGAGTCCCTGTAAGAATTTTACATAGCCACCAGAATAAGGCGGCAGATCAGTTATCACACGCAATTAGAAATATACCATTAATATTCTGGGGAAAAGACTATGCTAACTGTAATGTAGCTTGTTCTAATCAGGCAGGTGACTATTTATTTGGAAAAAATAATTATGGCTTGATTTCTAACTGCATTGATTATGATAATTATGCTTTTGATATTAATGTAAGACAACAGGCAAGACAGGAATTAAGATTAGGGGAAGCTTTTGTTATTGGTAATACAGGGAGACTTTGCCCTCAAAAAAACCAGAGCTTTTTATTAGATATTTTTAAGGAATATATAAAGCTTAACCCTGATACAAAGCTGTTAATTGTAGGAGAGGGCGAAGATGAGGAAAAGCTTAAAAGTAAGGCTGATGAATATGGAATAAGTGAGAAAGTTATTTTCACAGGTGCGAGAGCTGATATTAACAGATTACTTCAGGCAATGGATATATTCGTATTTCCATCATTATATGAGGGACTTGGAATATCGGTATTGGAAGCACAGGCAAGCGGCTTATACAGTTTATGTTCTTTAGGTGTTCCTAAGACAGCACAGATATCAGAATTATTTGAGCGTATGGATTTAAAGCAGGATGCATCAATATGGAGTAAAGAAATAGATACAATTCATATGAAGCAGACAGATAGAAACAATGTAGTGCTGGATAATAAATATGATGTTAAGAAATGTTCATCAGAATTATCAGAATTATATGTATCTGAAATAAAGACCTGTATTTAAAGAAAATAGGTGAGCATTATGAAAAATAAACAGAAATCATTAAAACTAAATTTTATAATGAATGCGATACTTACGATGTCCAGCTTTTTGTTTCCGCTTATTACATTTCCGTATGTATCAAGGGTATTGCTTCCGGCTGGAACCGGCAGGGTTTCATTTGCTAATTCGGTCGTAACGTATTTTGTTATGATATCACAGCTTGGTATTCCAACCTATGGTATAAGGGCTTGTGCGGTTGTAAGAGATGATGAAGAAAAGTTAAAAAAGACGGTGTATGAATTATTCATAATTAATGTTGTTATGAGTATTTTTGCTTATGTAGTATTCTTTATTGCATTAGCAAGTGTGCCAAGGTTAAGAGCTGATAGAAATCTATTTCTTATAACAAGTACACTGATATTCTTTAATACAATAGGTGTTGAATGGTTGTACAAAGCACTTGAGCAGTATACATATATAACAATACGTTCAATAATATTTAAGTTTATTGCACTTATTGCAATGTTTATATTAGTAAGAAATGTTGATGATTATGTTATATATGGAGGAATTTCCATATTTGCAGCTTCAGCATCTAATGTGTTTAACTTTATCAGATTAAGGAAGATAATAGGAACAAAGAAGGTATCTAATCTTAATTTTAAAAAGCATTTCAAGCCGGTATTTATGTTCTTTATAATATCCTGTGCGACAACAATATACACTAATCTGGATAATGTAATGCTTGGATTTATGAAAGATGATGTTGAAGTTGGATATTACAATGCGGCAACAAAGATAAAGAATATTCTTGTGAGTATTGTAACATCATTAGGAACAGTGCTTATGCCAAGAGCTTCTTATTATATACAGCAGGAAATGTGGGATGAGTTCTATAAGCTTTCTAAGAAAGCAATTAAATTTGTTCTGCTTGCGGCAGCATCTATGATGATATATTTTATGATATTTGCAAGAGAAGGCGTGCTTTTCTTGTCAGGAGAAGCATTTGGCGGTGCAGTAGTTCCAATGATTATAGTTATGCCAACGCTTTTATTTATAGGTTTAACTAATATTATGGGTATACAGATGCTTATTCCTATGGGAAAGGAAAATGCTGTTATGATATCAACTTTTGCAGGAGCAATAGTTGATTTGATACTTAATGCAATATTTATTCCATTCTTAGGTTCATCTGGTGCGGCGATTGGAACACTTGTCGCAGAGTTTGTTGTGCTTATTGTACAAATGGTATATCTTAAGAAAGATGTAAAGTATCTGTATTCTAATCAAAGCTATTTTAAGATTATAATTGCATTAGCAATATCAACAGTTGTAGTATTAGCTGTAAAGCATTTTATATCAGGAGTGTTAGTAAAGCTTGTAATATCAGCTGTGTTATTCTTCGGTGTGTATGTTGTTATGCTTTACATTATGAAAGAAGAAGTTGTTAGTGAGAATTTGAATAAGATATTTTGTAAAATAAGAAAGAAAAACTAATGAATGTTAATTACTTTAAAAATTTATTAGCAAAATCAAAATCAAACAAAAATATATAATAGAAAAGAGGAAAATGTAATGTACGATTATTTAGTAGTAGGTTCAGGTTTATACGGAGCTATTTTTGCACACGAGGCAAAGAAGGCAGGAAAGTCAGTGCTTGTAGTAGATAAAAGACCTAATATAGCAGGTAATATCTATACAGAGAAGCAGGAAGGCATTAATGTACATAAGTATGGTGCACATATATTCCATACCAATAATAAGAAGGTGTGGGAATATATCACACAGTTTGCTGAATTTAACAGATTTACTAACAGCCCGGTAGCTAATTATAAGGGTGAATTATATTCAATGCCTTTTAATATGTACACATTCAATAAAATGTGGGGCGTTGTTACTCCTGAGGAAGCTGCTGCAAAGATTGAAGAGCAGAAGAAAGAGATAACAGGCGAGCCTAAGAATCTTGAAGAACAGGCTATATCACTTGTTGGCCGTGACATATATGAAAAACTTGTAAAGGGTTATACAGAGAAGCAGTGGGGAAGGGACTGCAAGGATTTACCAGCATTTATTATTAAAAGACTTCCAGTAAGACTTACATTTGATAACAATTATTTTAATGCTTTATATCAGGGAATTCCAATGGGGGGATATACAAAGATGGTTGAGAATATACTTGATGGCATTGAAGTAAGATTAAATACAGATTATCTTGAGCATAAGGAAGAACTTGATGCACTTGCAGACAAGGTTGTATACACAGGTCCTATTGATGCTTATTTTGATTATAAGCTTGGAACACTTGAGTATCGCTCAGTAAGATTTGAAAATGAGACACTTGACAAGCCTAATTTCCAGGGAAATGCTGCTGTTAATTATACAGATAGAGAGACTCCTTGGACACGTATTATTGAGCATAAGTGGTTTGAGTTTGGTAAAGATGAAAATGGCAATGACCTGCCTAAGACTATTATAAGCCGTGAATATTCATCAGAGTGGAAGCCGGGTGATGAACCTTATTACCCAGTAAATGATGAGAAGAACGGAAAGCTATACGAGGAATATAAGAAGCTTGCGGATGCCGAGGATAAGGTTATATTCGGTGGAAGACTTGGCGAATATAAGTACTATGATATGGATGCTACAATTGCCTCTGTACTTGATAAGTGTGAGAGTATTTTTGGAAAGTAATGGTTACATTGTGAATGAAAAATAGAATTGTAAAGTTGGATATAGCTAGGACATTTGCGATACTATGTGTGATTTTATGTCATTGTAGTGAAATGACATATTTTAATGACATGGTAGTTCTTAAAAATTTAAAAATTACATCTAGAATATTTATGATGGGTACATTTACAATTGGCAGGTTTGGAGTTTCAATATTTTTATATCTTTCAGGTGTATTACTGCTTAGGAAAGTAATAGAAAAAGATGAAGATATATTTAAGTTCTATAAAAAAAATTTGCTGCCTTTAATTGCGGTTAATGAAGTCTGGCTTATTATATATAAAATATATGAAGTATTTGTATTAAAGCAGGTATTTAATTTTGTAGATTTTATAAAAGAATTATTGTTATTTAAAAATTCATCAATGACTAATATGTGGTATATGCCTATGATAATTGGAATATATATTGGTGTTCCATTTTTGGCTAAAATTGTAAAAACATTTTCTTTTAAATCAATTTTACCTATTATGACAGCTACATTCATTTTCTGTTATATAGAGCCGCTGTTAAATGTGATAGCCAGAATTTCTAATAATGGACAGACTTTCGGCTCCGAAATGAGCATACCATATATGGGAGCAATCTATGGATTATATTTACTGGTTGGATATTACATATATGATAATCAGGTAAAAATAAAAAAGATAAGAAATTGGCATTTAATTTTAACAGCTATATTGAGTTATGTTGTAATTATGTGCTTTGAGGTGTATTCATTAAGTGATAAATCACATTATATATATAAAGTGTGGTACGATTTTCCGTTTTTATTAATATGCACTGCTTGTTTATTTACTTTATTTACAAGGATTGATGATAATGTTATAAATGAGAGGATATCTAATATATTTACTTATATAAGTAGAATAAGTATGGGTATATATTTTGTACATATTATAGTCATTATGACTAAAATAAAATATATGGGACAAATATTTGCAAGCCTTTCATTAGAAACAGCATTTTTAACAATTATAACAATAGTACTATCTGCTGTTATTGTAGGGGTGTTGAGCAGAAATAAATATGTTGCCCGATATATATTTCTCATTAAGCATTAGATAAAGAATATTTAAGAATACTAGGTTGTCAAATGTTTAAATACGTTCTATAATTTGGAGGTGGATATGAATAGCAGACTGCTATATATGGATAATTTAAAAGGAATCTGCATATTATTAGTTGTATTTTGCCATTATACGTTATTATCAGGTAGTTCAGTAGTTGGTAATGCTATTATGACATTAGCGTGGGCAGCAGTACCTTGCTTTATGATGATTACAGGGGGATTGTTGTGCAGGAAGAAGTCTGATTTTGATTGGAAGAAATATATAAAAAGATTAATTACGTTATATGTTGTTATAATTTTATGGAGAATAGTATATATTCTAATTTATATTGTAATGAATGGAAATATATATACAGGTAAAGATATAATAGCAGGAATATTCTTTATGTCGGATGTTAATGGAATTAATATGGACGTGTTTTGGTATATGAAGGCCTATCTGGTTACATATATGATATATCCTGTCATATGGTTCTTATTAATGAATGGTGGAAAAAAATATATGCTTAACATAATGGTGGTAACGGGAGTTTCAGGTATATTTATTCCAACAATGAATATGATTGTAACACATTATATTAATTTTTCTATATATGATGCTGCTTACCTGACACCGTATTTAAATTATCCGTATATGATTTTCTATTTTGTTCTAGGTGCTTTTCTTTTAGAATATAGGGAAATGATACATATTAAAATTAAAAAGAATATGCCAATAATATTATTTGTTATTGGATTTATGTTGTTATTTATTGTTAAGTATAAGGAAACTGGTTCGTTTAGGTGGAATAATATTTATATTTCCAATGGTTATAATAGAATATCAACATTAATAATGTCGGTAGGACTTTATCTTTGCTTCGATTTCTATTGTGATATAAAGCTAGGGCTTGGTAAATTAATAGGACAATCAACGATGGGAATTTATTATATGCATTATATAATATTAGCTGTGTTTGATAAGTATTTATATTCTGGTATAGGGATTGAATATTATTCTACTATAGCCAATAGTTTAAAAACGATAATTATTACATTTATATGTATTGTATTAACAATAATCATAAAAAAGATTCCATTTATAAAAAAGATGGTTGTATAAATTTTTGTTTTAAGGGTTGTTAAATACTATATATATTTTTGCTAAGGAGGTTTTATTTTGAAAAAATTATTAATTGGTGTAGGGCTTGCCTGTGGTTTAATGTTGTTATGTAATATCAATGCTTTTGCATATGATGAAAATTCAGACATTATAGAGCAGGGGAATGAATGGGTATACGTTAAGAATGGCGTTGTTCAGTATGATTACACTGGCATAAGAGATAATTGTAATGGCTGGTGGAGAATAGAGAATGGTGTAGTTAATTTTAATTATACTGGTTTAGCAGACAATGAGAATGGCCGCTTTTATATAGAAGATGGCAAGGTTAATTTTGATTTTACAGGAATAATACAGGATGGAGGAAATCTTGTATATGTAGAAAATAGTAAAGTCAGATATGATTACACAGGAATAAAACAGTATTATAATGAATGGTTATACATAAAAAATGGAGTAGTTGATTATAGTTATACAGGAATAGCAGAGAATGAAAATGGCTGGTGGAGAGTTGAGAATGGAGTAGTCAATTTTGATTATACAGGATTGGCAGATAATGAAAATGGTCGTTTTTATATAGAAGATGGCAGGGTTAATTTTGATTATACTGGATTTATGCAGGATGGCAATGATTTAGTTTATCTCATAGAGAGCAAAGTCAGATATGATTATAACAGTATAGAAGATAATAATGGCGAATGGTTATATATTAATAACGGCAAAGTCGATTATAGTTATACAGGAATAGCTGAGAATGAGAATGGCTGGTGGCGAATAGAAGGCGGTAAGGTTAATTTTAATTATAATGGATTGGCAGATAATGAAAATGGCCGCTTTTATATAGTAAATGGACGAGTTAATTTTGATTATACAGATGTAATACAAGATGGTGCTGACTGGGTATATATAGAGAACAGCAAAGTCAGATATGATTACACAGGAATAAGAGAGAATATCAATGGCTGGTGGAGAATAGAGTCAGGTATAGTCAATTTTAAATTTACAGGTATTGCAGCGAATGAGAATGGTGAGTTCTTTATAAAAGATGGCAAGGTTGATTTTAGTTATACAGGAACAATTAATCAGGATGATTATATGTATAGTGTAAGAGAAGGCTGGGTTGTATCTAAAGACAATATATCTGAAAAGATTATGGGTGTAGATGTGTCACACCACAATAATGATAATAGCGAAGGTGTAATTAACTGGGCAGAAGTAGCTAATGCAGGTTATAAGTTCGCTATGGTTAAGGTTGCAGGAAGATCTACAGGTGCTGATGGTAACTTATACACTGATTCATATTATGAGGAGAACATACAGGGAGCACTTGCAGCTGGAATGCAGGTTGGAGCATATTTCTTTTCACAATCTATGTCAGTTGAAGAAGCTGTTGAAGAAGCTAACTATATTTGCGATTTAATTGCAGGTTATAATATTACATATCCTGTTGTATTTGACTGGGAGACAACATCAGGTTATAGAACAGAAGATTTACGCAGCAATAGTGAGCTTCGTACTGCTATGAGCATAGCATTTTGTGATACTGTTAAGAGCAGGGGGTATGACCCAATGATATACATTAACAAGTATGATTATCTTAACTATGTTGATACAGATAAGTTATCATCAAACTATGATATATGGCTTGCATGGTACTGGAATGATTATTATGAAACAGGCAGATTATGGGCTGATGGTGATGATGTTCCTGATATAGGTTATAAATATAGAATATGGCAGTATACAAGTACAGCAAATGTTCCTGGTATAGCAGGTGGTTGTGATGTTAATATTGCATATGGAACAAGATAAAAGAATTTTGAATAAATAGATTATAAACTGGTTTATGTTAACTTATTTTTAATAATCAGCATTTTTACTGAATATTTAGTGGAAATGCTGGTTATTAAAAGTCAGTACATAGACCATTTTTTTGTTTACTTATACTCTCGTATATAATATACTGTATATAAGATTAGACTTACCTGTATACGTGAATAAAAGTATAAGAATTTTACATAAAGATATTGATTTAATAAAATTTGGTGGAAATTAATATTGTTACATAAGAAAATTATATGAAAATTAAAAAATAGAAACGGAGGAATTATATGGCTGATAGCAATATTAAAAGAATTGTTCAACAGCACTAAGTATTATGCTTATATTTGGGACAGTAAGCATCACACCGGCACAACAGGTGTCGGGCAGCGGAGTACAGGAGTTAGCTGTGTCAACACGTCATTATGCTAATTATGTAAGGGTTGATAAGTGGAATGGCAGTAAATGGCAGAATATACACTATTCAGCCGATGATTCTTATGACATAGCATTAACAACAGATAATAATGGCTCATATGTATACAATGGTGTAAGATATAATATTATAAATGGCTGGGCATATAGAGCATAATTATAATATATTGTATTTTATATAATAAATAAGGTTGACAGTTGATTGTTAACCTTATTTTTATGAGATTTAATTAATCAATGTGTGTTATGAAAGTGTGTATACAAGTCGATATATTTAATGAAAGTTATTCAAGTTAGGTGAAAAACAGAAGAAAACGAGGTATAAGTATGAGAATTAAGAAACTATTAGCAGTGGTATTGGGTACTGTACTTGCCATAAGCTCATTTGGTTATACATCCTGGGCAGCTGGAGATGATAATAATAGTTCATCAGTGGAAAAATTCCAATTTGTTCCAGGGTATGTAGCAAGTGAACTTGATGGCAATACTCCTGTATATGAAGACTATGGTATGGCAGGAATGTTAAGCGAATTGCCTGCCAGCTATCCGTCAAGTGTTGCAGATATTAAAAGCAAATATCCTGACAATCGTAATCAGAATCCATATGGAACTTGTTGGGCATTCTCAAGTCTGGGACTTGCAGAATTCGATCTGATTAATGATGGAGCAGCTGATAAGAATATAGATTTAAGCGAATTGGCATTGGCATATTATACATACAATTCTGTAACTGACCCACTTGGTGGAACAGTGGGGGATACAGCTAAATATTATAATGAAAATTCAGATTATTCATATCTTAATAGAGGCGGCAATTATCAGTATTCATCAAGAAGACTGGCTCAATGGATAGGAGCAACAGAGAATACAGTTCCTTACAGCAAAGCGAACGACACAATAAAACAAGGGCTTAGTGGTGAGTTCGCATATAGTTATAAAGATGCCCACCTTCACAATGTATATCAGATTAATATTAAAGAGAATACATCAGGTGTTAAAGAAGCAATTATGGAGCATGGTGCTGTAGGTGTTATGTATTATCATTCAGATTATAATATGTCATGGAGTAGAAAGAGTGACTGTTATACTTATTATGACACAGCTCGGGCAGGTGGTGGTCATGCTGTTATGATAGTTGGATGGAATGATAATTTTTCCAAAGATAATTTCGAGGGACTTAAACCTTCGAATGATGGAGCATGGCTTATAAGGAATAGCTGGGGTTCTTACTGTGATTATTTCTGGATGTCATATGATACGTTTTCTTTAGAGAATACAGCATGGGTATTTGATTTTGTTGCAAATGATGGCTTTGACAATAATTATCAGCTGGATGGAGGCATTGAGACTTATAGGTCATCTAATGTATTATCTGGAGCTAATGTATTTACAACACAGAAAAAATCTGGAATTGATTATGAAGTATTAAAGGCTGTATCTGTATCAATGTCACAGGCGGCAGATGTAAAATATACTGTTGATATTTATACTAATCTGACCAATCTTAATAATCCACTTAGTGGAACTAAACAGGTTACAGCAACGACTACTGGTTATACACAATATGCTGGTATATATACAATAGAGTTGAGTAATCCAATTAAGCTTGCTCCGGGAACAACATATTCAGTTGTCGTAACGACAGATAAGGCAGCGCTTGATAGAGAAGATGCTACAAGTATGGCTACAGGAGAAAAACTCGAAACTATAATATGGGACAGGAGAGTTAGTCAGTTTGATGGAAAGAGTTTTTATAAAGAAGGAAATGTATATAAATACTCTCCTAATAATTTTTGTATAAAAGCATTTACATCTAATGCTAAAGAAGCTGATACTAATGTGCCTATTGAAAGTATACATGTTAATAAGGATACTATGTCATTAACAGAAGGGGAAAGTGCGACATTAACAGCAACAATTAGTCCTTCTAATACAACATTAGATAAGACAGTAAAGTGGAGTAGTAGTAATACAGCTGTGGCATCAGTAGATAGTGCAGGAAAAGTGACAGCAAAAAAAGCAGGAACAGCAGTAATCACAGCTACCAGCAGCAATGGAAAGAGTGCGAGCTGCACAGTAACAGTAAAGCAGAAAGATACATACACTGGTTTAAGAGATGTTAATGGAACGCTTACATATTTTACTAATGGACAGGCAGATAAGACATATACAGGCTTTGTAAGCTATGCAAGGAATAATTATTATGTAATAAACGGAGTAGTGGATACTTCATATACTAATGTTACATATGATGGAAAAGACTGGTTATATGTAGAAAATGGAAAAGTAAGATATGACTATACAGGTATAAGACCTAATGAAAATGGCTGGTGGCGAATAGAGAATGGTAAAGTCAATTTCGATTACACTGGAGTAGCCGAGAACGAGAATGGCTGGTGGCGAATTGAGGGCGGCAAAGTTAACTTCGATTATAACGGAATAGCTGAGAATGAAAACGGCTGGTGGAAAATCGAAGGGGGCAAAGTCAACTTTGATTATACAGGAGTAGCCGAGAATGAGAATGGCTGGTGGCGAATAGAAGGCGGCAAAGTCAATTTCGATTATTACGGAGTAGCTGAGAATGAAAACGGCTGGTGGAAAATCGAAGGGGGCAAAGTCAATTTTGATTACACAGGAATAGCCAATAATGAAAATGGCTGGTGGCGAATAGAAGGCGGTAAAGTGAATTTTGACTTTACAGGAGTAGCCAGCAATGAGAACGGAGAATTCTATATTGAGAATGGAAAAGTAGATTTTTCAAAGAATGGTTTATATGTATATAATGGTATAAGATATAACATTGTAAATGGATGGGCATACAGGATTTAATGTTTATTTGCTTTACGTTATAAAAAGTTGTATAATCAGCAAGAATAACATTTGATAATATATGAGGAGAATTACAATGAATAAGCAGGAAGCAATTAATGCGTTAAAAGAACACAATCAGGAGCATGTAATTAAAAGACTTGAGGCTCTTGATGAAGTTTCAGCTAAGAAGCTTATTGCACAGGTTGCAAGCATAGACTGGAGTGTTGTTGAAAGCATTAATCACAAAGCAGAGGACAATTCATCTGATAGAAAAGTAGAGCCTTTGGAAGCTGTTGAGATAAAGGATATTAAAGCTAATAAGGATAAATATACTGCTAAAGGTATAGAGGCTATCAAGGCTGGCAAGGTTGCCGCAGTATTACTTGCAGGTGGACAGGGTACAAGACTTGGACTTGATAAGCCAAAGGGAACCCTTAATGTAGGTATTAATAAGGATTTATTCCTTTTCGAGCAGTTGATTAATAACTTATTAGATGTAGTTAACCAGTCAGGTGCATATGTGCCACTTTATATTATGACAAGTGATAAGAACAATAATGATACAGTAGCATTTTTTGAAGAACACAACTTCTTTGGATATGATAAAGACTATGTTAAGTTCTTTATTCAGAGTATGGCACCATCTGTTGATTATAATGGTAAGCTTTATATGGAAAGCACTGACAGTCTTGCAATGTCACCTAATGGCAATGGTGGCTGGTTTACATCACTTATTGATGCAGGACTTGATAAGGATATGGAAAGCAAGGGCATTGAATTGGTAAATGTATTTGCTGTAGATAATATTTTACAGAGAATTGCAGACCCATCATTTGTAGGTGCAACAATACTTTCAGGTGCAGATTGTGGTTCAAAGGTTGTTAGAAAATGTGCACCAGACGAGAAGGTTGGTGTAATGTGTAAGGTGAACGGACATCCTTCAATTATTGAGTATTATGAGATGTCAGAAGAACTGGCCAATATGAGAAGAGAAGATGGCGAGCTTACATATGGATTTGGAGTTATTCTTAATTATTTATTCAGCTTTAACAAGCTTGTTGAGATAGCTAACAGAAAGCTTCCATTACATATAGTAGAAAAGAAGATACCTTATATAGATGAGAATGATAACCTTGTTAAGCCAGAAACACCTAATGGCTATAAGTTTGAAAAGCTTGTTCTTGATATGGTTGAGATGATGGACAATTGTGTTCCATATGAAGTTGAACGTAATTACGAATTTGCACCTATTAAGAATAAGACAGGTAAGGATTCACTTGAAAGTGCAAGAGAATTACTTAAGGTTAATGGAATAGAATTTTAAAAGGTATCTATCTGTACATATATTAAATGAGGCTTCCGTATAATAGGGAGGCCTCATTTATTATGTTAAGATGATATAAAAGTAAAGAACGTTTGTTTGACAAATACACAAAAAACTGATATATTATAAATATAAAATGTATTGTTTGGTGAGTTTGCTATGAATTTGGAGGACAGCATATGATATTTGTTAATAAAGAATGGGATGAAATTGATGATATAATAGTATATAGTAATTATCATAAATATTGGCAAAATAAGGAACTCAGAATTAAGAATCCGTACTTTGATGTTTTTAGTGGCAGAATACTTGATTTGAAAGAAGGAAAACAGTCGGCGGTGAAGTATTTCTATAATTTGATTAATGAAGAGATATGTAAAGATGTAACTATATGTGTGGTTCCATCCAGTGATGCTGATAAGAAGGAAAGTGGAATAGGAATGTTAGGTGAAATGCTTGCGGCTGATGGACGTAAGAATAAAGTGTATTATTTGCAGAGAACAAAGAGTATTGATAAGCTTGCATATGGTGGATGCAGAGATAGACAAGTACATATGAAGACAATATCAACGGTAGATAGTATAAATGTCGATGGAGATATTATACTACTTATGGATGATGTGACAACAACAGGGAATTCATTATATGCCTGTAGGGAA
>ULWG01002852.1_pt1 | contig 89068 bp, 118 predicted proteins | sample 1960141 | NCBI WGS metagenome assembly ULWG01 (sample SAMEA4835806, study PRJEB28245) | human gut metagenome | biome: gut microbiome; material: fecal sample | place: Denmark | collected 2008
CATACAACTATAATATGAAGAAGATTGTGATAGCCATCGACGGGGTGTTTTAGGAAGCTCTATTTTAAGCGGTACTTTCTGAATATCAGTCACTTATGACTATCAATCGAATTTATCAGTACATCGAAAACTATTGTCGGACTATTGTCGGACATTAAAACACAAACCGAATTGTTGTCGGAACTATTGTCGAAGAAATGAACCTACGAGTTGTAATACTGCCAGCTAAAGTTCTGGCGGACGGAACACATAAGATACGCATCGCGATTTCTCACAAGGGACAGACACGTTACTTTGTGACACGCTTCGTTGTACCTTCTCCTGACAACATTGTGAACGGACAGGTGGTCGGCGTGAACAACGCATCGTATATTAACCAACAGCTGCGTATACGGATGACCAAGATATACGCCATCTGCGACAAGGCGGAGGATATGGAATACTACACCTGCTCACAGCTCGTTCAGTACATCGAGGATGCAGAAAGCAATTCCGGACCGAAAAGCATACACGATATTTGTGAAAAGTTTCTCATCATGAAGAAGAACGCCTACAAGGAAGGAACATTCAGATTATACCGTGATGCAATAACCTCCTTTGAAATGTTTTTCGGCTCTGATTATCTCCTGCAGCTGCTCACATCTGCCGACCTGCATCGGTTCGAACTTTTCTTGAAAGAGAACAGAGGCTTGTCACAAACCACAATTTCTATAAAGATGCGGAACATCCACACTGTCATCAACTACGCAATACGTCAGAAATTTGTGGAGTTTGATGTTAGTCCTTATGCCGACTATGAGGATCCGCAGCCGACAAGGCGCAACTGCGTCATCACATTAGAGCAATTAAGAAAGGTTCGCGACATAGACTTGTCGAAAGAGCGAGGAACACAGATAGGGACCGCTCGTGACATATTCATGCTTTCATTCTACCTATGCGGCATGAACCTCCAGGATATAATGGCACAGGACTTTCGTAACAACAAAGTCAGGTTCCAGCGTATCAAGACTGAAACGAGAAAGAAACGTGTCACATACACGGAGTTTGCCATTCAGCCCGAAGCAAGAGTTATCCTTGACCGGCTGACGAAAGACGGAAAACTGTTCATAGGACACAAGCGCTCTTGTGGAGCATTACAACGAATACTTTACTCTTGTCTTCCAAGGGTAGCAAAGTTATGTGGCATTGAGTCGGACTTCATTTACTACTCTGCAAGAAAGACTTTTGCGCAGCTCGCCAACCAACTGTTTATCAAGGACAGCATTATTGAATACTGCATCGGTGACACCGTAACACAATCACGGAGGGTTATCGGCTATTACATTCATATAACACCACAGATGGCAGACCTTGCTGTTCGTAAAGTCTTTGATGCCGTAGCGAGCGATAAAACACTTGAAGAATTGCAAGTTGAGGCTTTATCAACAGCTCACGACAAAGATGTAGGAATGGAATAAAATAAGGTGGAGGTGCTTTGGCTGTATTCTCCACCTTATTATATTACTTAAACTTGATGACAAAATAGTCCTTGTCAAGAAACTCGTTTGGACACAAGCCACGTTGAGGCTTACCGATAGTTATTGATACAATCTCAAAATCAATACTCGGTCGGTTGACACCATAGCCATTCACAAAACGAACGTGAGTGTAGCCGGCAGGGAAATTCTTGCACACATCTTCAATCGGTACTCTGCCAGGAAACAAATATTTCTTGATGTAAAGATTTTCCAAGTTCTTTTTAGCATATTCTTGCAATGCCTTATAATCAAGTAGCCTCTTTTCCCAATATGGCTTTATCTCCCGATACTCCTCACGCTTTTCTCCTGATGCTATAAGGTCAAACCACTTTTTACTTACAGCAAGACACAAGACTTTTCTCATACATCTTCCTCCTTTTTGTCGGAATAATCGGCCTTGAATACAGATATTCCTCCAATATATTTCAAACTTTTCCTAAGCTCTTCAAATGTTAAACCATCGGGAACTTTGATGCGTTTACATTTATTTAGTGGAACTCTAAGGTTTTTGACATTGGCATTTTTGGAACGGTGGTCTGTAATTTCGACACAGCGCATTATTAGCTTATAATCTTCTATATCCATCATTATTTCGAATTTCGTATGTCAATTATTCTTTTCAAGTACGACTTACAAAAATGTACTTTACTGCGTCGTCCATCCGAAAGGATGGTGACATCTATCTTTGAAGTGTTTGTCGTCTTGTCATATCCAATTCGTACAGAAACGGAGTCATAACAACTAATAACAGGAAGCGTAAGGAAATCACGCTTCAGCTGTTTCTTCATTTTACGAATATTCTTTTTTATATTTACCATTTCCTTTTATTTCTTAAATTGTAGAGAAACCTACGCCTTTCGGCTAATGTTTTTGGGTTGTAACAAATGTGTTCCCACCCATCATTATCTATAAAATGGAATTTACCTTCACTATCATACTGCCCTAAAGGAACTCGGACATTATCTGGAACAGTACCGGCTTCATGTACTTTACGCCATATTGTAATGTTTCCACCAGGATGTATTGTTTCAAAGTACTTTATATCGGGGTGTTCAGACATGAATATTTCTTTATCCTCGATTTTTATTCGAGGAACAGGCGGAATTTCGTAATTCGTCATATCTTTTGAGTTTTGGGGTTGTCCTTAGTGTATTCATCGCCATGTGGCAGCAGGTCGGCAATGTATGCCCACTTCTTGACTTCAAATATTACGTCAGGAGCATCGTTAAGTACAGACAGATAGTCGGTACTCCAGCCCAACTTTTCATCAAACCTACTTTCAACATAACCACTACAATTAGTTAATTCTTCTGCAGACTCTATCTCTACTTCGACGATGCACGCTGGTCCTGTCTTTGGTTCCTCGCTCGCATCGTGCCATATAGAGTTTATGTTGATGAACTCTCTTTCTGCTACATAGCGATTCTGTGGAATGGTCTGTGCGCACAAATCGGAAAAGATGATGTTATCGCGACATTTCCAGTCCTTCTTTTTGACACCTTTCTTTGGAAATATGAACAATCTGTTCGGAAAAATCACTCATAGTTATCTATGTTTATGGTTGTACCTCTTTATGGTATCCTTTCGCGAGGTTGCCATAATTTTCTCTCCCTTAATGACGAATTCATGAAGTTGCTTTGGACGAACCTCGCATATTCTACGAGGCTGCACCTCTTTCTCAGATGGATAGTGAGGTTTAACTCCAAACACTTCTTCTTTAGCTGCATACTGACATAAACTTGCCATTGCCAGCGCCATTTGTATCATTCTCTTACTCATAATTATTTCTTTTCCCAAAATTCTTTATTCTGATTTGATTTTTTGTACATCGTTCTTTGTTCTTTCATAAAGCGATACGGCATTGTAGATAAGCTCTCGGAAATTCTCGTCTGTCGTCATTTCAAGAGCAAGACAAGCGACTGGATGATTACCGGAAATAGTACCTCTTGTATAGCTTTGCGCTTTATCCATTAGAACGACAATGGACGAGCGTCCATCATTAGCTTTGGTCCACTTCCTTATTTCCTCTACAGCTTTATTAGCAGGACATTTGTCAAGTCCCAACTGCATATACTCCTCATATGTCATTGTTTGCCTCCTTTGCTTTTATGCTCTTCGTTCCACTTAATTGCGAAATCTCCCATACTTTTGAAAATGCCCATCAAGACAAGTGCGCATATAGGCTCTGATGTAGACGGATCAACGATTTCAACGTGATTGTTGTCATCTGACACTTTGATTTTTATTGTAAGAGTTGTTTCTTTCATACTACTCCTCCATGTTTACTAATCCATTTTCTTAGCCACTGCTTTTGCTTTTCGGTTGCAGGGTAGCAGTCTGTTATGTAGCCGTAAAAATATGTGTATGGCCCGTACTGTAGCTGTCCTCGAGCAGCATCTGCGTAAGCTTTATAATGAACTTCTCCATTCGGACCAATGTGATTTATTTGCACGAGCGAATCGTCTGCGGCATGAACAATGTCACCTTTACGCACCATGTTGGCTTCAAACTTAAAACGGAACTGTCTACGAAGAAAAGCATCTTGTTTGATATATGCTTCCATCTCCTCTCTTGTATGCTCACCTTCCCAAAACACATTTGTGTGCGAACCACCTCGATGATCGTCAACCGACCAAGGCACAGAATAGGCAGAGAATAACTCGCCAAAGATTTTTACCATTCTATATCCAGGATTTGAATTGATTGACTCAATCCAACTAATATTGTCTATAAACCTCCACAATGCTGCTTCTTGCGGATTTAAATCTCTGCTAATGCCCTTTGGATGATGACCAGCACATCCATTTGTGCCAAAATACACAATAAGTTGTGATTTTTCGTTTTTCTGTTTTGTGGCGAATACACCAATGTCTTTACTCATAATGATTTGTTCTTTGTTGTTTGTATTTATCTCCCTGCTGTCACCAGGGAGAGGAGTGATTAAATTTAAAGATTACCTGATGTTCCATCCCAAGAGTAAACAAACTCTCCTAAGGATTTCCAACCTAAACAAATTTCTCCATGTTTTCTATAATCACAAGTATTATAGTTTTAGCATTTAGAGCAATCTGGTTTACTCATCTATAACCTCCCAATCTTCCGCAAATATATCAGAAGATGAAGGGACCCAAGAGTCAGCACGACCATCTGGATGGATGATAAGCATCTGATTGGTGTAGTCAATGTGAGGATTCTCACGGCTCATCAAAATATCCTTGGCAGACTGAGGTAGCGACTGCATATTAGGAATGATGTCACCAGTGATATGAGAAGGAACCTGCTTGACAACACACAATCCCTTGTCATTCCATCCTTCTCTGCGGACAGCAAGACCAGACTTCAATGCTTCAACAGCTTCACCAAAGAGCATTTTTCCAAAGCGGTGATATGCTTCATTAAAAACACTTGCAGGAGACCACGATTTGTAGCCATCCTTGTACTCAACCAAGAAGCCGTCTACCTCAGCTATTGCAGGCTTCAGTTCTCTACCAAGCACTTTCTGTGCTTCTGTCATTGTCATAGGCTCTGCCTTGACAACTTTAAGTCCAATATACTTTTTCATATTACTTATATTTATATCCATTAAGGGATGGTTAATTACTTAACTTCTGCTGACTTCCAGTCTGGATAGCCACCCAAGTCCTTCTCTTGCCCACAATTCATTTCAAGCCAGTCTTGCAGACAATCTTTAACTACTTCTCTGTCCTCTGAATCATCATTAGATTCAATGACAACTGTAAACTTATGTTTCATATTACTATCTATTTTTATTAATCAATTATTTTATCCCCCATTCCTTCCTATAGTTGTATGGCTCAGGAAATCCTTCTATTGCTTTTTCTGATATGAAGACCTGTGTTCCATGTGAAGAATTACAACCCCAATTAACACCTTCGTTATTCTCGAATGATTCTTTTGTTGATACATGTAAACTATATGTTTTCTGTAAGCCATAGCCCATGCAACCTTGACCTGCAAATACGCCATTATTAAGAACATCAATGGCATATTTCTCAGCTATGACTCCGGCAGCATCATATCCTGATGGAATTACAGCTACATGGACAATACTCTGAAACCCTCGTCCTTCATTACAATCAAAGTTGTAATATATAGAAAAGAATTTTATTTTATCTAAATATTCTTTCTCATACTTCTCGCATTCCTTTTTGTTAAGAAACTCTTTGCCGTCTTGTGCAATATAAACGGTCTTCTGAATTGTCTTTTCTTTCATACTCTATCTTTTATGCCCGAAGGCGGTTAAACACGTTTGCTAAAATAATGTTCTTTTGTACTTTTTAGATATTCACCACACGTCTCTTTAGTAAGATATTCTGTATCAGAGTAAGCATTAAACTTACCTTCTTCCACTTTTCTAAAAAGGAATCTAATATTACCCATATCATCAGAATATCCTGTGAATTGCAAATGATTTTGCTGTAAAGATAACCATTCCAAGTATATTTCGTAGTCTCTTTTAGAGAATTTGAACCAACGAACATTGTTCTTGCACCATCCAAAGTAACTTGGGTCAATTCTAAGAACCCTTGTAACTGGCATACCTTTATATTTTCCAAACGTAATTATATTCATACCTACACCTCCATTTCGTGATTAAGTCCAAGACCGAATAGAAGATGTTGTAAATCAGAAACAGTGTTGATATTACTACGCAACGGGTGTCTTCCTATGTAGGATTCCCAAACATAACCAGTTTGACTCGACAAGCCTACTCCTGCACCTTCTTCATTTGGAGACCAGTAAAATCCATGACTAAGTTTCCATCCACTCTTCTCCAAAATCTTTGGAGTGAGCGGAATTGGCGTAATTCTATCTTCTGTAATAGATATATAACCTCTTGTTTCCTCAATATACCAATTTGTTAATATGTATTCTTGGTATAGAGGGTTATAACCTACGACTTCTGCAAACTGAGATCCAGTATTAATACCAATCCAGGCTTCTACCAAATCTCCAAAGATATATTTCTGTTTCATACTTTACTTTTTATCTGATGTTTCTTTAGCTTTATCTATGGTCATTTGGCACATTTGATAGACATCATCAAGACTTCTTGCATCCCAATTGCAATAAAGCCTTCCATAACTTTCTGTTATAACTACGGCTTGTCTATCTCTGATGACTCGCCATATCATTTTCAATTTCTGTATCATACGCTATATTTTTATCTTTTAAAAAGTTTGAAACCCCTCTCCTTGCTGTCACCAAGAAGAGGGATGAGCTTTGAAAACTTACTCGCAAATGATAGCGAGCTGTCAACAGGCAGCACCATACATCTCTTCTTTCGTCCTGCGGTCACGGCGTTCTGCATAATTTTTTACTCACAATGCAACAACAAGGCAAAGTATAGAGAGCAGCACGGCTAACAGCACGGCTAACAGCATGGGAGATAGCACAAGCCACCATGGCCAGTCTATCACGCCGCACAGCTTCAACTATCCTAAAATTCTTCTCGCCTTTACCTATTATATATATGTTTGCCTATGCTATACCTACAAATTTCTGTAACTTGAACACTACAGTTGAAAGTGTGGTTGAAAGGTATGGGTATTCTTCGACATCCTTGACTTTAACACCTACGCTCTCGCAAAAGTTCTTCTGGCGAAGAGTGAGAACTTCTGAAGCAGGCTTCTGTAGAGCTTTGTAGTTATAGCGGTGAAGGATGATGATGTCACAAGCCTTGTCCTTCAGAGCAGCTAAACGCTGACGTTCTTTCTCTTCCGCAATAGCTCGGTTTACACGCTCACTATTCATTTTGACCCACATCTTGCAGAACTCGTCCTTGTCAAGGTCTGAATTGTTGTAAACCTCGTTTATTGATTCATACTCCTTATAGGAAACCTGCACCTTTACGCGTGCTTCAAATTCTTGCTGTAACATATGCTTAGAGTTTTAAGTGATTACTTATCTTATTTGCTATTACAAAGATAGTGATAAGTTATCATATATGCAAATTATTAAGCGGTTATTTTTATCAAATATGTAAGTTTTTCCCACCTATTAAGTCGTATAGATGGCTGTTCGAAAGTGTCTACAAACTTATGGATGATGCCCCTTTGACCTCATCCTTCAGAAGAAAGAGTCAAAGGGGCAAAGAGTTAAAGAGATTAAATTGCTTCACAACTCAGACAAGGACGAACCCTGCTCGCGTTAGCCTTGTTGTAGTAGTTGCCGTAGATGCTACCGTTACTGACGACCACGTTCCATGCGTTGTTCGACGAGTACTCGGTACTTGACCAGTACCAATCATCTTTTAACATTTCTCCACACGCATAGTCAAGGGCTTCTTGCACCTTCTTGAAGAACATCAATACGAGCAGCCATTCTCCTTGAGAAGGGATGTACTGGTTTTCGGCAAGAGGAATTTTACAACCACGGCGCATTAGGCTTTCCGTATGCTTCTTTCCGTCGAGGTCATTGTAAGCATCAAAATAGCTCGTAATAAAAGCCTTTTTGTCTTCCTCTGTATCATTTTCGCTACTTTTCAGCAGAGGAAACTCGTTGTCGCCCTCGTCATTATCTTCCACATCGAACTTCGCAATGCAGGTATGACGCTCTCCAAGGTGTACTGCGATGCCTACCACATCTTCTTTCTTGTTCTTGCCGTCAAACCATTCTTCGCGTCCGTCCGCATAACGAAGATACACGCCATCCTTTCGAGGATCGGGAACATTACTTTTGTGTTCACCAACAGCACCAGTAGCCACAGGACCGTCCTCGATGTCACTACCGATTACAAACTCGTAAGCCTCTTTAGCTTTAGCGAGATTACACTCATTCTGCAACAGCAGAACCATTCTTAATTTTTGCTTTTCTGTCATAACTATGATAATTACTTAGTGATTTAATTCGCTTTTTACCCAAGCTGCGAACAAAGTGCAGTGGGCGCAGTCACAACCACAATCCGGATTGCGCTCGCAAGCCTTATCTAACTCATATTCTGTCATATCTTATTTGCATTATTGTTGTTATTCTCCGAATACCAGTTCGTGGAACTGGAGCAGCAATTCTGTGCTAATCTGAGCAGAGTAAACATAGGCGTTTACTCCCTTGCCTGCACAACGTCCATCATGCCAACCGAAAGACACCGAATTGTTGCTCATAAACTCAATGCTCAACTGGACTATTTCTCTCCAGGCTCCATCATAATAGAAACGAGGAGCTTGTGTTTCTGTGAATTTAATCTTCATGTTCTTAGAGTTCTGAACCGCCATGTAAAGGTCGCGAACTAAAGATGTGCGGATTTCTTGAACCTTAGCCTTGTAATACGATGTATTTGCCATAATGTTTAGAATTTCAAGTGATTACTTATTTATCTTATTTGCATTACAAAGATAGTGATTTATTATCATATATGCAAGTATTTAGCAAGAAAAGTTTATCTTATTTGCAAGAAAAAAATAAAGGAGGCAGCTCCGCTGAACCACCTCCTAAGATTAGCAAATAAGAACTCCTCTAAACATCGGAGCCTTGGGGTTCTTCCTCGTCAGGAGGAAGTATGATGATTTCGCTTTCCTGTCGTCTCGAGACATAAGCGAAGATGTCGTTTCTCTCAACCAGTCGGGACTTAACCTTGCGTCCCTTTGCCTTTGCATATGCTTCAACCCACGACTTATCAATACTCCACGATATGCCAGGGTCCGGCTCGTTATCAAAGGCTCTATACACCATTATCGGGAAGTTCATTCCATCGAGAGTCTTGGAGTCCTCGGGTGTCATAAACCAGCCTTTGCAAGGTCTGTTCGATTTCATATAAGCCACGAATTCACGAGCCGTTTCCGTGCTGCCGACAGCAATCCACACGGTACGCATCACCTCCCAATAACGAGGATTTGACAAGAATTTAGCTTTCTTAAAGAAAATCTCCTTTACCTTCTCATTGTCTTTATGCAAATCGTATGCCATTACTATAGCCTTTGTAATTTTCGCATCACGAGCAAGCTGCTTTTGAGGCAGTGATGGTATGCGTCTTGTAAAATCTGTGTGCGTGTTTGGCGCAAGGGGATGGTATGTCCCCAAATTCCCTTTGAATATTTCCATTGCGTTACTATTAAAACAATTCAAGCTGGACGCATTTCTTGCTTCTCATCGTCCGCTTGTATATTCCACATTTCGTTTTGTAGGCACAACCGCCTTGTTTGGCTTCAGTAAAACGCTGCTCCCAAAGAGCTCTATATTCTTCTGTCCCTGGCTTTATTTCTTCGTTCAGAAATGCCACAAGTCGCATACAGAAGAAACCTTTGTCTTTGGTTTTGTCGTCAATAAGCTCTACCAGTCCGTTTCCTTTTGGTTTCATACAGCACATTGAAAAGTGGAAGAGGTGGCATATCCCTACCTCTCCACTTGGTAATATTTTACTTTTCGTCTGCCGACTCGTCAGCACTTGGGGTTTCGGCTTTTTTAGGAGCCTTCAGTTCCTCGATTTTCTCCTTGTAGTTCTGGCGCATCTTGTCGTACTTGGATGACACCTTGTCCTCCAACTCCTCGACACCACTGAAACCGTCTGCAAGCAGTGCGATAAGCATTCCTGCGAGGTCGTGTGAGTAGCACACCGACTTTTCAGAGAGAGTGGCACGGATGAACTCACGCTTGATGGCGTTGCGGTTCTCTTCGATGAGCTTGGCATTCTTCTTGAACGCATCCTCCGTATTTGCCCATTCGATGCCGAGACTCTTTTTGAACTCGTATGGGAGGCGTTTCATCATTATAGCGTGGAACACCTTCTGCTCCTCCGCACTAAGCGTCGTATTCATGGTTGAGTACGATGAGGCTGCGAGCATCTTGCGCTTTTCGTCTATCAACTCGTCATGCTCCTGTTCGTCACATTTCAAAATGGAATCCTTGAGCTTGACTATCTGCTCCTTCTTGCTTAGCGACTCCTTGGGAGTTTCGTTATCCTCAGGGGCTGAGAAAGTCCACTTGTATTCACCGCTGAGTTTTCCGTCAAAGCACACCTCATACACTTGCTCTACAAGTCCGTCCTCGACGTTGCTGTCAAAGATAGCCTTGGCGTGATTATAGGCTCTCATTCGCTTCTCATAACACTCCGCATCGGAGAACTTGGACTTGTCGGGCTCTACCGGCATCATTACATACTGTCTATCATCGGCATTGATAAGGGTAAGCCCTGCTTTCTTGGCTGCCTCTATCCATTCCTCGTTACCCTCACCTTGGTACACAAGTGTCAGTCCCGACTCCTTGGCGGTGCGAAGAATGAACTCCATGGTCTTCGTGGTGAAGCACTTCGAGTTCATACAACGTGGACGATTGGCATCCTTGAACGACTCGGGCTTGTTTTTCGTGTTGAGAGGACAACCATCGCAGTCGTGACCGCAACTGAATGAGCAGTCCTTTATGTCGAACTTCGCTGTATCGAGGAACTTCATAACGTGTTCGTCAATCATAGCGTGCAGTATCTCCAATTTGAGGATTTTCTGCGTCCATCGAGCGATGCAAGCAGGAGAGAAACACTCGTCAAACAAGACCTTCTGCTGTTCTGCGGTCAGCTTGCAGATGTCGAGGAGGTGAACGAGATACAGCGTTCCGTCACGCATCAGCTGAATGAACTCGGGGATGATGTTGTTGAGCTGGATGCGACCAACTACATAACTTGACGATTTTCCAAGCAACTTGGCTATCTCTGCAACTTTCATTGTTGCTCCGTTATCCCATAACTTGGCGATGGCAGCAGCTTCCTCTATCGGATCGACATCCTTGCGCTGCAAGTTCTCAATAATCATTGCAGCAAAGGTCTGCTTGTCATCGAGCTCCTTGATGATACACTGTATCTCTGCATCACCATTGAGACATACGGCACGATAACGACGTTCACCGCAGACAATCTCGTACTTTGTCTCGCTGCCTTTAGGGCGTTTACGGATGGTGATTGGCTGTACCAGTCCGTTACTCTTGATGTTCTGTGCCAACTCCGCCAATGACTCCTGGTCAAAGGTCTTGCGAGGGTTCAACTCACTCGGACAGATGTCCGAAACTTGGATGTTCTTAACTTGGATGTTCTTGCTTTGCATAATCTTATATTTTAAAATGTGAAAAATCAGTGAATGTTAGTCAAGCCATGAAAGAGCGTCTTTCTTCTCCGGCTTCTTCCAACTATTGAAAACATAGTCGTTGATGAGGTTCTCATAAGAGAACACAGCGACAAAGCCCTCGTCTTCACGCTCTGAGTCTATGTTCGCTTCCTCATACACCATCGGCATTATCAAACCTTTCATCTTTGTGCCGACGATAACCGTAGCACGTTGTGGGTCTGTGTTGAAGAATTTGATGTGCTGTGGCTTTCCGCTTGCAAGCATTACATTGCAAATGCGTATCAGCGTTCTGATGTTATAGCCGACACCATTGATAACGACTGTATCATTCTCGTTAGCGCCTTCCTGACGTGTCTGCCACTGGCAAGCGTTTCGAAGCTGAAGAATATCAATGTTCAGCTTAGTTCCATAGTTATCAGCCTTGGGGAACACGCTATCCACATTGGGATATCTGCCGTCAATTATCTCACCTGCAGGCGACATTGTTTTTCCGTCAAGCTCCGGCTTCCCTTCTTCATAAATAACGAGGACATGGCCATCTGAAGCGTAACATCTTTCACTCTCGAAATGAACTCCGTTCATAATCGGTCGGAGTTCGTCCTTGGCGCAAATGTTTGCGAACAAGGCTTGGATGATTTTCTTTTCCATTGATTATACTTGTATTAGTGAATAACTATCTGCACATATAAAGCTCACGAGCTGCAGCTTCTTCCTGCTCTTCCTCGTAACAGCGGACATAGAAGTCGTAGTGGTCAATCATTTCGTTGGTATTCTCCAACTTCGCTTCCAACTCCTCCAACTTGCGACCAGCCTTATTGAGTGCTGAAATTGTCAGCTTGCAAGGGTTTCCGTTGAACTGAAACTCACACTCGTTTACGAGTTCTGTTGCTGCTGCAACCTGCTTCTTCAGTCGGGTTGCCAAGCTCTTGAATGATGCTAAACTTTTCATAATGTTTAGAGTTTTAAGTGATACCTTTTTTATCTTATTTGCTAATGCAAAGATAGTCAAAAGTTATCATATATGCAAGTATTTAGCAAGAAAAGTTTATCTAATTTGCAAATTTATTTCACTGAATATCAAGTAGTTAGAAACAATAATCCCCACGTCCGTCTGCTGCGAGCGTGGGGATAAGAAACCTCGGAAGATTATGCTTTATTGTTATGCTGCGGGCGTGCCGCTCGATACTTTGTGAATACCCAATAAGCGAGAACCGCCATTAGGATTACGAGAGCCACACCATAAATGATGTATGAATAGTATAAAGGCTTCTTGGACTCAGCCCTGGTGTTCTCTCGCTTGTTAGTATTTCCGTGAAATTCTTTAGCAGACTCTTCCTTGGTGGCAGAGATATTTTCGTTTCTTTTCGTGTCGTTCCTTTTCTTTCTACCGCTATGCTTGACAGCCAACGACTCGGTCTGTCGGAGAATGGGTGATTTGCCTGTGCTGTCAACCTTGGATGTGTCATACTCGGTTGTGATAGTCCAAACGTACACATCGCTGCTGTCATGTTCCTCTGTACGGATCAGTTCCGAAGAAACTGCATCAATGGTCGCTTGTGACGATACTGATGCAGAATCAACGGAAACATTTTCCGTTGCGCGTCGCGATGAGCCACACGCAACAAAGAGCAAGGCAGCGCTCAACAAACAAAACATGTAAGTTATTCTGTTCATACAATCTTTTCCCTTTTAGCTCTTGCAAGATACGCTTGTCGGCTTTGCAATCCATTATATCCACCATTCACCCTCTTGGTTACTGCACGCACATCATCCTTGTCGGCAAGTGCAAGGCAGCCGCTCGTCTTGAAGAACCAGCAAGCGGTCATCACGGCGAAACGGGGTTCAGCAACCTTTTCGGGATATTTAAGAACATCAACATCCTCTTTGAGGACATCATGGATATATGTATTGAATTTGCGGTAGTTGTTCGTGCCAGTGAGCTGAATAAGACCACGACCTTTGTATTTCTGCCCATCACCGTCCGCTTCCGGAGTGTTGCCAAGCGCAATCGCAAGTCGTCCCGTATCGTAAGCCTTGCCGCTTGCAATCTCCGTGTTATATCGAAGTTCGCCACTCTCATGCGCTACTTGCGCAAGGAAATGTGCGCACCTCAGCTGAGTGTTTATACCAAACTCAGGCATGAGCTCGTTCAAGTACGGCAGATACTTGTTGATGTTCGATGATAAGGCTTTGGGCATTATCCTTTTTAATTGCTCTCCAGTCATAGTGATGTAATTTTAATGATTATACCAAGAAATCGCTTTTGATGCTATCCACGACATCGAGGCGTTCCCAAGTAAAATGAGTATCGTCTGCTTCTCTACCGAAATGACCATAGGCAGCTGTCGGCTCGTATTTGACCTCCTTCAGATGCAAGTCCTTGATAATTGCGTAAGGGCGCATATCAAAATTCTCTGCGATGTAGCCGGCAAGCTCTGCGTCTGTCAGCCCAACGTGGCAAGTTCCGTAGGTCTGTACGTTCACACTCATAGGCTCTGCAATGCCAATGGCATAAGAAAGCTGGATGAGCATTTTGTCAGCAACTCCTGCAGCAACCATATTTTTGGCAATGTAGCGAGCCATATATGCTGCGGAGCGGTCCACCTTAGATGGGTCCTTACCCGAGAAGGCTCCACCGCCATGAGCGCCATAGCCACCGTAAGTATCAACAATAATCTTACGGCCAGTAAGACCTGTGTCACCGTGCGGACCACCGATAACGAATTTGCCAGTAGGATTGACAAGTACTTTTGTATTGTCATCAAAGAGAGAGACGATAGCGTCATCTGCAATAGCTTCCTTCACACGCTGTAGCAAATGATACTCCACATCGTACTGGATGCGTTCGTGCATCGCCTCGTCTGCCTCTTCCTGCGAGACTCCTAATCCAGGAACAACAAATTCGTCATGCTGTGTGCTTACCACAATCTTGTCAATGTGTACAGCTTTGCCGTTTTCGTCGAACGCAACCGTTACTTGACTCTTGGCATCGGGTCGTAAATAGTACATTGTCGAACCCGACTGACGCTCTCGTTTCAACTCTACAAGAATGAGGTTAGCGAGATAAAGGGGCAGGGGCATGTAGCTCTCTGTCTCGTTGGTAGCGTAGCCAAACATCATGCCTTGGTCTCCGGCACCCTGCATCTGCTCGTCAGCACGACTCACACCACGGTTGATGTCAGCACTCTGTTCATGCAAGAGATTGATGATACCGCAGCAGTTTCCGTCAAACATATAATCCGGATCATCGTAACCGATGCGCTTGATTGTTCTGCGGACAACTTCTGGAATATCAACCGAAGCAAAAGAGCGCACCTCACCAGCCACTATAACCTGACCGGTAGTTACAAGCGTTTCGCAAGCAACTTTGGCGTTAGGGTCTTTGGCAAGATACGCATCGAGAACGGCATCTGAAATTTGGTCAGCCACTTTGTCTGGATGACCTTCAGACACCGACTCTGATGTAAAATAAATGTAATTATCGTTCATAACTATTTTGAAATTTTAGATTTGCAAAGTTCAACAGCCGTTTTCCACAAAGCCTGTAGGGCATCTGTAAACTCCGTCTTGGGTCTGCCATCTATAACAGCAAGATTTTCTAATATGGAGATAAAATACTCTATTACGAAATAGATAAGCACAAACAGCCTAACTATATCGAAGAACACAGCTCCAAGGACATCTATCCAAGCACTCCTGGACTCGCACTCCAAAGCGAACGAATTGGCAATAAACACCAATATCATCCAAATCGCTACCTTGATAACACATCTGCTGAATCGGAAGCTCTCGAACTTCTTTCCAAGTGTTTTGCTTGCCTTTATACCAGTAATCGTCTCGGTAATGACAGCTACAAACATTGCAAGAACAATGATAGGACCGATACCGAGATACTTGCTTGAGAAAGCGAGGATGAGGCTTATGACAGACGTGGGCATTTGGAGGTTATATTTGAATGAGGGACACAAGGAGAGCGCAAACTCCTTAATGCTCGCATAGTCGTAACTACGCAGGAATCTCGTGATGTATCGGAGGATAACGTTCATGCTGCTTGATTTTTCTTCAAAGGTAGCTACAAATACACCTTTGAGTAAAAAATATAAGGAGCAATATGGTGAACAGCACGGTTCAGTCATACTACTCCTTTGTCAGATAAGAAAGCTCTTTGTTACTTAGAATCCGAGCTGCCAGAATGTCCGAAACCACCACCTCTGTCATTACACGAAAGCTCTTCCACAACCTTGAAACGAGGGTGAAGAGTGCGATAGAAAGTCAGCTGTGCAACTCGTGTTCCTTCTTTAAGGATAAACCCTCGGTCATCGTCATTCTTTATGATAACACCGATATTTCCTTTATATCCAGGATCTATCTTGCCGTTAATAACGTCAGCATTGAAGCGCATAACGCCAGTCTCCGTGAAACGCCAAGGTATGATGCCGAAAATACGCTTCCACACCTTTCGAGTACCATAGCCTTCCATACCTTTAGCAGAGAAGCCGCTTCTTGGCTCAACTTTCGCTTCTACGCAAAGAGGCAAGTTCAGTGAAACATTTGTCGGTACGATAGTTCTCGAATGGGGCTCAATGAATATGCCCCTCGGTACATATAGGTCGTAACCGATAGAAGTCTTGTCGGCAGGCTTAGGATGCTTGCAGACACCCAGCTCTTTTAGCTCTATCTCCGGCATCCAGTTAAATGGATTTCGCGGACTTACTATTTGCTTTGATTTTTCCATTTTGGACTGTCTTTATATTCTTGAATAATTCGTTCCACGTTTTTCTCCATATAGGAGTCAAATTGTTCTTCGATGGATTTCACGTAACGACTATGTCTGTTGCATGAGCAAACATAGCCATTGTCCCAATTTGAACGCTCCTTGCATACTCCCTTACAAAAAGCCTTGCTTGAACTTGACACAAAAACCTTTTTCAGAGTATAGAGTGTATTGCGCAGCTCTTCTTCGCGCTGCTGCTCTCTCTCTTCATAAAGTTTCTCAAGCTCATTCATACGATGAAGCACCTTTTCACTATCCTCATGCCGCTGTTTGCGGTATGTGTCCAACCATCTGTTGGTTAGGTTTATGAACAAACGCAAAACCATCGACTTTGTAATAAACGGAAGCCAACTTCTTTTGTTAAGCTCGTCTTTTACAAGGTCGATGTCTCTGCTGAATAAATCGCTGTCAATCTTTACCATATAAAAACACTTTTTTAAAAGCCCAGTGAACCAAGCCGACTACTCTACAAAGTCAAGGTCTTTAAGTTCTGCCACCTCGTTGTCTTCAAGACCCTGTGTGTACTGAACAGCGGTTTCACCTTCATCAATAATAACTACAGAGCGTCTCGCAAAGAGAACCGCCACTGCCAATTTAATTCTGTTTATCATTTCTTAAGTTTCTCGTTTTGTTTATTTATAAAATTACCCACAACATAGCACACGACATCAATAACATAGAACCAGCTAACCAAAAATGACACAAACATCATCTTACGGAAAGCAACCGGCATGTCCAGTTCGGACCACGCCTTACGACATCGGTACACCATAATCAATAAAGCCAATGCTCCACCGACAAGGTAGAGCTTCAGGAAGTACAATAAAAAGTTTGCTATTACATTCATTTATCTCGGAATTTCATTAATTCTTTACGGTTTTCGTCATAGACGGCTGCAACAAGGTTCCAGCCCATAACGCACAACACAAGCTCCACGAAAAATGCGAAGGCTCCTGCTCCTATTAGCAAGTGCGATACGAGTACGAATACTGTACATATAAACACGAGTAGTGCGAATACTGCACTTACAGTATCTGCGCTAAAATAGGTTTTCATTATCTTCTTCATACGGAAGTTACTTTTTAGTTGTTGTTTTTATCTTATTTGCTATTGCAAAGATAGTGAATAGTTATCAAATACGCAAGTTTTAGATATTTTTTATTTATCATATTTGCAATATTTTTTAAGGTGTGCTATTCTCCCGAACCGCAAACCTCCATAGTTATTCACATTCCTAAAGGTGTTTCTAAATTCCGAGCGTTGCGCCAGTTACAGCTCCAAAGCAATCTGCAAGAAGATCCTTCTTGTCAAACAGACCATAGTCAAAGAAGTCATAGACCTCTTTCCCTACTCCGACGATGACCGTTATAGTCACGGCAACCACATATCGCAGCCATGTAGGGAGCGGTAGTGTGCGCATCAAAGCATACGCGATAAGCAGACACACATTGTAGTGTATGTACTTGTCGGACGGCACTGACTCCAGTAGTGCCATTATCTCCTTATAAAACTTCTTCATAGCTCAATAAATTAGATAAGGTGTGAAATCAAACTTTTCTACATCGAATTCAAGTTCATCCGGATAAGCCAAAATGAAAGTGCGAAGCCTGCGCTTCAACATTTCTACGGTCGGCTTATTGGTGAACTGCACTTGATGATGGCGAGGGCGAACCTCGTCAGTAAACACATTTCTGTGATACAGACAAAAGGTTGCGAGCCACTGACCATTGGGGAGTTGTTGTAATGGAACGAAATTCTTATTCATGCTATGCCTAACATTAGTTGGTCGAGGAATACGGCTGAACCACACTTGCGCATCGTTCTCCGCACCTGCTCGACAGGTTTAAATTGTTTCTTTAGTTTGAACACCTCGAAGTGTCCTTGAATGTAAAAGTACTGGAACCATCCTTCATCTATCTTGTTCACGGCTTGCCGGCGCACTCCATAGGAGTTGTGATGTCGCATCATACCGAAGAATGAGTTAAGCGATTGAACGAAATGTTCTGCGTTCTTCTCGGCCTTTCCTTCCTTCAGCAGCTTGTTATACTTGTATATCGTGTCAATCAGATGCGCTCGCGTTCTGTTGCTGATGTATGTTCTTCCGGGAAGTATCATAGCACCGACAAACAGCACGCCTTTCGTGTAATGCTGAAAGTACTTCTTCATCGGATGAAGCTGTATCAGCAGCTTCTCTCGTAAGAAAGCATCTATCTTCTTGTCTGCCGACATCAGCAATTCACGATTTTGCGACATAATGACAAAGTCATCAACAAACCTCACATAGTCCTTAAAACCGAGGATGTACATTATAAACCAGTCCATAACAGCAGCATAAAAGTTGGCTTCAAGCTGCGAAGGAAAGCGCCCGATTTGCAAACTCTTTCCTTTCGGTGCAAAGAAAGAACTCTTGTTCTTCGGCAACGCCTCCCACAACTCTGGTGCTGACAACTTACGGCAGTTGTTGGTAGGATTGTCATATAACGTAATCCTCATTAAGTAGATGAGGCACTCCAAATCATCGCCTTTATAATTAGCTCTGATGAACGGCTCAAGCAAAGACCACAAAATGTCTCGGTCAATGCTCATGAAGAAAGACTTGATGTCACCTTTATATATCCAGCAGTTCTTTGTGTAGCCTTCGGACACGTCGTACATCATCTTCTTGACACGTTCTTGCGCTACAAATTGTCCGTAGCCTTTTCGGCAATTCATAGACACATTTCCCATTTGCTCAAACATGGATTCAAACAACGGGTTTATTCGCATACATATATAATGATGAACAACTCTGTCGACGAAGGCTGCAGCAAAGACCTCTCGAAGCACTGGGTAGTCAATAATGAACACAGTAGCCATCGAGGTCTCATATTGCCCATACACGATGGACTGCCAGGCCCACAAGGCTTTCTTCTTTGTGCATATGGAACCTTTGGTAGCTGTTCGTACTTTTCTTCTTAATTTCGCAATCGTAGAAAGCAAGCACTATCGAACTAAAGGGTATGTCGAAGATTATCGGATTATTTGCTTCACAACTCAGACAAGGACGAACCCTGTTCGTGTTAGTCTTGTTGTTGTTGTTGTTGTTGATGTTACCGTTACTGACGTTCACGTTCCATGCGTTGTTCGACGAGTACTCGGCAACACTCTCCGCTGCCTTATTCTTTACCACACTGAAATCAACGACCGTTCGCTGTTCCGGAATGGTGGGAGAGCCAATTAAATCTAATAATTCCTCACTCGTGAAGTGAACTTGCGCTTCACAACTCTGGGTATTCTGCTCTTTGCTTCTATCCTCCATAAGTATTTGTCGCCTTTAGTGATGCATTATACCAACCTTGCGCTTGACGCGCTATAGTCGTCAAATCCAAAATCACCTTTGGCATTTCCTTTTCTCTGGACAACAAGTGCAGGTCATCGCACAACCCGATATACATCATATACACATCCAATTCCTCCAACAACTCGGCAAGATACTGAACCCTTCTCTGCTTATTTGAGTTGGCGCGTCTTATGAGAGTGAGACAATGTACAAGCGTGAGAAACATTTGGTTCGCAAACTCATACTTGTAGTCTTTCGGGAATCTAACTTTCCGCTTCTGCTGCCATAGTAGCTGCGCACGAACATCTTTGTAAATTTTCAAGTCTTTACTTAACATTTCGTAATTTGGAATTAAATTTTACATAATTTATATCATTCAATAGCGTTGCTCTCTTAACGATTGCTAATTTTATTAACTTTCTTTTTTTCGCCTTTTTGCTCGCTTGTCCCTCACTTTCCTTAAATACAGTGAGCCACCCTAACGGGTAACTCACTGAAAGAGAGGAAGTTTTCAAAGAGTCAAAGGGGGAAAGGGACAAAGAGTCTAAATTGCTTCACAACTCAGACAAGGACGAACCCTGCCCGCGTTAGTCTTGTTGTTGATGTAGTTGCTGATGCTACCGTTACTGACGTTCACGTTCCATGCGCTGTTCGACGAGCACTCGGTACTTGACCAGTACCAATCCTTAATAAGTGTTGAACCACTGATAAGGGTCATCATTTCGTCAATCTCATCACGATACTTCGTCATTGTTCGCATTTGCGCAATAGACGGCAGATAGTATTTACCGGCTGCAGGATCGTCCGAAGATAGCGAGTAAGCACGAACACGCTCTGCTGCTGGATGCGAGCGGTTGTTGGTTTTGGCGTAGGCTACAATCTTGTCGGTATTACCCTCGCCATCGAAATCTTCCCATACTGTTCCGTCGTTAGGGTTACTATAATCTTTCAGCTCGTCTATGTTCCATCCGTTCTGTACAGCCCACTGGTGCGTATTTCCGCCTGTGTCATTCAGCATATTTTCCTTGCCGATAATCCACTGATGGGAGTAGGCGCGGATGCGGACACCAAGCGTGATGTATGCGTAACGGCTATTTGATGAAAGCTCGTTCCATTCTTGTTTAGTAAAGAACGTAAGCTGCTTTGTCGCTTTGTGGTAAGCCGCCACACAAAGGTCGAGCAATCCTCCAGCCCATTTCATTGCGTTGGCGATGTCCGTTCCAGTTGCGGTCTCGATGTCAAGCTCGATGCCTACGTTCTTCAACGCTGCAATCTGCTTTTCTTTGTTCACTCTCAGCAAGATAGCTGATTTCTCTGCTTCTGTCATAAATTTTATTTTTATTTGTTAGATATTGCCACAACAATATAGTTGTTTGATTTGCTTGAGTCGTAATAGGCGTAACCACACTGCGTATTAACTCGCCAAAAATTGCTTGCAGAAAACGACTGACAAGTGTGTATATCGCCCCAATTGAAGGTAATACCCCACATTGCGGTCAGAATATTCTGCAGAGCGATATGGTAACGGTAAATCTCCCATGCCTGATTGATGGTCGGCAGGTTCCATACGCTGTTATCGTCCTGCTCATCACCGCCCTCTTTCAAGAATGCCTTGTATTCTCTGACCGCTCTTGCAGCTGGAGCTTCATATCCGGCTGTCTGATGAGCGGTGAGGATAGCGGTTGTCAATTCTTCCGCATCATAGTCTGCATACACCTTCGGCGCATCCGTATGTTGCGTTTTCGTTACTGTCAGTGACGCGCTTCCCCACGAACTGTTGGCAAAGCGGTTTGCTGCCATCACGAAAGACTGATGATGTGAGCGGATGCGGATGCCTCTGATAAGGAACTTTCCCTGCTCTTCGGCAGAGAGCTGCGCCCATTCGTTGGTCACGGCAGAGGATATATTTGCCGACGATGTATTTATTGTGGACTCATCCAGTATCTTGAAATAGAACTCCTGGTTGTCCGTCTTTCTGTTCACCGCCAAGTCTATACTCAGCAGTCCGTTAGCCCATTGGATGTACTCAGGAAACAGCGTCGCCCTCATCGATGTTGAGAGGTCCTTAAATCCCGTGTCAATAAGGGCTTGTACTTGCGCGTCCTTTACATCACGCAATTTTTGTACTACTTGTGCATTTGATGCCATACTGATTAGTGATTTTAAAAGTTGGTAATTTGCCACTCCCAAGATATAAATCTCAAGAGTGGCATTAGTTATTATATGCTCTTAGGAAGGAACACAAGGCTCCATTGTCCGTACTTGTTTGCGATATCTTCTGCTGTCATAGTGATGAAGATTGAAATGTCCGCATCGTTATAGCCATCAGAACCACTCGTTCCAAGTTCTCGTGCCGCATACTCATCATAGGTTTCCCCATTGTAGTAAGAATACCACTCGTTGATATTGTCTTCTGTAGGAACACCACCACCAACTTCTGCGTATTCTCCTCCGAGATACCACGAAATATTGTGAATGTAAGCAAGAATACCTGTGAACAAAGTGAGCTCGTCGATACCTTTCTCTATAGCCTTTATCTCCGCTTCCTCAAGTATTTCGGTAAGGATGTACTTGCCGCTGATTATTGGCTTCGTCTGCACATTACCGCTGATGTCAAGTCCACGAACATCCGCATTGACAACTCCGACAAGCTCCTTGCCGTTACCTTCCAGCTTTTGGTTCGCTACTCGCAGGTACCACATCGATGTCCTTGTTGCAAGAACATCGGAAATGAGTTTTGCAAGATTGAACTTAGGTGTATTCTCTATACGAACCCTCGTAACGTCCTTGAATGACGGTACCTGGAAACCGGACTTTGCATTAAGCCCAGTGTACTCCAAGTTCGGGATGCTCACAAATTCCAATGCAGTAAGAGAGGACGGAGCAGTCAGCACGTTTACTCGGGAGGTCTGAGCCAGTGTTATAGTCTGTAAGCCGCTTCCATCTGCGAGGACTTTGGTCAATCGAGGACAGTAGGATGTATCAACAGCCGTTATCGGATGGTTGCGAATGTCTATCTCTTCCAAGTACGGCATGTTGCCGAGGTCAAGCCTTGTCTGTGGTATTACTCCGCTCGCTGCATTGTAGTTAGCTCCGCCGATGGTCAGTTTTTTCAGCTTCGTAAAAGCGGTAAAATTCATTGTCTCAAAGGTGTTGCCGCTAACATCAAGCTCTGATACGTTGGAGCATCCGATGAAGTATGTCTGATATGAGTTACCGACCGTCTTCTGTGTCGTGAAGAAAGTGTAGCTCTCTCCAGCTTCAAGATGAACGGCTGTCATACGACGCGACTCATCAGTGCCGTCAATGCCAAGAGTGAAATAGCCTGCCTCTGCAGCCTTGAACGTGAACTTCATACCAGCTGACGAGTTAGGCGTTCCACGGAAGCCATACTGGTCTGCCACAAATGACGGACCACCATAGTATGCGTCACGGAGTTGGAAGCGTCTTTTGAACACCTGTGGAAGCATGTGAACTCCTCTGCCGTGCATAGCGTACAGATAGGTATCGTCGTAAGCCATTGTATTCACATATTTTCTCTCCTGGTCAAATGAGCTGACGAGCTTTGCCCACTTTGACAAACGCTTGGTTATCCACAATGATGTGCATCCAGCTTCAGAGAATGGGGCGTTACCATTAACCTGCACGGAACGCATTGCATTATAGACTTGCGACAAGGAGATAGTATTACCGTCTGCATCTATCTGCACACGACCACCACCAAGGTAGTTGTTGCGGAACAGCACAGAGCCGAAGCCTGCATAATAGTTGCGAGCCTTCTCGGAGTCGGGGTCGAGGTCTACCGGTACGGTAAGACCGCAGTTATTATCGGAAGTCAGAATTGTATCACCGTCATACAAGTGATTGAGATACAATCTTACACTTCCGTCCTTCTCCAAGTAAAAACCCAACATCATGTTCTTGGAACGCTGATCCACCGCAAGCAACACGTCTGTAAAGCAGTGATAACAGAATACCGAATATGGGTTAGCGTACTTGTAAAGGTCGGTCTTCCACAACGAGAGATTACCTGTCTCATAGTCGGCACGGTGACAGAACTCAAGCCAACGGAAAAGCTGATACGGAACCTTTTTGCAGCTACTCTTATACTTGCAATAGATACCGTCCTTTGTCTTGTACACAATGCCTTCCTTATGGTTTGATATGCCCTCGTCAGAATTTATGAGCTTGCTATTCTCGTCCACAGCATCCCAATAGTATTCCGTCGTTGTCGCTCCAGATACAGAGTCGCACTGCACAAAACTACCGCCATTCGCATAGAGGTCATTGAGGTCGTCATCATCAGGATAACGAGACTCGAAGTAGTTCGTCCAGTGGTTGTCCTTTTTTATCATATCAGCAGGCTTGCTGACGCCTCGGAACCACGCCATATCATCGTATGTTAGGATTTCATAGTTTTCGACCGGGTTAAGCACGTCACCAGTAACCGTCCATTGTTGGGTTGTCTGATTAAAGTACATTCTACCTGTCGTGTCCTTGAAGCCCTTAGACACATAATGATAATACTTATAATTATGCTCTCCCTCTGCCTCTGGCGTAGTGTCATATCGGTAAGTTGCGCTGAGGTCAAAATCGGAGAGATGTGTCTTCATCTGCTCTGCTGACTCTGTTGTCTCAACAAACGAAGCTACCGGGTCCACCTCCTCAAACGTACCCTCACCATTATCACGATACACCCTATAGTTCGGGCCACAGAACTCCGTAAAGATGTATGGTACGGATGCGTTCATCTTAGAGAAGTTCTCGAGAACGTAAGCAGCAGCCCTCTGTGTAACCAAATCAGCCTTGTTTACTCCGTCATCAACGGTAGTAACGACAACCTCCTTAAAGTCGCCATAGTTAAGGCATTTGTCATTGTATCCAGCACATTTCTCAAATCCGTAGATAGCGGCATCTCCCTTGTCTTGGTTCCAGTTTCCCTTAGAATGGAAATAAGCATTCTTCGGGTCTGTGGTATCAGTACGGAAAAAAGCACACGGGATGGAGTCGATAGACGAGTTCATCGTGTACTTTGGGTTCGTCGAATCGTATGCTATCTGCGCCGGGGTCATATAGTTTTTGCCGAGAGCACGTTGAACGAGGTTGAAGAGCTCTGTTGAGGCTCCGTTATGCGCACCACCAGACTCTGAATAGTCCACCTTTACAGTGATGATGTTGGTCGGAATACTCTCATCGTAAATCTGCACCTTTCTCTTGGCGATGTTTGCAGCGCAGATGTCGTAGAGTGCCAACTGCTTCGGGTCGGTAAAGTCAGAGCGCTTATGCAGCAACTCCATCGACTTTGCTTTCTTGAACTTCATCTTTACGTTCTTAATAGGACGCTTTGACGAGGTTGTTCCCTGGTTAGTAATCGGAACCTTGTAAGCTACGAAGTTTTGCCAAGGTCTGTCGGGAAAATACGCATATACGTCCACATAGATTGTGGATTTTTTATCTGATGTTCTTGACTCCAACCATGAAGGGAAATTGCCTCCATTCTTCTCGTCTGCATAAGTATAGCCTTCTGCATCGATGACCTCTTGGTTGGCCGTGATGACGAAATACGGTATACCGATATTGAAGAGGGCGTTGGCTTGTGGACGCTCGTAGTTACCAGTCTCCACATGAACACGATTGCCGCTGGCTGCAATTAGCTGCGTGGGTTCCTCGGTAATCTGCTGTGTGGCCATAATACCGTTGTTCTCCTCGTACTCGCTAATCATTGTCGAAGTGTCCGACAGTTTGAGCAGGTACTCCTCCCACACTTTTCGGTAGTCATCAGAGAATGTGCGCCACGCCATGATGTCGTAGATGTAAAGGTCTGCAAACTTGCCATCAAACTCAAATGTCGCCTCAGAGTAAGTCGCACTGCGTCCCGTATTATAATAGCAAGCTCCAACATCCTCGCCATTGATGTACATCTTGACAAGGGCCACACCAGCCTTTGGCGATGCACCAGCTTTCTCAAACACAAGAGCAAGCGTGATAACTTCTCCCTGTGTATAGTTGGCGCGGATAGATGTAGAGTCGGTGCTTGCTGCCTCAGTTGGATTTGCACCTACGGTGGTGAAGATGATACTTCCTCCATTGATATACAAGCCAACCGTTCCGTCAAAACACTTCAACAGAACCGCATCATCATACATGACGTTCTTCACTTGGAATGTCATTTGGAAAGCAGAACCGTTTGTCTCCACGTTTTGATTTGCGAAAAGAGGATAGTCAAGCGAAGCCGTCACATCCTCTGCTACGCGAAGGGCCATAATGCCGGGGTCATTGTCCTGTCCGTACTGTGATGTACCGTATGAGTCTTTCACAAAGCCGTTAGATGAATAGTTTGAACCAAACACCTTCAATTCAAAAGTCTCTGTCTGGCCACTCGCATTGACAAATGACGATTTGATAGACTTATCAACATCCGAATTGCTGCGTCTGCGGAGGTTGATGTCAAGAGCCGCGTTGCCCATGCTACTGATAGCGAGCAACGTTCCGTTCACGGTAAACTTCATCGGCAGCAGAGTTGAAGCGTTGCCGTTCTCTCCACTTATTGACAATGATACCGAGCCGTCATATTCCACATTCTCCACACGGTAGGTTAGAGTCTGGGCAATAGAGCGGTTTGTTTCGATCGAGCGAAGCAAGGTCTTGGCGCCAGTCTTGCTGTTAGTGACGAAGAAGTTTGCCGAACCCATAGCTTTTGTCGGGTCGTAAATGGCAATATTCACACTAACAGACTGCAAGAGCTTTACGGTGGCTTCCTCTCCATCGCAAGTCCAGTTCATCAGAATCAACGGTAGTATAGCATTGTCATCAATTACGAATAGTCCTGTGTATAGGTAGTTGCCCACAACACCCGAGTCAGCTTCCACTCCATGGACGCGAATAGGAAGAACGCTATGCGTCAAAGCAACTTCTCCGTTTCCGAAGAGGTCACGAGGATTTATGACTACAGATTGTGTGGCTGTTGATGTAATCGTCTTTTCCTGGAACACCTTCCATTCGCCATTGTAATACACCTCAACAGTCGCATTGATAGACGAAACATTGTTTGGGAACTTGTAAACATTGATAGATGTCTGACCACCACCAACACGCAAAACGGTATCGGCAGTATAGCCGAGCGTCTGCACGCTTGCCACCGACACATCCACGGCACGGATAGTAAGGGATTTGGTAAGCGAGAGAGAGCCGGACTTTACCGTGATACTGAACTTCTGGTTTGAAGCGTTCTTAAAGAACTCCGAAAGGTCTACATTATACAGACCACCCGAAGGCTTGGGCTCGTTCACAGTTTTCAACGCAGTGCCAGTAGTCTTGTCAGCAATGACAATCTGATCCACCTCATCCTCCGTGTCGATGTCGAGCTGAAGGATAAACTCGCTGTTTACTGCAATAACCTTGTTTTGGTTTACGATGGTGAAGTTGATAGTGGCGACAGGACCTCCACCGCCCGAGCCTCCCATGGGAATGTTCTCGATGGCAAAAAGAGGGTCGTTTGCCTGCTCTTCATCATCAGCTCCATAGAACTGGAGGTTCAAAGTGTTAGCCTCCTCGTTCTTTTCAAATTTTCCCGAAACAGGGATGTAGCGTGCTGCGCCACCAGTAGAGAACGCATCAGTGCCATTCACTTCCAGATTGTCAGATGTAACGACTTTTGAGCCACCGCCTCCGAAGTCATTCCAAAACTCAAGGTTCATAAAGTCCGTGACGGCACCTTGGAACTGCTTGGTCTCCATCTTTGTTCCATCTGCGTCAATCACATAAGAAATTACAAGACCGCGCTTACGATATGTAATCTGGCTTGCCTTCTCGTAGTCTGCCAACGCTTGCACGGCGCTTGCAAGGTCATACGGAAGCGGATTGCCGCCTGAACCGGTTGTCTGACGAGGACCACAAAGACTATCAATGATTATGTACGTTTCTGATCCTGCAGCAAGCGAGCCAAAGTCCTGCCAGTTGTCGATGTTTATCCAGTCCTCTCTCTCAATGCTTTCAGATGTGTACTGGTAGGTCTTCCATTTGCCTTTAGCAATAGCAAATGACAATATCATACCTTTCGTTGCTTTAGGCAGTGAAGCGTGAAGGGCAGACAAGTTTGTGTACTCAGCATTATACAAAGAATAGAAAGCGCCATCAGAAAGAGGTACCTCCACCGTTACGTTATAAATAGGACTGACTGGATTGCCCTCAAGTTTCGTTACTCTCTTTTCAAGAGCAGCACCTTTCGAGCCCTCATAAGCTGTGCCATCGGTCGTTCCAAGCTCCAATGAAGAGCCTATGGCAACCATTCCCCCGTCCTTATATTCATAGATTTTCTCATTGCACACAAAAACAGCGTCGAGGTTCACATCTTCAACCGTTGTTCTCACCCATCCAAGAGCCGCCCCTGGTTTCGGTCTTCTGTATTCATATTTGAAGAACTCCTGTGTCGCTATATCGTAATACAGCATCCCAGGCTCACCCGTAACCACAACCGTGTTAGATGAGTCTACAATCGCGTACAGCTTGTACACATACTTGATGTTTTCCACGGTCGTTACACGCTCGTAAAGCTGCGGCAGTTCTTTAAATTCTTCTGTTAATTCCTCTGTAACAACAGATGGCGTTCCATCGGAACTAACTATTAGCAATGCAAGCGTATCTATGTTTATAGTCTCGCCAGTTTTGTGGTGCCAAGCAATGTATTTTTTGGCTGCATACTTCACATTTTTGAGGATTTGATAACTCTCCTCATCCATTCCACGTTCCATGAACGCTTCTTCGGTCTCGAATGTGATGCTATTGTTGCAAAACACGGGAATTACAAGCCTTGCAGATGCATTTGCCGCATTTGTGGTAGAATTCAATGTGTCTTTTAGTGAGTTGATACTCGTAGTGTTGGTGTTTGCGGCATTTTGAGCCGTCTGTATCAGCGTTTTGAACGAATTGAGCTGCGCTGGTGTAAAAACACCTGCGGAAGCCTCGCTCGACGCTGGAATTACCAACTGACACTGCACAGGATTGCCTTTTCCTGTCTGAAACTGCAAAATCACGTTCACTGACGATGATGTCGGGTTTGTAGATGGAGTAACAGCAACTATAGAGGCTCCTTGAAGCTCATCTACGGCACTAACGAGCGTATTCCAGTTCTCGCTCGTCAAAATGCCTTGCGAAGTGGCTCCACCATTGGCAACCTTGCCCTTTAGTGATGATATATCTGTTAAATTCATGATTATTGCTTTCTAATGGTTATTACTTGCCGATTTTGCGGATTGTAACGCCACCGACATTGTATTTTGCTCTTCCAACCACTTTTATAAGGCCGATTTCCTTGCAATACTCGACACACTCCCGAAGATAGGCTTTTGCCACATCCACAGCGTTGTTGTATGCGTCAGAACGCTCCTTTGATGATATGCGCGTGGAAAAATCCCCGTTCTTCATCACAGATCCAAAGCGAGTGGACTCAATATCACCCGACATTAGGTTTTGAGCATAAACGAAATAAGAGAGTGCAACTTTGAGCCCCATGAAGCTGCGAAGTCCGTCTCTCTTATCCTTGTATGTTCCGCCATTTAAAAGTGTTGCAATTTCATTGTTGTCTTTCTCGTTGCTGTCGAGAATTCTAAGGAACAGCTCATCACCGAGGACGGGCTTTATATGTAGCTGCTCTGCCTCAGTGATAAACGCCATTAGCTTCTCGTCAGCAACCTTTCCGATAGGTCGTCCGAGCGAGCGAACGTCAGTAGGTTGTAATAAATGTTCCATATAAATTTATTTTCCTTGGTACACAAGCGGTTGTATCTCATAATCATCCGACGGGTTTACATTCTCTTTCCAGTTGTCGAAGATACGCTTCAAGGCACGACTGATTGCGCGTCGAGGACTACTGGTGTAAGAACTGTAATATCGGAAAGCCTCAGACATAATGTCTGTGGAGAAGCCAAGCGAGCCTTCGATAATTCGGTAGAACACCTCTTGACCAAATGCTATATAGATACTCTTGGTGACACTCTCTTCGGTACACTTGAATTTGGAGTCGAAGTTCTGCGCTTCAAACGATGTAAACTCCGGCTTGTCTTCATCCGACTCAATGGTGACATCCATGATGGCACAAGCATTTTCATCGCCTTGGAAGATGTCAAGACTCTCGCTGATGCTTGCAGAGTTGTCGTTCTCGTCTTTGATTTCGTTACCATTCTCGTCAATTCCGAGTGAAGAACCTTTCTTATGCGTGAGCATACCAGCAAGCAGGAAATTGTTTCGCACATTGCGGTATTTCACATTGTCAAGACCTTCATCCGTGGAAATATTTGTAACCACCTTGTCATATATCGGGCATGGATATTCCCACTTGCCAGCCATTGAGAACCACAATATCTGCCCTTTGTAATTCTCAATGCCGCCACTTTTCCTTATCTGCGCCATGACAACCTCTCTACGTGGGTTGAATGTGTAGATTTTCTTTGTGTTATCCCTTGTGACACGGATATACTTACCTTTTCGGGTCTTGTGGCCAGTCCAGTCGGGATGATAGTTGATGTACACCACCTTTCCGTCATCAGTTTCCTCTTCCAGTCGGCACGTTTCAAAAGGAACATGGGAAACCTCGACAATCTCGCCGAAGATGTTGTAGTTCACATGCAGGGCAAAGCCGTGGTACATTGCCATATCATGGGCTATCAGTCGGAAGATGTCATCCACGGTATCGCCGGCACGGTTGCAGACATACTCCGAGAACTCGGTGTTGTTTAACCCATTGCCCTCGATAAATGTCTGATAACGCTCACAACAAGCCCCTCCTGTGTGTGAACTCTGGATAAGGTCACGCATCCTCTGCGGATAGAGATTATCCCTCCCGTAGAGCTGGATGTTCAACGTGGAGCAATAGCTCACGTCAATTCTTTTCTTGGGCTTTCTTACGTTATTGATATTCATGAGTGCAATGGGTTATTTGTTTGTTTCCGATGTTACATTTCAAAGAAATACTGCAGTGTCAGTCCTTGCAGACCACTACCGATGACTATTGCCACGCCGTAGCGCAGAATGTCGTACCACTCGATTTCGGGGAGGTTGTACTTCTCCCACTGGTAACGCTCGCGGAGTACCATAGGCACAAGAGCGAGAAGATTGATGACGAGTGACACTACGAACCACCCGATGATGCCAAGTGCGTTACGTTTCTTTTCATTGTATTCTGCCATGATGATTACTTAAAAGGGTTACTCTGCAGACTTGGCACCACGTTTCTTGGTGGTAGTGCCGGCTGCGGCTTTTACTCCCTCAAGCTCTTTCTTCAGAGCGGCGTTCTCTGCGTTTGCCGCTTCGAGGTCTGATTTGAGGGTTTCAATCTCCATTGAGAGTGCGCCGTCATCATCTGCTGATGCGGTGGGCTGATCCTCAAGCTGTTTCTTCACGGATGCAAGTTCATCCTCGGTAAGAGCCAGTTTCGCCTTGAGGGTTTCAATCTCCTGCTTTTTTGCAGCAATCTCGATTGTTGCTGCATTACGCTCCTCCACAGCCTCCTTATACGCTGCCGACATGGCTTCGAGGTCTGTCGGAGCAGACACCTCACCATTTTTGCGTGCTTCGACACGAGCGAGGTAGTCACTCGGGTACGAGAGGAAGTCGGAGATTGATTCGGGGTACTCTGCGAGGCGCTTTTCCGCGACCTCGTCGGGGATATTCGCATTAGCATAAAACTTGTTTGTTCCGTTAGGGTGCACGATGACACCAGCCTTTAGAATATAATTTGGTTTTGTAGGCATTGTTCCTGTTCTTTTAAGATAAGTGAATACTTCGATGTAGGCATCACGGTAGCAATCAGCGCAACCGGTCTTCCTTATCGGTTTATCAAGCAACATTCGGTAAAGTCGCTCAATATAGCTTCTGTCTGATGATGAGAAGCCGTTATCGTAACGGCTCCTCATTTCAGTCAGTCGGCTCATAATAACACCGTAATCTTCCATACGTTATTCTGTGTGTGAGCCTGTTTCAAGAGATTTTAACGCTGCACGAGTTGCAGCGAGAGACTCAGTAAACAGGAAGATACCGCTACTTGGAGCACCTTCCTCAACAAGGGTTACAGCCCAACCGCCATCGGTGTCCTCGCTGTACTTATCGTTGGTCATTTCAGAAGCCGTCAAGCCCTGTTCCAGTCCGTAAATCTCAAAGGTGTTCTTGTCGTCAGCGCCACGGTACTTATTTTCAAAAATGAACACAAAGCGTCCATTGGCAAGCTGATCGATAACATTCTTCGAAACATCAGGACCCGAATTAAGAACAACGATAGCTGCCGTCTTGGTGAACTTATTAAGGTAAGTTCCTGTAGTAAGAGCAGTTTGCGTTCCGGTGAAAGGAGTCTTTCCTGGAACAACCACCTTATAAGCTCTACCTGACGCAAGGGCGAGTTTGGAGACAACATTGTCGGTTTGTGCAAGTGTAGCCCAGTCAATATCGTCGTAGTTGACGAGCCAGCCAGTGTTTCTCAGACCTGCCTGCTGTGGTTTCTCGCAGTTCACAGAGATGTCTTGTGCGAGAGCAAAATCACATGTATCTGCCATAATGGTTATTGTTTAATTCATAAAGGGGAGGTTGTAGCCTCCCCCTCTTTGTTAGACTTTATGTTAAATGGCTACCTGCACGAGGTCATCCTCACCAATGACAGTACCAAGGTCTGACTCGGCAAAGATGTAGTTGTCACGCTTGCGCTTATCGAACTCTACATCAAGTGATGACATACGGTCTTTATCTGAGGTTCCTACGAAGAGGTTGCTCGGTGAGCAGAGAACGGCGCGGTGCGGGCAGTTGAGGGTCGTGCCGTTGTCCTCGAACTTGCGGATAAGACGGTCCCAAATGTCAAGCACAATCACGGTATGGCCGTCATACTCGGACAGACCGATACCAGAACTGACGAACTCGAAAGGCATTGTCGTCTTGCCGTACTTGTCTACGACATCGTTACGCAGAGCCTTGTAGAGCGAGTTGGTCATCATGATAGCGTGGTCGGGCTTGTCGAAGATGCGAGAGTCTGCGTCGGTGAGCATATCATCTACGATACCGATAGCCACACCCGACTTGCGGAGGTCTGTTTTCTGAAGAGCCTTAGATGCAGAGCTGTTGGCTGCAATCTGTGTCTGCTGTCCGGCATTATTGGCGATGATAGCCTGCAGGCGCTTCCAGAAGCCATCGGTCGGCTTGAGCAACTTCGGGTCAATGGTATCGGTGATATGACCACCTCCAACGGTGTCAATGCCAGATGAGGATACGTTCTTTGCGTCCTTGTCGCCGAACCATGTAAGACGCCAGAACATCTCGGTGATAGCCTTCTGGAGCAGAGGTTCAAGAACCTTGTCGAAGTAAGGCGTATCGGTGATGTCGCCTGCTTCTGTGCCAGGATGCATTCCATACTTGGCGAGCGTGTTGGTCAGGTCCTCGTAGCAGACAGACTTAGGGATGCGCCACTTGCCCAAATCCCAAGTCTTCTCGATACCAGTAACCTTAATCTTGCTGTAGGTGGGGTCACAGCCACCGCCGCTCTCGCCGACATCACCCATAGAGTCGAGCATACCGAACTTCTGACCATTGGTGAGGTCTGTCACCATGGTACAGGTACGCTCAAGGTCGGGGTCGTTGAAGATTGATGTGAAAAGCAACTCGTTAAGGTCACGAATCGCACCATTGTCGACGGTAAAACTATTGAAGTCTATTGTTTTCATATAATGCTTCTTGTTTTATTCGTTATACATGTTGATTACTACTTGCGAGCCTTGCGCTTTGCCTCCTGACGTTCACGCTGCTCACGGAGCATACGCTGTGCTCTTGTCTCGCCCTGCTGTCCGCCGTTGTTGTCGCCATGAGCCACAAACTTGCGGTTGCTTGCGGTGAATGTGGATGACATATCCTTCAATCCGTCGAGCCACGCCTTGCCACCGGCTTTGTTTACGACATCAAGGATAGCCTTCTCCTCGTCGGTCTTTGCCTCTGGCTCCAGTGCTGCCAACTTTGCCTCAAGGTCTGTAACCTTGCTTTCGAGATTTGCCTTGTCGGTTGCGAGAGCTTCCTTCTCGGAGGTGAGTGTGTTCACCTGCTCGGTAAGGTCGGCTACCTGCTGCGTGAGGTTGTCTACCTGTGCCTTGAGGTCATTGCTTCCGTCACCCTCGCCGTTGCCGTCGCCGTCGCCACCTTCGCCCTCGCCATTGTCGGCAGGAGTGATGGACTCGATAACCTCGTCTGCAACTACGATAGTAGTGCCGTCCTCAAGAACGTATGTTCCGTTGGGATAAGCCTTGTCGCCAACCTGCGGGTCGCCGTCCTCACGCTCTACGGTGAACTCGGTGCCGTCGGCGGCGGTAATCTTTTGGTCGAGGATCTGCACGTCCTCAATCTTGGCGATACCAGCCATAGAGAGCAGCTTCTTTACGATGCGGTTCTCAATCTTAATCTGTTCTTTTGCCATTTTGCTTGATTTTGATGATTTATGTTTTTTCTTGTTGTCAGTATTAGGAGCGAGTGTTGAGGCTATAAAGCCAAGTTCCGTTGCCCGTGCCATATCAACGTACTTGTCTTCGTTCATGAGCGACTGCAATTCCTCGCGGTCTGCTCCTGTGCGCTCAACGTAAAGGTTCAGAATTTTGTTCTGCTCCTCAATGAGAGAGATTTCCTGCGCTGTCAGCTTTGCTTTGAGGTTCTTAATTTCGTCTGCCGTGAGCCTTTCGTCACTCCAAAGGTCAAGCCACGCAACAGCAGGGTTATGAATACACATTCGGGCGTTCTCAAAGCCAAATCTCCGTTCCTTTGGAGCGGCAAGGAGAATGATTGTCGCCATAGAGGAACACTCGCCCTCGATGGTAGCAGAAATTGTCTTGCCGGAGTTACGCAGAGCGTCATAGATTGCCCAACCTTCAATGCAATCTCCGCCAGGGCAGTGAAGCTTGATGTCAATCTCGTTGTCGCCATCATCCATGGAGTCAAGGAACTCTGGAATGTCTTTGTAGCAAATACCGTCCGTGCCGTACCAGTCCTGCAGAAAGACCTTATCCTCCTCGTTGACAATCTGATTGTAAATTCTTAATTTTGCCATTTCTTCTTATGGATTATTAATCGTGCCTCACAGCAGAAATGAGGCAGTTTTGTTTTGTCAATAGCAAAGGTAAGTTATAATAAGCTGTGTGTTCGCCTGAGATAATCAAATAGTGGTGAACGCTGTCGTTCAGTAAATAGATGCGTTTTTGCCAATAAAAAAAGAGGAAAGAGCCGCAAATTAGCCCGTCCCTCTACACTTAAAAAAACTAAACTATGAATCTTTATTCTTCTCTCCAATAGAAAGCAAAGCGTATATCTTTCTCGCTCACCTCCAATTCACAGCAGCTTGTATTTCTCTCTTCTTCACAGTTAAGGTATCTGAACAATTCATCCTTTAACTTTAAGATGTCAAGGTCGGTTGGATTACCATATACGCACTTGACAGTTCCGCTGTTGGTGCCAAAGGCGTAATCAACAAGATACAAACACCTGTCTCGCCAAAATGTTTGGCGCTCCGCTATTCCGTCATCGAACTCGCTGACAATTGTGTCGGCAAAATCTTCGAGAATATTCTTGTCGTCAATCGGTGCTGGAGTTAAATTTCTTTTGTTCATACCCACCAACTTTCTGTTTTTGCCGTTTTGTATACCTTGATAGTTCCTGGTTTTATATAGTGCTCGTATGATGTGTAGTCCATAGACGACGTTCCGTTTCTATAACTGACAGTTATTCCCTCCGCATCCAAAGTGTGACCACCATGAACAGCATAGCCATCGCTCACTTCTGTATGTGGTCGACAATGAATGCCCACACCAATCTGTACTTGCGTGGAGTTTGCCACCTCACGATAGCACCCAAACATATAAACCTTTTGGTAGTTTTCGTGACCCTTGTATTTCTCCACAAGCTCGTCATACTCCTCCTGTGTTTCACATAGATAATATCTGTTTATGTTACTCCATGAATACCCTTTATTTGTGTCTGTCAATATTAGTTTCATATTGTGTCCTTTCCATATTTCTTCATCATGATACAATGTGTTATTTTCTCTTGCTCTTCCGGAGTCTTGTCACTGAACTTGTCTGCGACCCATTCTCGCAGGTTTCTGCGCTTGTCTTCGAGCGTAGGTCGGTTCGTAGGAACTATCGGGCATATTCTCTCTAACATCAATGTTGTTGGATTATCATAACGAGAGTCGTAGAACTCATTGATGAACTTATATAGCTCTTCAAATGACATATCATCAAGAACCTCGTACATCTTGGAGAGAACCAAGTCCGTGTCGACTTTTACGAAACGAGGATTGACAAATTCCATCTTCTCGCCAGTCCATACAGAAACGCTTTCCGAAGAACCGTAATAGCTCTTGTGGTTGTATAGTTTAACCAATACGCCTTCTCCTTGATATTTGCGGCCTCCCGATACATCACATGGAATTCCGAACTCCTCTATATCATAATCTCTCCACCACATTGTGGTCAGGCTCGATGGTGTCGATGCACTTTTTGCATAGTCTCGCATTGCAACAAGAGCATTATTTTTAATATTGTCGTCGGCTTCCGTAATACGAGGATAGTCATAATAAAAGTCACCACAATACCCTCTTGTTGTCCACTGACCGGTCTTTAGACGATTGTCGTCAGCATCAAAATACAGAAAGTTTGTATCTGAGTCGTCATAATAGTTATGGTCGCGTTCTACGATGATATATAGGTTCAATCCTTTGGTGCGCAAGTCTGCTCGCGTAAGATTGTATCTTTCTACTTCCAGTGTTGGGTATGCGTTTATCGTTTCCATAATTGCCGATATTAAAGTTCCTTCAGTATATCTTCGGTTGTTCCCTCGCACTCCCACCAACCTTCTGCGAGGTCGTGGTCTGCGCCATACTCCTCCATGAGGTCGTAGATTTCATCTGACAGATCCTCGTCCACATCATCAAATTCCATATTGTTTGAAGCGAGGACCGAACGGACTCTCTCCACACGCTCCATATCGACATTCTTTCTTACATAGGCAACAGCCAGCTCCAAGTCTGTAGCATCAAAGAAAAGGTTGCCATTCTCCCATTCTGCCATTTCGCGCTCATCATCGAACTCAACCTTGATAAGGGAGAGCATACGCTGCGGAATGGCATCGCTAAGTGAATTGCTCTCTCCTATCTTCATATACTGGTTGAAGATACTTGCGTAGGTATCGAGCTTGATTTCACGCTCAATGTTCTTAACTTCGTTCTCGGTAAGACCCTTTTGGGTAAGGATATTCTTAAAAGTAGCCATAATGTTTAGAATTTTAAGTGATTACTTATTTATCTTATTTGCATTACAAAGATAGTGATTTATTATCATATATGCAAGTATTTGACAAGAAAAGTTTATCTTATTTGCAAATTTATTTCGTTGTGTACCAGAGCCTTGTGGCATTAAAAAGGCTGCCTATCCTCACGGACGAGCAGCCACCACAGTCAAATATGATAATTAGTAATCATCGCATTTCCAAGATATTCCTTCCATGCGATAGGAAGGACTTTCTTTAGCAGCTCGTTACTCTTTGCCTCCTTATCATCAAAGAGCTCACGAACCGCTTCTTTCGGATCCATAGTGTAACCGCACTCATGGTTTCCAAACTCGTATATCAGAGCGTCCTTTAACTGCTCCTCATCGGACAAGAACTCCTTTTGCTGTCTGTCCTGTTCCTCACCCCATTCAACAAAGAGGTGATAATCAGTCTTCAGGCAATAAGCACCACCTCCAAGGGGTTGCAATTTCTGCAAATCTTCCTCGCTCGTTGTCAGTCCCCACTCCGACATCATTTCTTCAAACTGCTTCTGGCTAAAGGCTGCCTTTAACGGCAATTTGCTGAAACTGTCCTGTCGCTGTTTTCTCCAATCTTCGTATTTCATAGTTATTTCTTGTTAAGTTCTTGTCTAAGGAATAAGACAGTTTCCATGATGTCATTATAGAACCACTGCCACGCTAATATTCTCTTTTGTTCATCGGTAACCTTCAGCCACTCTCCACAAATTTTATGGTGACGGATGCTGAGTCTTTCGAGTGATGGGGCTATCTTCTTGCCGTATTCTTCTGCCAACTCGTCATAATCCATTTCCTTGCCGGCAAGAACTCTTCTTGCTAAGCGGGTTGCTGTATCGTGCCAAAGCTCATAAATGGAACTTTCATTTGCAAGCATCAAATGCAAACTATTCATATCGTCGGTGCGCTTATACTGCACCATTTCTAAACTTGTCATAGCGTATTTGTTTTTTAGTCAATAAAATCGTTGAATTCAAACACTTCGGTATTTCCTTCGTAATGTGGCTTCTTGTCACAGACATACCCCATCCATGAGCCATATTCATAAACTCTGTACATGTGGTAGCCAGCCTTTATGAGAGCTTGAAAAGCTGCTTTCATTTCGCTGCCGTGGAATTTCACAAAATCATCGCTGTCAAACAGAGCCTTGTGGTCAAACTCATAAGCCCTACCACTTTTCTTGTGAATACGCAAACCAAGCGTTCTCACACGATAACCACCGTCATTCACAGGGTGGAAGATGTTGTGATAATACCCTGTGCGATTGTCAAGGAAGACATCGCAGATTTTCTGTACTACATCCTCCCGAACTTCTGTCGGTTGGATGTAGTCGTTTTGTGGAATGTTTACTCTGATTTCCATAGTCTTGTCTTAGTTATAATACTCCACCTCGCTCAAATTCTCGATTGCAACCTCTTCGCCATCCTCGTCGAACGCCTCGATGCTCAATATCTCGGCATCTTCAAAATCGGTGTGGGACACATTCTCGTAGCAGTTGTACGGCACCTCTGAATGGTAGTCGTACTCCTCAACGTAGTTTCCACATACCTTGTAGGTTATGAATATTACAATTTTGTCCTGCTCGATTTCGTCCTCAATCTCGCTTGACCAACCGTCTTCTAACTCTGCGTTCTCAATAGATGCGCTGATGGCATTCAATGTTTGCTGTGTAAGTATCATATCTTATTTGCTTTAATTTGTGATTACTTGTTTATCTTATTTGCATTACAAAGATAGTGATAATTTATCAAATATGCAAGTATTTAGCAAGAAAAGTTTATCTTATTTGCAAATTTATTTCCTCCATCCAACGAGTATGAAAAAGGCATCTATCCAAGGAACGGACGGATGCCTTTTCGTTGATTACTGCGCTCTTCTAAGCTCTTCCACGGTAACATCAACAACTCTTGCTGCTGCATACAGGGCGTTACTTGTCAGCTGGCGCTGCCATGCTGTATTTGACGGAGACCACCTAAAGCCGTTACTTTTGAGCTTGCTTATGACCTCAGCCTTTGGCTTTCCGTCAAAAACTAACTGAAGGCGGTCAAGAGAATAGTTTTTAACGATGCTACAGCCTTCCTTCTCGATAGTCACGCTCTCCTTTTCCGAACGAGTTTCTGCTTTCTCTACACATCGTTCACATAATTCCTGGAGCCTCCAGAACTTGTGACGCTGTGTAATAAGCGGCTTCTTTAATTTATCGTTCCATTCTACAACTCGCTTAATATATCTGTCAAGAAGGGTCTTTTCACCGTTCTTGGCAAGCGTTTCAGCCTTGCCGTACAGAGAGTTCACGAATAGACTGCGATGATACGGAGCATTGTTCTCGTCAATGTCGCGTATAGAATTTGCGGTGAAGTCAAGGTCGTGGCGAATTTTATCCCAACGTTCGTCCTCACGTTGCTCAAGAGGCTTCGCATCATCCAATGCTTTGCGGATTGATTTCAATGTCCTTTCTCGCCAAGCGGAGAAGTCCTCACACGCTTTCACATATGAAGCGTTGGCTTTTTCATTCTTTGAGTTGTTGAACTTTGCAGGCCCAGTAACAAAAGCACTTGCTATACGGCTTTCCTTGGCAAGAATCGTAGACACCCAAGAATGATATTTGTTATAGTATTCTTCTTGCTTCTCCGTAGGAATATTGGCAAGGTCTGCATTAAGCCCTTCTTCGTAAGAAACCATTTCAACCTTTGCTGCACGTTCCGGATCCATCGAGGACCAGTTATGAGCCGAGATAGCTGTTTGGTAGAGGTCTCCGAGGTGTCGCTTGTCGTTAAACTTTGTCACCTCATATTTCCCCATTACTGCAGTTGCATTTACCGAGATATAAATATCCTCTTTTGTATTCACATTTGTTAGGCGATGATATTGCTGGTCAAACATTCCAGTACCTCGCTCTTTTCTTGCGTATGGCTGAAAGTCATATACGTTCTCGGCAACACCAGCTTCGCATACCTGAACCACTCTATGGCAGTTCATAAATGTAAGTTTTTCCATATTCTAAAATTATGATTAGTAAATATATGCGTAAGCGTATGGATATCCACCGGACATTTCGGCACCTATCCAAAAGGTAAGTCCTCTTCCTCGGCAGAAGTCTACAACCTCCGTTCCGAAGAAGAATGTTCCTGACGTATTCTTTGGCCCAGGAACGACTTTTATTGCTGGCATTTCGCCAGCTTCTTCCACTACCTCGCATGAACTTGCATCTTCCATATTGCCAATGAAACGTCTTAGCTCTTCGGCAAGCTCTTTTACTTTGTCTTTTTCTATCATAACTTTTATTTTTTATAGTCGTCCAAAATGACAGCGGATTCCTTGTTTACATTCTTCGACTGTTCTCGCTCCATAGGTCTGCTGCCAGTGCACTCTGCCATCATGCTCATGCACTTCAACAAAAACGCCCCACTTGTTTCCCCAATTACCACTGGTAGCAGGGTTTACACGCTCGATTTTATAACCTCGGTACATCATAGTTATCTTGGATTTTTTGTAATTTCAGACTCTTCAAGCAGTTGGATAAGTCGCTCTACTCCATTTGCAAGACGCTTGATGTTTCTCGCAAACTCTTTTTCTTCAATTGTGAAAGGTGATTGCATATTTCTTGTTTTTAGAAGAGAGCCGAGCTAAAGGATGCTCGGGCTCTCGATTAGACATTAGAGTAACGAATCTACGCAAAAGGAACGGAAAGCGTTCTTCTCCAAATCCCAATAGCGGATGGTACAAGCAGGAGCTGCATGACCAGTGCCTTTCACCTCGTACTGATAGAGGTTCTTTGCAAGGGTTCCGACTGCATTTCTGAGTTCGCCATTGGTCTTTCTGAACACAAAGCGAACAACTCCAAGAGCCATCTGAGCCTTGAGCTTGTAAGCGTGCCATGCTTTGCGGAGGGCTTCAGAGAAGCTCATCGCCTTGTGTCTACGAAGCGTCTCCCAAGCAGCCTTCATTACCATACTCTTGTTAATTCTCACTGAATTGTTATTTGCTGTACTTGCCATAATGTTTAGAGTTTTAAGTGATACCTTTTTTATCTTATTTGCTAATGCAAAGATAGTCAAAAGTTATCATATATGCAAGTATTTAGCAAGAAAAGTTTATCTTATTTGCAAGTTTATTTCACTGAATATCAAGTAGTTAGGTTGTCACTTATGGACGCTTTCGACATTGACAAACTTGTACCCACAGAATGGGCAAACCTTGGTTGTGTCTGGCAAGTATGTTTCACGAAAGTTGCGGTAACATGAGTGACACATCTTTGTCTTGCCATTGACAGCTCCATATATAGCCATCGCTAAAATGACAACGATAAGCGCTATTCGCCACGCATTTCCAAGTATATTCTTTTGCTTCTGTGTCATCGTTTTGTTGTTACAGGGTTAAACAAATCGTAGTCGGATGGTACGGAGTTTTCCCAAGAGTAAACAAGCTCGTCACCGACAATATCACGGATGCTCTTTTTCCAATAGATAGGCGTTTCACCTCCTACATAGAATTGAACTTTAGCCACCAGCTCCTCAACCTGCTCCTTGGAGAATTTAACTCCCATTTTGGTAACGAGTCCTACCTTGAATAAATCACAATATGGCTTCGCTTTCCGTACAACATTCACAGCCTTGTTTATATCAACAACTGGTTCAATGCTGGCAAATGTCTTGATGCCGAGTTCTTTCAACTTCTCCATAGCCTTGATGCGTTGGGCTGTGTTGTTTCGGCAATAGCTTTCCATTGACTCCATGCCGGTAAGAGTAAAGCCTATTGCTATGCTGTCAGCAAAAAGCTGCAATTCTTTCGTGTAGCGAGGGAGAAACACCCAGTCCGTGCACTTGGTAAGCACCTGCACCTTCACATCTTCTTCAAGGGCGTGCTCCACGCACATCGTGGTAAGGTCTCGCGTTTCCGGCAACATTGGGTCACTGACAAACGAAAAGAAGAGCGAGTCGGTAGGCTTCATCAGCTTCTTCGCTTGAACAAGTTCTTTCTCGAAAATGGCAAATGCCGTCTTCTCATCGATGAGGCTCTTCTTCAATGACACCGTTTCAACACCAAGGATTGCGGACGTAATCCCATGGCGATTATAACAATAGCTGCAAGTATTGCTGCAACCATTGTATAAGTTACAAGCCCAGTGGCAGTACTCGTAGGCTGCACCACTGGGCTCATATATCGCCTTGCCTTTAAACTTGCTCGGCTGTTTCATCGGCTTTCTCTTTTGACTTGTTAGCAGTCAGCAGTTCGCTGATTTTGTCGTTCACCCAGGTTACGTTGTGTATGAGCTGGCGACAATCAGACATTGCGTCATGCTCCACCCAACCATCAGAGTGAGGGATGATAGAATACGGATCCTCAACATTTGGGTCTATAAGGCGAACACCTTCATAGATGAACGTGCGGCTGTCACGGACATTGAGATACTTCCATGGTAAATTCTTCTCTTCTCTGTCCTTATTGACAACAACGTAAGCGTTGCGAAGGATAGAAATGTCAAAATCTGTCCCTTGACACCAAATAATCACTTCGTCCGCACCGTTCTCTGCTTTTACTTCCTTGATGAAGTCCGTCAGAAACATGAGTACGTATTTCACGTTTGAAGTGTACGAGAATTGTTCCTTCACCTCTTCCGGCTTCTCACTCCACCAATCTACGGTCGCTTGGTCGATGTCAAAGCCATACATCGCACACGATGTACCATCAACAGCTCTGAAGAACTCTGTCTTCTCTCCTGTTACTTTACTCTCACCAAGGCTGAACGCTTTGGCTGCAATACCAATGATAGCAGCCGTAGAACGTCTTGACAATGTCTCCAAGTCAAGAGCGATGTTCACTACTTTCTTTTTCATAATTACGTTTTTTATGTTAGTTTATAAACCTATTCTTTAGCTTCTCATGAAGAGCTTTCATTTTACAGAGACACCATTCTTTGTCTGCCAGAAGGTCTTTGATGTGATATGGAGCGCCATTCTTGCCATGACCATCTGGACCGAGCCACAAATAAGTTTCTTCGTCCACATCATAGCCGTCTATGTATTCCCCGAGTTCTTCAACAAACTCTTGTGCAGAACCATCGCCATACCAAATGGTGGGACAGAAATCCTCGCCTGCAGGACTGAATACAGCAATGTCCACAATATGCTTCCCATCTTGGATTGAAGGACGTACAGACCAGCCTTCTGCTTCTATAGCTTTTAATAATTCTTCATCCATAACGTTAATTCCTAAAAATGTGAATACCCACAATTTTGTGCACCATGTTCGACTGCGCCTTGCGGAATGTATCTGCTATGCGCTTTTCAAACTCTTCCCAAGTCTCATTTTCCTTCCGGGGGGGGGTAATTTATAATGTCCACAGGGACACTGAAACCTCCGTCAAGGTACAATATTGCCTTTTTCATACACAGACCTCCTTATTCAACGACTTCATCAGCCAGCCCTTGCGACAATATGTGGTCCTGCATTAAGTCCAACGCTATATCCTCCGGAAAGTCGGTAACTGTAGCTGCTGCTTTTTCCAGAACTGATGCCTCGCACGAAATGTAGGAATACAACTGGCGAAATTTTCTTACCAGCTCTTGAACCTTGTTATTTACTTTTGATTTCTCCATAATGTTTAGAGCTTTAAGTGATTATTTATCTTATTTGCAAGCGTTTTCGCACTATCACAACAATTCCTCCCATTCGTTTAAGTTGCCTTCTTTGACCACATAGTTGATTTCTCCAGTGAGTGGTGTCTGCATGTGTTCTTTCAAATAGTCGCGGATATACTCATAGACATCGCTGTCTTGCTCTTCCATCCAGTCTGTATCAAACTCTCCCCTTGTCATCACTGCATGAACAGCTTTGTCAAGGGTGCCAAAAACTCCCATAAGTATATAGCTGCATACGGACATGTGTGCATCGGTCTTGAATACTACAAAGACCTCAGATTGTCTTTTGTTTTTCATGCACATACCTCCTTTAGTGTTTGCAGCAAGCCTTTGACAAGAATGAGAAGCGTATGCTCGTTTATCTCGCCGTTAAGGCTTGCAAGATATGGGGTTTCAATGCTGATAATCCGGTTTCGCTTGCATAGCTCGAACGGTTTGCCGTCTTTAACATCCCACCACTCCTGCGTGACGACCTTAAAAGAGAGCGGCATCTTGCCATGGTCTTTCAGCCACTTGTTGAGGCTAATGACTTGGTTCATTATTCCAAAGTCGTCTATCCAATTCTGATTGATAGACTGGCGGAACAATCTACCACCTTGCTCTTCCCACGGAAGAACTTCAACGTTACGCATTTGGGCGAACTCACGACAGTTGTACGCAAAGCTGTTTTCGTTACTCATAATCATCCTCCTCGTCGTCAAAACACCAGTCATTTTCTTCATCCTCTCCGCTTTCTTCCCAAACATCCTCAAATCCCTGGACAGGATCTGCTTCTGGGATGCCAATTATATACTCTCCACTTTCTGTAAGTGCAGGCCATTTGATGTTAGGATTGTTGCCTTCCGGATATTTGGAATTAAAGTCACCATCAATTCCAAAGGCGAGCTCTATGCCAACATGCCTTATATCGTCCGTCACGCGGTCCGTTCCAACCTTACGTCCATCAGGGCAAGAGATAACACCACTACCGTCCTCATAGTCTTTGTGGCTGTACCCGTTCATTTCGGCAAGTAATTCATAAAAGTCCTTACCACCGAACACTCCGTAGCCCTCGTAGCGTTCCTCCTTCCACTTATTACCCTTGTCGTCAACAAGGTAAACAGTATGCTCCTCGCCATTCACTATGCGATGATGCGTATCCATTGTGAACCAACTAAATTGTCCCATATCTTTGCTTTTTAGGTTTTACTATTTCTTGGTGTATCTATAAAGCTCGTCTGTGTCGTACCCAAGCTCATCACAGACAGCATCAATTTTATCAGCAGGAGCGGTAAAGGAGACATAAGCGTCTCCACAATCCTCACCATCCCAATAGGTGCCAAGGACTTCACCTCCGGCTTTTGTAACTTCATACTCTGCGGAACGAATATCCCCTTCGTGCTCGCAATCAACTATCGGGTAATGATAAATCTTAGTTGCCATTATTTTTCCTCCTCCTTGTTTTGGTAAACGATTTCAAAAGTGTCCTCCTTGATGCTTCTGCCAACAAGTGCCGTAAAGACGATGCTTTCACCCCAGTTTTGCTTAAGCTCTTCAAGCTCCTTATCGGTGCTGCGTGTGTGGGTTCCTGTCTTACGCACAGCCCAGTAGAAATGTCCGTCACGCTTTCTCTTTGCGAGGTCGTCCACCTTTTCAAGGTCATAGATAATATCAGAATAGAAACCCTCCATAACCTTCATTGCAGTGTCAAGCATATCCTTCTTCAGTTCGGTTGCTGACTTGAATGTCTTTGTTATTATTGCCATAATGTTTAGAACTTTAAGTGATTACTTTTTTATCTTATTTGCTAATGCAAAGATAGTGATTTATTATCATATATGCAAATATTTAACAAGAAAAGTTTATCTTATTTGCAAGTAAAAATTCACTAAGTTCGTGTCGTGAGCAACTTGATAAAAACTAATGTATTTTTTCTTATTTGCACCTTTTGTCCGCTATGTCATTGCGGACAACTAATTACTTTGTATTATCTTATTTGCATTAAAGGCTACCTTTATTTTGTGGTCTATTATAGAAAGCAAAGAACAAGCAATTACCCGTAATCGATGTGTCACAATAGACATGCGTCTTGTAATTGTTTTTGGCTTCAAGAAGGTCTACAAACCCACTTAATCCATTAGCTTCTTCGCTTAGTTTGCAGATATAGCCAGTGCCGTATTCTGCATCATAATTGAGCGTGTATAAATCACGCATTCCTGGACTTGAAGCAAGTATTTGACGAATGCCAAGTTCTTTTAGAATATTTTTTCGCCCGTGATAAGGAGTATAGCCGCTTCGCAGTAAGTTTTCCGTTTGGGTAGGCAAACACTTTGCAATGTCGCCAAATCTGTTTACAAGCACTCCTTGTTGACTGTTGTGTATTGCTGCCCGGTTGGCAGTCTTATAGTTCAATTTTGCCATACGCTCATAAAAATTTTATCTTTATTTTTATACTTCAAAGATAGTTATAATTTATCATATATGCAAGTTTTTACAAACATAATTTATCGTATATGCAAATTTTATTTCATTGATTATCAATATCTTACATTATCTACATCAATATACTTATAAACATTTATGCAATACGCATCACCCAACAGAAGCCTATTTCTCGTTTTTGATAGGGAGAAACTTAAATGCGATTTTTTGAAGTTTTTGGCTAAAATTGATTAACTTTGCAAGCTATAAACATTTTATTATTATGAAGAAATTACTCACAATCGCGCTGCTGACCTTGCCTTATCTCGGGTTTGCGCAGTCAATCGTCAGCAATACTCATATTGACGGAAATCATATCGTCGTGACAGACAAGCAAATTTGTAGATCGTTCACAGACACTAAGGTTTTGGCTGTAGGCTTATCTGCTGGCAAGGGGCAAGCAAGTGACAAATACACATATTTTCTCGACCTAAAGATTACTTCAAGCGAGAAAATTGTTATGGAAAGAGGTGCGGAAATGACCTTGTGGCTCAAAGGAGGTGAAACGGTCAAGTTGTCTGCCGTTGATAACTCAGACGCAGGGCTTGTTCGCGATATTCATAGCGTAAATGGATTTGTCACACACGACTACAGCGCATATCCTATGTTTGTTGTAACAGAAAGCCAAATCGAAGCTATTGCCACGAAAGGAGTTGAGCAAATATTATGCAATACCACCCCCGATTCATACTCCAAGGAATTCAAGAAAGACAAAATAGGAAAAGCTATTGCTGAACGATGGAGTTTACTTAAAAAAACTCTATTCCCTCAACAAAGAACCAACAAAGCAACAAATAATACAGATAAACCTACGTTCTTTCCCAAACTTTTTGGACTCAACAAGAGTGTTTCGTTTGGTATAATAGGTGCTCGTTTGGAAAGTTTCGACTACGGAGCAATCGGCTTTAATGTAACTGCATTTGGCGTTTACGCTGATTTTATGGGCTGGCCACGAAAGCACGAGAATGATGTAAGGGTAGATAAGTGGAAAGACCACTCGGTGTGGGCTGCACACATTGGCTATCAAATACCATTTCGCTACTACAATGGCAGCAGCATAAGACTTATACCAATGGCAGGCTATGCAAGTATAAAGGAAGGCATTACCGATGGCGGTGATTGGGATGTAAACCAGGGAGGTATTCATAATAGCTTCCGCGTTACCGAACAAAAGGGCGGTTTTGATTATGGCGCGGCATTGGTATTTCAAAATACCGACAAGAAAATCGGAGCATACACCTTCAGTCTTGGAGCGACCAAACACGCGGTTTGGCTCGGCTTGGGCTGGGAATTCAACTTCAAAAAATATTCTGTCACAAACTAACAAAAAATGGCTGAGGCTCTTAGTTTTGAGCTCCAGCCATTTTTAATTAGAACAAAGATTGTTCTTTGGCGATATGTTTCAAACGGTTCTCGGCAACGCTGTAGAACCGTTTGTCTTTTTCTATACCTACATATATTCGATTGAGTCTTTCAGCGGCAACGGCGGTAGTTCCAGAGCCAAGGAACGGATCGAGAACTGCATCGCCCTCTTTGGTTGTGAGCCTGATGATACGTTCAAATATCTCGGTCGGCTTCTGCGTAGGATGCTCCTTCTTGGTTACAACCCGACTATGGAACACGCGGTTATAAAGCTCGTTCTCGTCAAGATTGTTCAGTGCCGTTCCCTGCTCGTATATGCGGATGATGAACTCAACGTTCTGTGAGAAACGCTTCTTGCTGATGATATTCAGCGGCTTCTCCCAGAGGAGGATAGCAAACTTATATCCGTGACGTTCTGCCCACGCAATATACGCTGCAAGTTGAGCTTCGGCGCAGAAGATGAAGGCGTTCATCTTTATCATCAGGCGAGGTATCTGGTCGAGAAAGGCATTTATCTCTTTCTCGCCAAACTTCACACCAATACGACAAAGGTCGCTGTCGTAGTCGTACAACCCCGACTTTGCTATCAGCTTCTTCGAGCCTTCCTTATACATCTTACGGCAGTTTGACTTTGTGAAGTTGTAAGGAGGGTCAGTAATCATCACCGAAAAGCTATATGCTGGGAGATTACACAGCACATCTTCATTGTTCTCGTTGTAGAGCTTGCTTTCTGTTATCTTGTTGTAGTACTTCATACTTTTACTCTTTCTCCAAAACGTTTAACAATCTTGTAAATGCCACGCTCGGTAATACCATACTTGTTGCTCAAGTAGGCAACGATGTAGTTTACCTTGTGTTTCTTTGACTTCATCTTACGAAATTCTTCTACCATAGGAAGATAGTTAAGGTCTTTCGTATCTATGCCATTGTCATTGAGCAGACGGAACAGCTGCTCATTCAATTTGATAATCTCGTATCTTGTCATTTCTAAAAGTTGTCTAAGTTTTCTATCATCTTTATTCTGTCTTGCGCTTCTGTTATTTCCACAACGGAAACAACAGGCTTTATCTCTCGAGCAGCTTCAGCAAATGAATCCGTAAGCGACTCAGCACTCTCGACTCTCTCATAAGCACCATTCATGCTGATTGGCACGCCGGCACCGATGGAGTTCATCACTGTAAGCAGAGGCTCAAATATCTTCGTAGCCTTTGCTGTCATCACAAACTCTCCATTAGAGAGGTTAGCCGGGATAGAGTCGCTCGTACCAGTTCCAGGACCATTGACCTTACCACCTTCTGCAAAATTGGCTGACTTAACCGTTGATACTGCGGTAGCAATATTGGCAAGAACTGTGGCTACGGTTGTGGCTACAGCTGCAAGGCTGGCTGGATATGGGAGCTCCATGGCGTTTGCGACACCTGCAGATATGGCCTTACCCGTGTCAACAGTAATCTTGAACAGCGTAATAATCTTGCTTAGCTTCGCAAAATTCTTGTCGCTCTCACCTATGGCATCCATGAGAGAAATGATGCTGTCACCCACTTTACCCATAGCCTTTGCATAGGCTTGTTCATTTTTCAGCGATGCCTTGTTGAGAGCAATCTTTGCGTCTGACACAGCTTTCTTGGCGTCAATGACACGTTTATTATACTGCTCTTCGGTCTCTGTTTCAAGCTGTCCTTGGTCTTGTATAAATTGCAGGCTTTGTTCAGCCATTTCCTGCTGTATCTGCAGTTTACGCATTTCAAGGTCGGTAACGGCATCAATGTCGTACTCTTGCATATACTGTTCCAAGGTCAGCTTGTTGTTCCAGTTGTCGTTTATGCTTGTAAGTTCTTCTGCCTGAGACTGCTCAACCATCGTTATTTCGTTCTGCAGAGCAAGCTGTCGCTGTTCAAACATAAATTGATTGTGGGCTTGGCGCAGTTGGTCTTCTTGCTGCCATGATTGTTCCAGTCTATTTGCACGCCGTTCTGCATAATCTGAGCTGATGCGTGTGATTTCTGATTGTGCATACTCAACCGATGCTGTGGCTTGTGCAAGCTGCTCCTCCGTAGCCGTTCCGGACTGCTCCAACTCCGCAAGAACTTTCTGGCGATACATCAAAGCTGTTGCAGCGCCTTTCTGAGCGGCATCCTCCTCTTGCTTAAGAGCGAGAATGTCAAGGTCAGCATTCTTTCGGTTCTGCTCCAGCTTCAGGTTTAATTCCTCTCCGGAGCCTTTCTTCGCGACAGACAGACGCGACTCTATTTGCTTTTGCTGTTCGCTAATCTTACGCTTGGTGTTATCATCATCAAGTTTATCAAGTTCCTCTTGGAGTTTCCCTTCTTTGGCAATTATAATCTGCCTAATAGCTTCCTTGGAATTCTCCGTAAGGGTCTCGTCGGTGGCGAGTTTGGCTTTCAGCTGGTTAATCTCACCATTGTACTGGTTCTCGAGAAGGGCTTTTCTCTTCTCGGCACACTCACCGAGCAGGTCAAGCATTGCCTCCTCGGCTTCTGCTACGAGTTTGGTTTCTTCCTGTGCAGCCTTGGCTCTGACACGGTCCTCCTTTGTGGTTTTTGTGGTTTTCTGGCCATCACCCTTACCATTTCCACCGTTGTTTGTGTCAATAGTAGTGCCGTTGCCGTCTGTGGTTTCTGTGGGTGTATTAACGGAGGCTTTTTCCTTTGGCTTTTCCTTTGGCTTTACTGGAATCGGATCGTCAGCGATAGGCTTGATGTGTGCAACTGTACCTTGCGTTAAGGTCTTGTTGTATGCATCGAGCACATTGTTAGCTGCATTTCTGCCAAACTTCTTGAAATCCCCCAAGCCCTCTTGGATGGTTTTCCCAAAGTTGCTTGTTATATCTTTTACTCCTGCCTTTATATCGCTCCAAGAGAAAGTTGCAACGCCTTTAATAATTTTCCCGAGTCCACTGAGAGAACGGCCAACGGATTTTACTCCATCAATGATAAGATTAAATACGAGCTTAACTCCTTCCCAAAGGTTTTTGAACTGTAACGCGACCAGCTGTATGGGCAAGCGCACTAACGCTATCTTGTTGTATAGGTCAATGCACTTATTCATTACCCAGATGATGGCATTAGCTATAGCCCTAAAAGCAGCGGTAGCATAGCTTTTCAAGTTTGCCCACACTCCTTCGCCTTCACTTAGTTTGCTGTAGAGTTTCATAAGCAATTCGAAAGCAAGACTCAGTACAGCAGTGAGTATAAATCCCTTGAACGCAGCCCTTGCCGTGGCTACAAAGCTGGTTACTCCAACCTTTGCGATAGTAAACGCTTTAGTCCAAGCACTTCCTGTCTCAAGTGCAGCAGCACGTTCCCATAGCGTTATCTCTGTTGTTTTCGCTTTCTGCGTCATCTTCTCCGCATTGGCAAGCTCGCGCTTCTTAGCTACAAGTTGTGTTTCAATGCGCTCACGCTCGATAGCATTCGCACTCTCTAATTGCTTTGTAAGAGAAGCGGTTTGCTTTCTCAGAGCAATTTCATTGTTTTGACATACCTGCACTTGTTGGGTGGCTGCCTGAGCATTACCAACAGCAGAGTTCTTCATCTGAGTAAATGCAGACACTGCACCATTAATGAGTTTGGCGAAAGATATTCCTGCTATCACACTTGCTATAATCTGTGCTATGTCGCCAAAGTGTTCACGCACAAAATTGACAAGCTCACGGAGTGCTTTTAGCGGAGCTACAAGTGCATCCGAGTTGCTATCATATATAGAGAGCAAGAATGCCTCCCATGCAGACTGCAGACCCTTCACGCTCTGCGAAACGGTACTCATAGATACCTCAAACATATCTCCAGTAGTACCTTGTGCCTCTTGCAGACCTCCGAGCTTCGTTTGGAGAGCATCGATGTTGTTGAGAAGAGCCATTGCTTGTGGAGACACACGACGACCAAAGACATCAGCAAGGTCGTTTGCCGACGATGCTGAACTCATTATACCGGAGTCACGGAGTTTCTCAAGGGTCTTTGTAAGACCGTCCGTTTTCAAAGACTGCTGGTCAATGCTTATTCCGTACTTCTCGAATACCTTTTGCTGCTTTGCTGTTGATGTTGCAAGTCCAAGCATCACCATACGAAGGGCGGTACCAGCATCAGATCCCTTGATGCCGACATCAGCAAGAACACCAAGGGCAGAGTTTACCTCCTCGATAGGCTGACCAAGGGCATGACCGAATGGAGCCGCATTTTTCAATGCTTCCGCCAACTGGCTTACGTTTGTGGCAGAATGTGACGCTGTATAGGAAAGCGAGTCACTCACATGCGCCATACCTTCTACACCCATATTAAAACCATTGCTTACATTGGTCATAATGTCGGCTGCTTCTGCAAGACCAATCGTATTGGCTTGGGCAAACTGCAAGGTCGGCGACAAAGCATTTGTGGCTTGAGCAGCATTTAGACCGTTTCGGGTAAGATTCTCCAACGCTCCTGCCGCTTCAGCTGCTGTATATGCCGTTGTCGCTCCAAGGCGTTTCGCTTCGTCTGACATCATTTTCATGTCATCTGCGCCTGCCTGTGTAACAGCATGAACACGAGCCATTCCGTCATTAAAGTCTCTACCTACTTGGATTATCTTTTGGCCAAATGCCATAATTCCACCGCCAGTAACAATACCGGCGATGGTTGAGCCAACTTCCATGAACTTGCTCTTGATGCTTCCAAGGGTCGTTGTAACAGAGGCTGGGTAGTTACCAACATTTCGATAGAACCGCAGCGTTCCCTCCTCGGCACCTTTCAGTTCGTTGGTAATCTGAACGATGTGGTTCTTCAATTCTTGACCTTTAGCACTATCACGCTCTGCCCTTGACATGGCATCATAGGCAGCAGTTGCATTTGAGAGTTCTGCTCGCAGCTGCTTCAGCGAGCCCTCATTCTCCTTCTGCACCTTTATCTGGTTCTGTACTTGGCGGCTAAGCGTATTGATAGCATCGCCCTGCTGCTTCATGAAAACACGGCTTGCCTCAGACTGCTTGTCGTATTCAGCCTGAGTGATTTTGCCGTCTTTGAGGTCTTTTTTCAGGGCGTTCATTTGCGCTCTGGCTTCGTCTATCGCAGCCCGATACTTTGCCATTGCATCAACAGCCTCCTGGTACTTTACTTGTATATCTACAATCTTGACCCTTGTGTCTTGACTTGTTGCCATTGTATTTACCTTATTTGCATTGTTAATTAAAAGTTTCTAAACGGTCTCACCCATCTTGCGTCAGAACGATAACCGAAGCCTATACCCTTGTCTATTGAGTCATTCGTGGATGATTTGTACAGATGATAAACGTAGCATCGCAGATTATCTTCGTAATATCTTGTCGAAACGGTATAGGTGTATGAGGAGTCTTTCACTAATGCCCCTGCACCAATCGTTGATAACAGAGCTTCTATCTCATTGAGGTAGCTCCCTACAAGTTTCCATTCTGCCACAGAACCTATAAATCCACACTTGCCACTTGGGAAGATGAAGTTCTTAGCTATACCGGCTGCACTGTATGGTGCTTGAAGGAAATAACCATCAGACTGGGTAATTGCTGCTGCAATCTTTTCAGTGTTCTCATATCCATTAAACTCCGTAGTGCTTGATGACAAGCCGCTGACCTCCATGTTACGCCCTCCAAAGTACACGCGGTCTCCGTTGTTCGCATCCGTGGTTGCAATAATGAATCTGTGCGTGCCATCGGAAACTGCAATACCCTCAACCTCGCTATGTCCTTTTTTCGTTGCCACCCACTCATTTTCTGTATAGAGATTGTAATCTTTATCGAGAATTAGGGCGTGTTCCGAATCGAGTTTTGTAAAGTCCACTACGGTTTCACCTACTACAGTGACCGTTTTTGTTACTGAGCGCATCAAGCCGTTTACTCTTGCTCTTACAGTCACTGTGGTAACTTCATCCGTGATGATTTTGCTCACAGATAGCCTTAACTCCGTATCAGAGATTTTTGACAGCACGACCGCACTGTTACTTGACACCATTGTAACCTCGCTGACAGACGCCCCTCTTGGAGAGTACACAATCTCAAATGTAGCTGAGCCTGTTCCGTTTTCTGCCTTGAAACTATCGTCTCCGTTTATCGCTATACTACCATCCTCTATAGGAGTGGTATGTAACGGCACACTTGCAAACGGACGGACATGGGCACCGCTCTGCTTCGACATTTCGTAATACTCGACATTAGCTCCAAAATGCGCAATCCATTCATAGTTAGCGTTCTTTTGTGTTGAGCTGTGGTAATCACAAGAATTTGCGCTCACAAACAACTCGTCAGCTCCAATCAACGCAAGGAGTCGGTTAATCTGTGTTCGCTTGCTTCCGACCATATACCACTCGCCAAGTGCGCCAATATAGGCAGTCTTGCCGCTTGGAAAATCAGAACGTTCTCTTAACTCTGTCACCGCAGCTATTCCTGCAGACTTCATCGCTTCTGTGTTAGAAGAACCACCAAAGTCGTTTTTTGCTAAACCTACGTCGTCGGCTGAGGTTTGGTTAGACACGAGTTTGCCTTGTCCCATATCCTTAGATGTGTAGTAATGCTTCTTGCCTACGATAAACCTATGACTCCCGTCAGATACCGCAATGCCGTCAGCATCTTCATTATCATTACCTGATGTCTTCCATTCGATTTCATTATAGAATTTGCCGTTTCGGTCTACAATAAGTATTCCTGCGTTGTCAAGAGCCGTCACAGACCACATATCGACAAAGCGCACACTAATGACGAATGAACCGCTTAACGCCATTCCGTTGTATTCGGCTTTCACGGTTATCGAAACCGTCTTGTCTTCTGTTATGTTTGAAGCCGTCAAAGTGGCTGAAGGTACATCAGAGACACTGGCTGTAATGCTACTATCGGTAGACGTGATACTCTTAATTTTTGCAAATGTATTGTATGGGCGTACCAACACTCCGACTTTAGCAGACCCTGAGCCATTAACGGCATCAAAGGACATATCGGTGTAGCTTCCGTTCAATGACAAGACTATAGAAGGCTGCACTATGGATATTGTCATTGACTTTGCGAATGAAGAACCGTCCTCCAAGGTTGCCGTAACGGTTATGTGGACTGCCGTCTCATTACTTGGCAAGGTTGAGGCTGTGAGTGTAAAACCCGCCAGGCTTACGTTAGAAACATTAACAAAGCTATTATCTACAACAACATTTACAGACTTGACACTTACATCTGCGTAGTTTGGAGAGAACGTCAACATGTAATCGTGACCGATAAAGTCAGCAATGCTTGAGCCACCAATAATTGCCACGTCATTGACCTTAACAGAATTGTCGTTTTCGTGTTCGTCACCGAACTCATCCGTTATCTGCAGTTGGTCTATGTCAGACACGAAATAATACATCTTTTTACGCACACGTTCCACCAAATCACCTTCAGGGCTATAGATGTCAAAAATGAATTTGAACACATGAAACTTTCCGAAATCGTCTCTTGTGAATGTTAGAGTTTTATTGACTCCAGCTTCACAACGCACATCATCATAATAAACTCGCAACTTGACATTCATGTCCTTTGTATAGACTACGTCAATTCCCCTTGTTTTCGTTAGTCGTAGGTTTACTACTTGCGGAACACTGAACGTAATCTGATACGAATTCCCCTTGAGTTTATCAGCCTCATAAGGGCATACATATTGCGATATGTAAGAACCGTTAATAGGTTCATTAAGCGTATTGTATGTGGTGCGCCATTCTCTATGCTCATTGTTTGTAAATATCTCATACCGTATTGGGCATCTATTCGAGGTGTAATTTCTCTCCAGTTGCAGTTCAAAACCTATGATACTATTTGTTATACGGTACGAATACCCAGTCTTGTCTGCATCTATTCCCTCTGGGATTGCATATATCGGTGTTACATACGGCAGTTTTACAAGCTCTACTGTACTGATACCATTTTTATCTCGCTGTATAGTGCTAACAGCAAAGCAACAATTGTACTTCTGCAGATACACTGGTATTGACTCGTCAAAATTCTTCAAGTCAAATTCGTTAAGGATAAACTTCTCCTTGATAACGGCATAATCAGCGAGTATCGACTTTAAATAGCCATAGAACTCATCCACGTCAGCGAATGGCTCAAACGTATTCATTCTTATGTGCTTGAATTCTACGCCATACTCATTAAGCATAGGGCGAGAAGATGCGTTAGAAACATCCTCGAACGTTGAGTCTAATGCTCGATAATTCACATAGCCGAATATAGGTTTGACTTCTGACTGCACTTGCTTTTCGCCATTCCATACCTTTATGGTGCGTCCCGTGAGCACGTTTGGGTAAGCCAAGTCCGTGCGAAGTCCAGGGTAGAAGCAGGAGGTGAATACGGTCTTCTCGTCATCAAGACGCTTGTCATCAATACTTAGCTGGCCATAGCCAGCACCATACAACTCCAATTCCTTCAGCTTCTCTTCTTCAGTTTTATCTTTCTCAGTCTCCGCCATGAGGAAATAATTCTCACGACCGAAATTGCTGTTATACGTTTTTGTCGATGTCGGGTTTTCGCTTGAACCGGACAGTATCTTATTTGACCAATCAAGGCAGTCGCCATTTACAACTCTGTCTCTTAATTGGTTATAGTACATTGCAGTAATAGTTATGCCGTCTTTTTCTACCCTTGGCAGTGCTCCATTCAGGTAGAAGAGATTCTTGATGAAATCGAAGCACGAAATATCGGGCAGGTTCTCCACTATGTCCATTTCTGCGGGTAGTCCGTCAAATTGGACAGTTGGTGTAATGCTGAGTATACGCAAATACGAGAATGTAGCAGTATTGGAATAATTAATTCCTGTAGCTATCACGTTGTTATCCGCATCTTTAGTTACCCATCCCTCCGAAAGCGAACCGCTCCAAAAACACAGACCGAACTCGTCATCATCGGCAGCGTCTATGGATAGCTTGCGCACTTCGTACTTTGCACCAAAGTCGAACTTATAGATGTACTCCGTTTCCGTTTCTTCTCGTGAAATGGAACGTAGTCCCATCCAGTCGTCCGACTCGTCACTATAGGTATCGATGTCGGCTTCTTTGTCTTCATTACCCTGCTTGAAACGTAGGATATATATCCACCAATAATCTTTCAGTTCAGCCTTGCCTGTCTCGATGTCTTCCTTAGACACACGAACCTCTGCTTCACCACGAAGTTCACTATCTATTCTACATCTGAAAAGCCCCGAACCTTTCAAATCTTTCTTTATGGCAAAGCTCTCTTTTAGCTCACCAGTACAAGCATAAAGCTCCCAGTGTGTGTAATAATGATTACCTTCTCCGTGTCCTCTGCTTTCAATATGCTTGCTTGTCAACTCGTTTTCTTCGGTCGTTGTGCGGTTTATGCTATAGCCGACATTCTGGATATACTTGTTGCCATTAAAAAGCACGGCCATAAGATTTGAGTATTTTTTCCAACTGCTCAAATCTTTGTCCTTGGTTTTTACAATGTCACGATAACTATCCTGGGCTCCTTGGTTGGTTGATGTGACTTTCCACTTAGTATAGTTTGCCACATATACCCTGCTACCTACGTTCACATAATCGTCCCAAAGAGGTTTTCCTTCGAGGTTAGACACGGTGAACTTATTTCGCGTTCCACTGCTTACGCCAATGCCGGTTATTGGCAATACGCCATATGTGATATAGTCATCATATACGCACTTGCCGTAATAACGCTTATTGTTGAAATTAGCCTTTGGTAGCAAACCCATACTGTCAGTCAACTCTCGCCCTAAGGCAAACTTCACGCCGTAATGATTATTAATGAGCTGTATCAAACGGTATATAGGGACAACTGGCTTTGGCGGTACTCCGTTTGTGTACGGTATGCCAGCATCATAGTTGGGATAAAGTATGTTTTCTGTGTTCTTCTGATTGTGGGTAGGCAATCCGTAGATGAGGCTATCGTCTCCTGTTTTCCAAACGAACGTGCCAATGGATGGCAACTCGTTCAACTTTATAGAATCGCTCTGCATTTTCTCGAAAGCCTTGAGCACACGCCAAGTCATTACGCACGAAAATGAAGAAGCGCCAATCTCCGACACATGAAGGTTGGCATTGGGACACAAGCAGACTCCATTGATGTAAAATTCTGCATCGACGGATATTCTTGCAAATGCCGAAGAGTGACGAATGTCATCAGCAATATCCAGCACTCTGCGATTGTTTGCAGTCATAGGCAGCTTGAACGTATATGAATAGGAACACGTCAGCTTGGATATGTCCGAGAATAGATTGCTGACCCACTTCAATGTAATACCTGATGGTGTGGGTAAGTCGAGATTATACTTCTCCCCATCTTTGATTATGTAAAGCTCTTCTTTTATCATAACTATAGTGCTTGGCTTGAGTTGTCTGTTTTTCCGATAGTGATTTCATAATCTGACAGCATGGTCTTCGGATCCGTAGAATAACTTCCGCTGCTTACGCTTATTGGGAGCCACAATTCCGTGCCGCCTTTGTTCTTGCCGAGATACAAATCAACGATTGGTGCGCTGACAATTGTCTTGACATATTCCAGGATGTCCTTTGGAAGATTGACTGCACAACACTTGATGGTCTCTTCGCTTGTTATCTCTGCAGCTCGCTCCATACCCCCAAAAAACATTCCTCCGAATTCTCGCTCAACTTGAAGCGTGTCTGATGAAGGCTTGGTCTTTACCGTAGCCTTTCCTTCACGGAATAAATAGAACTGCAGAAAGCCAAAACGGTCTATCCAGCGTATGTATAAACCATCCTTGTCATTGCAAATTCGCATATTCACCGTTTCATTCACAATCTTCGCCATGTCCGGAAAGGCAAAGTTGAAATTCATGTCGAATATTCCGCTCGTCACTTTCTCAAGGCAAATATTATATTGGGCAGTCCTTATAGCATCAGGGAAAGAGATAGCAGGGTTGAGGTCAAAAATACCGTCTGTTTTGGCGTTACCAATCAACGATGTTTCGAGTTCTTTGGTATCATTGTTCCAGCGAACAATATCTTCGTTATAAGCAAATTCCGTGTCCGTCCGTATGGTGCCGTCAGCATTTACATAGTTCCAACGTCCTCCACTATTTGAAGCCCATGAATCATAAGCCATTGTGCTAAGACTATTCTCTAAAGCATAAACAACACCATGCTCTTTGTTCAGAACAATAAATGGGTCTGTTAGCACTTTAGAATAGGCAGGAAATGTCGGCAGATCACCGGTCACAACCTTGTCTATTCTATATCGGAATATCTGGGCATTAGCGCCCGCTTCGTTACCGTCAAATTTGGCTGAGGTTAGTTCTCCGCTTTCGGCGCGAAACATGGAAACGTAGAATGGGAAGTTCCTAAACCATACGACATTACGGATATGGCTAAGGTCTTTGCCGTTCCACTTGAAAGCTCCGTACTTGCCAAATTGCTCGCCAATCTTCACACTTCCCCAAACTGCGTTTAGCGTAAGGTCACTTGCAAGCATTTTTACATCGCCATCGTTCAATGATATATAGACGGTGGCAGACCTTACTTTCTCCGGCTTACCAATAAGCAACTGCAGAGTCTTGGAGATATACACTGACGCTTTGCCATGGAACAATGAGGCGTTTAGGGTGTAATTACCGCTATCCGATTGTAACGAAACAGCAAGCACATTGTTTGCCGATTCGTCATTAAGGTCTATTTCGATGTAATTGGGATTAAACGCAAAACACCAAAGGTCTGGATATTTTACTGTTCCAGACCTCTCTACTCCATTTACCGTATATGATATTCTTTCTGTTCGCATTGCTTTATGTATTTTCGTTGTCTTGATGTATCTTGTCTATTTCCATATCGAAAACGCCAGCGGACTCTGTTGCTATCTTTTCCAGCTCCTCCTTGAGGGCTGTATCGAAGATATCGTTATAACCTTTATCACGATAGAGCTTCGTTCCATTCTTCATTATAGAGTAGGCTATAGCACCGCTTAGGCGAGTCAGCCCCTGTTCGGGTGTGCCGTTCTTTGGTATGAGGTTTTGATACGAGATACCCTTGGCAATAATCCAGTCACGGATAATGCTCGTGAAGTTTCTCGGAACATTACCCGGTCCTCGACCTCTTTCCATTGTAAGGAAACTGCTTGCACCTTCAAGATAACCCCCATTGGCGTTTACATTAACCTCCAAAGAAGCAACAGACCTTCCGCTTGCTATACGTCCCTGCTGTGACATATGCTGTATAATACCCGTCTTGACAGCTTCAAGGTGCTGCTTGATGATGTCTTGAATACTCGCTGCTGCCATAGGCTATTCTTCTTCCCTCTCGTCCTCAGAACGATGTTCGTCAGTACAAATGATAACACCTTCCTCCTCGATGAGAGGTGGCGTGATAACGATGCCTGTCACATTTTGGTCAAAATAGTCATACAGCACACGGTAAGACAGCCTACCTTCTATCTGCTCGAACAGACCACTCTCATTAAGACTCTTCACGAAGCGGATGCACAAGCGCTTCATCTGCTCGATGATGTTGTCATTCCCCTCTCCCTCAAAATCGAACTCCGTTGAGGCTACAAAAGCTATCTGACTCTGCGGATAGTCGCGCACCTGCGAGTAATCAAAGTCAAGGTCCCCCGATGGAGGAAGAACATAGATGATGGTAGGTCCATCGATGTGGTCTATCTCATCGTTGGCTTGCGACCAGTTCTTGAACATATAGGCGACACCTTCCAGGCTTTCAACGATGGAACGTATCTTCTGCTCGACGGTTCCGTATCTGGCTGTACCTTTTAATTCTGTATTTCCCATATCAACGCTTCCTAACTTTGTTATTGTTCATATACTGCTTGTGAAGCCTTCTCTCAAACTCGGATTGCATATTATCGTTCTTCATACACTGGTAGATACGGACCCAAGCGACATCGCGCACATCATTCTGATTGGTGATGCCCATTCGTCTCGCATACCAGTCAAGAACACCGAAGCTACCAAAGTCCAAATCACGAACGCCGGCAGCTTCTTCCTCTTTGGAATATGTCTGCTTGATGTCTCCGAAGAGCTTATTTATTCTCTCCAGTTCTTCTTTGACAAACGAGAGAAAACCAAAAACATCGTTTACATCAGCGTCCATCAGGTCCACTGAGCTGATGTCAAGGAGGATGCGCACACATTCGCTTATCGGATCTTCTGCAGCAGTCGCACTACGCAGGTCATCAAGCGTTCCATACGACAAAGCATTGAGGTTTTTAGGGACCTCAACGCCACAAAGAAAAGAAGGGCGAGGCTGCGCATTTAGCCTTTCAAGTAAATCCTTCTGTACCTTTTCGGCACAGCATGGAAGCATTACAAGAAAGTCCTTATAGGAGCACTCGTCACCATTATGCTTTTTGTATCGTGATTTGTTCTTCTTCATATTGGACAAACTTAGCTATTAATAGCGATAATTATCTTATTTGCATTTAGGTTTTACTGAACGATGCCGTTCATTCGTTTTGCCGTGCAGCAATCTTAGCTTCACGCTCTGCCTCCTGCTGCTCTATGAAATCCGAATGGAAACGAAAGGCCTTCTTGGGATTAAGTGTAAGCCCCAAATATGCCACAAGTTTCTCCAGTTGGTCGTATTTCAAACCTCGGGAGCCGTTGAGGTACGATGACAGGCTTGTACTTACAATTCCACATTCTGTAGCCACTTGGCAGACTCGGAGGTTCTTGGCTCCAATCGCCATCTTAATTTTCTCTCTGAACATATATTATTCGTTTATTTGTTAATTACATATTTAAGCCAAGCAAAATGCTTGCGCTTTTTCGGATATTCCAAATCTTCCTGGTTTTTGTACGCCTCTCGCTCAAAGCAGATGCTTCGGTAGGCAGTATGAGTATCGAAATCACACAGAGGCAAACGTATCAGATACTCAATGATGTACCAAAGGTAGAAGAACACACCAAGGAGTTCGATGCATTGCTTTGAGTGAATACGCTCGTGGTTCAAGTCCACATAGCCGATGCCTTTCTTTAAGTCGTTCCGTACAAACAGAACACCGAAGAAGAACAGGGCTTTGAAACCCTTGATTGGTATAATACTGTTCTTAATGACTATCATAATTATTCCTCCTTTTCTTTGCTTTCAAGAGTAAGACCGAGATACATGCACAGTTTCTCAAGGTCATCATACGGAAGCGTGCGACGACCATTCAGAAACGCAGAGAAATTCTGCTCCTTGAAATTGAGGTCGACACAAACAGCTCTGTTCTTAACACCAAGTTCCTTCATGCGAAGGAAGATTTTTTCTCTTATTGTTATAACCATAATCGTATTGTATTATTCTTTTCTTACTTTTACTTTGACTTTTGCTCCTGTAGTCGGCTTGCTTCGACGGAAGAACATCGACATCATCAAGGCATCCATATAGTCAGGAGAGTGGCCGAGGATAGCCTTCATTACTTCCTTTTTTATGATGCCTTTTTTTGCTGTATCATTATCGATGTCAGCCTGTTTCAAGGCACCAAGCTCGTCTTGTATGCGCTCCCTTTGTTCTGCCGTGCAAATGATGCGTATCTTCCTGGCGTTTATCAACTCGGCTAATTTGAAATAGCACTCGGCGCGAAGGTTTGTATATCTCTCCCGGTCTAAGGGGTGGCTGCCTCCATGAAATTCCTTTATCCCATTTAGGTATGACTCCAAAAATGAACCTACGCCATCCGCATCCACAATTGTAAGCGAGCGAGGTATCTTTTCCTTTATCATCAACTCTTTAAGAGTCGTTTCTACCTCCTTGCCTGGAGAATACTCTTCATCAACCGCTATTGTAGCCACGTTTCCAACCCACGTTACGCAGACAAATCTATCATGTCCCTTACCCGCTATATCCGCAGCACAGCTTCTTCCGCCAGTCGGCAATATGTGTTCGTTATGAAACAAATCACTAATGGCATCAAAGTCGCACAAGGTGGCAGGGTCGTCATCGTACTCAAAGTTACCAAAGTAAAGACGCTGAACCGTGATAGGATCTGCTCTTAATAGGTTGTCGATATACGCCTGGTCTATATGTGGGTTGTCCACTGGAAGTGATTTTATAAAACGCCTATACCCCTTAAGGGTCCCTGTCTTGGCTGGCTTGACGAAATCATTATATATCCAGTTGCGCCTTGGGTTACAAGTGTAGAGAGCCTTTGGCACCGTATGCCAAGTTGAACCGTCAGTTCGTTTTCCGTTCAAGACAGAGAAACGACCTTTCAACACGGAAATGGCTTTTTCACACACCTGCTGTGCCTCGTCAACAAAGAGGTCTGTGATGCCGAGTGAACCCAGTCTGTCGAACTCGGGGTCTTTGGGAAGGAACTTCAAGTCACGAAAGTATATAACACTTCCATTACTAAAAGTTGCCGTCAATCGTGTGGCGTTGTAGTCTACAGCTGATGTGTAATGCAGCAAGGACAATACTTCAAAGAACGTGACGATGGTCGTATCTTTCAGTTTTACCGACTCCTCACGGCAAACAAGACCGACCGACCCTGGCATATTTATCCGTCGTACAACCTGCCACAAACAGCCGAGGAAGGTCTTTCCACCACGGGCACCTCCGCCATACAAGACTTCCGTAACCTCTTCATTGTTTTCTGAGAGGTATTCCAAAGCTTGAGCCTGTTTGTCAAAGACTTCAACGGTGACTTCCATACTCCTTTTGTGGGACTGTTAAATTTGTTAATTTTATAGATGTTCATACTTTTAAAATTGCCTGCTGGTTATCAGCTTGTTAGCTTACATTCAACAACTCTGTCATCCGTGTGATTATCTGCTCTCTCGTATCGTTTACAGCACCAGTGATAATGGATGAAGTAGAACGCTCTTTTTGAATCAAATCATACATTCGCTCGTCGAACGTATTCTTTCCAAGAAGATACACACAAGTGACCACATTCTTTTGACCGTTTCTGTGAGCTCTGCATTCGCATTGGTCACAATCAGCCGAGGTCCAAGGCATTTCCACGAAGAGCACATCTGATGCAGCTGTTAGGGTGATCCCAACTCCTCCGCTTTGGATGTTCACAATAATGACTTTGCACTCCGTGTCATTCTGAAAGCTATCAACACTCTTTTGCTTTTGCTCGGGGCTATCTGAGCCGGTAACTGTTACAGCATCAGGGAAAGACTGCTTAATTTTGGATGAAATGCTTTTATGTGCTGTAAAGACAATGACTTTCTTTTGAGCTGAGATATAGTCGGCTATGATTTTCTTAGCCTCGCTGATTTTCCCTTCTGCTGATATTTGTCTCAGTACGCCAATCTTGACTATCGCCTCATTGGCGATTAACGTCTTTAGTTTATCGTCTGAAGCATCTTTGTATTTTTTCAAATATCGGGCAAGGTCTTGTTCGGCAGAGTCATATTCCTTTCTGTTCGTAAGCTCACAAGAATAATATTGCCGTATCTTTTCGGGGAGTTCTTTAAGCACGAGTGTCTTTTCTCTCCGGAAGTAACAAGTGCGCCATAACAAAGAGTTTAGCAATCCGAGTTCTTCATTTGTCACAGAGGATGAGCAAAACCTGCTTATGAAGCGCGTTGCTCCACCAAAGTCGTCAATACGCCCCATAACCTTCAACTGCTGCACAAGGTCTCGGACTCTCGTTACTACAGGTGTGCCAGTAAGCATAAAAACATACTCTTTTCCTTTGCATATAGCTTCGAGATATTTTGCGTAATGACACGAAGAGTTCTTTACTCTGTGACTCTCATCAATTATGACGGTCTTGAATATGGATGCTCTCTGGTCTACTACGAGATTTTTGACAGAGATGCGATTCCCTTTAATTCTGCGGATGAAAAACTTTTTCACGGACTCGTAATTTGTGATGAACACATTGCACGTTCCCGTAATGAACATCTGTTGCCAGTTGTCTTTGTTTCCGTTGTCGAGGATTACGGCGTTCTTGCCGATGAATTTCATGAATTCTCGCTTCCAGGTCATTTTCATGGCTGCAGGACACACAACAAGGCATGGGTATGCTTTTGCAATACTCACGGCAGCGATACTTTGAAAGGTGTTATGAGTCACAATATAATCTCTCGTTATGTAACGATGGTCTTTGTTGTCAACCATGATACAACGTGATTTCTCCTTTCCTGCGCTCTCGATGTTTACGATAGTCTTTATCTTGCGAGCCTTCGGTCCATATATGTATATGCGCCAATTTCGGAATAGTTTGCCACCCTTTTCGTAGTAACTTTCACGTTCGCTTACTCTGACTATGTAGCCAAGCGACCTTGAGAGTTCTGCGAAGTCTGTAGCAAGACGTTCCGATGCAGTACTGTACTCCCACACATCATCTTTTATCTTGTGCCCATCTGTGTCAAGCAATCCTTCAAGAAGGTCTTTTCTCACTTGTATTGAAGCGGTCAAATACTCTTTTGGGATGAACTTGCTAACGCTTTTTTCGCCATACAGACCGAGTTTTACAAGAGCGTGCTGCGTTTCGTACTCTGCATTTGAGCCTTTGTTGATGGCGAAAGTGATGCCGTCGTCGTATTTGAAGTCTGTAACTTTATCTCCATTGTTGAGCCTTTCTGCGACTTTCTTCCGCAACTCTTCATTCGGTTTGCAAATCACGATGTGGCAAATCTTGCGTAAGCATCCGTCACCAATGATTACACCGAGAACATACGGATCGAGTATTGGTTTATATCCTGTCTTGAAATCTACTGGTCCGCACACCGGAATGGAATATATGTAATTCCACCTCTCTGTATCTGGATATCTCTTATCTACGACTTGATATTTGTATTTCTGCATTATCTCATCGAGAGTGAGAGTCTTGTAGTATTCCTTGCCATGTCTCCTTGCCCAGTTTGGATGCTGAACACTCCAAAGATGTTCACGACCACACCTTGCAGATGTTCCGTCACTGAACGATACCTTGAAACAATCCTTCTCGCCTTGTTCAAATATACGGAGTACCTTTGTTCTTGTTCCGTCTCCGGCAATAACGGTGTCACCAACGTTGAGCTCACCCATCGTAGTCCAACCTTTATCTGTGAGAACTGGCTCCGAGTAAGGCTGGTCTTTTCCAAGACCCATATCATCGCCATTGAATGTTCGTTTGTGCTCAACCATATACTGGATGCCTTTCTTTTGATAATCGTATGGTTCAAATTTTAATTTGTACGGATATGCAAGGTCTGGCATGTTGTCCGCCCATACATTCACGTCTTCGAGGTTCTCTTGAAAAATAACATCCTTGACAACTCCTCTTTCTTTTAGATATTCCCCAAGGTGGCGAACAAAGATGGCATCATTTAGATTTACATCCCAGCATTTGTCTGTCGCATTATATACTGCAGATGGAATCTTGCGTATGAACAGGAGTACAGCAGGACTATTGTCTGACATTATCTTGTAACACTTTGCCGTCTTGCTAATGTATATGCTGTTTGTCATTCTGCGTCTCCTGGTTTTTTCTTTGGTGACACAACAATATTAATAGCTGTAGGCAATGGGTTTTCTATATTGACGTCATGCTTTTCGCCAAATCCTTCATCGCGACCTAATGTCGAAAGGAGATAGCGTAGCATTTGTGAGTCCGGCTTCTCCTCCCAACCCGTCATCATTTGGGTTTTTGGGTCAATCCTCGGCACACCCATAGCTACCGCATATGCCACGTCAAGACATTTGTCGAACACTCTCTTTCGTTCGCTTTCAAGCGCCTCTTTAAATGACGCGTCTTGTTTTGTCCAGCCCCATACGGTTTGACGAGTAACCCCCAAAAGCTGTGCAGCCTTTGTGAGGTTACCGCCACTCTTCCGTAAGAGTTCCTGGAATTCATCAAGTGATGGTTTCATACTAATCAGTAATCATCAAATAGTGTCTTCTGTTCGACCGCTTGGTAAGCTCCCTGTTTGGCAAGCCAGTTAGCGAACCACCAGTTTCGACACGTGTTAAACAATTTGTTTCTTGCTTGAGGCAGGCTCCAGTTGATGCTCCTGTTGTCAATTTTGACTTGACGGGCATTTACGATATGACATCTGATGAATTCATTGTCGAGTATTATTTCCGACCCTGCGCTTTCCACAAATGCAAGGTGGAGGTTCTTCTCCCAGATGAAATTCTGATCCACGCCACAGAGGTAATACCATCGCGCTTCCTCTAACTTGAGGTCATGCAGATATCTCATATAACCGCGCACTCTTTTGTCATTATGACCAAGCAGTGATTTCATACAATGATTGGTCAAATCGACTCCGTAGATATAACGCAGCCAAAGGATTTTATACACTCCCTTCATTTCGGCATACTTAATTTCTACCATTTTATCTTTGATTAATTAAACTACTTTGTGGGGTTGATTTTTTATCTTGCCCACTACAAAGATAGTAAAATCTTATCAAATATGCAAGTTTTAGCAATGCTTTATTTATCTTATTTGCAAGTCCTTCGCTATATAAGCCCAAACAGCTCTTTCACGTCACCATGTCGGTTGTATCGCCGGTTGTTAGGTAGCTTTAGATTGAACTCATAATCGACAGCCTTAGCGTATTCCTCCTTGGGGAAATCCTTGGTCTTGTACGCCCCAATGAAGAAATAGCCACTACTTTTTTTACGAACAAAAACATCGAAGCCCATTCGTTTGATTATTTTATCCACATCTTCATCGGTCAAGAACTTTTGAAAGAACCATTGCCCTTGCTTCATTATGGCAGTCAATCCATTCTCGTCAAAGAAGTTGATACTCATCATAGGCGTTGTATTTCGATTAGCCTCGGTCTGCTGTTTCATATACTCAAGGTTTCTTCCACTTATGAAAATCTTTCCTCCCATTTTGCAGAAGAGGTTAAGACACATTAATACAGCGTCCTCCGCCTCTTGAGTATTTACGGAATTGATAACTGCATCACAAATGACATAATCAAACTTGCCATTGGCTTTAACAAAAGCGATGAAATCATCAACCATTTCTTGACCATGCTCTACGGATATTCCAACTGTATTATGGTTAAAGAACTCAAGACCTATGGCGTTTCTATAACCAAGTTGTTTATGTAGCTTGGTTATGTATTGAGCTTTCCCGCAACCAAAGTCGAAGACCTTCACGCTCTTTCTGTCCTCGTTTTGAAGATGAGGAACTACAATTTCGTAAAGACAAGACCAAGGCAAAACCTTTAGTCTCGGCGGTTGGGCAAGTCCTTGAACGAAATCTCCTCGCTCAATGTGGTCGTATGAGAATACTCCATAGTCCTGCTTGAAATAATACTCAAACATCGCTCTCTTGCTTTCCTCTACGAAACAGCAATGAATTGGCATACCGGTAATCTTTGCTGCCTTAATGTAATTATTGCCAAACACACATTCACTCCCGATTACGATAGCGCACAAAGCATTACCATAATTCACCATGAGCTGACACATATCCTTCACGATAGTCGCTTTAGAATCCTTAATTATAAAGTCTTCTGCAGCAATGTCATCATAGAATCCTGGAGCCCTGACATTTAAGCATTCGCTGTGAATGTCTGGCTCCAGTTCTATTCCATTATGTACTTGATTAAACCTTACCTCTGACTCAATGTCGATACCCGACACATAATAACATGGCGCTTCTGTCAAGCCAATAGCCATTGCCGCCTTTGTCCGCTGATGTCCTGCCACAATGGTCATATTCTCCCTATTCACAATAATAGGAAGGATGAACCCAAGGGTTTTAAGGCTCCCCTTCAGTTCTGCAAAAGCGCTATCACTTATCCGTCGTGGATTGTAATCGGCAGGCTTTATATCGGTGAACTTGACATACTCCATAATTACTTGTTTGTTAAGCCGAAAAGTTCCTTGACTTCTTCGTGGCGATTGTAAGACTTGTTGTTAGGCAGCTTGAGGTTGAATTCGTAATCTACAGCTGCCGCATACTCCTCGTTGGTCAACTCTTTTGTTTTGAAAGCTCCGAATCCCCAATAACCGCTCTTGTGGTAGCGCATAAAGGTCTTGAAACCATATCGCTCGAGGATTTTATCTACATTCTCTTGAGTGAGGAACTTTTGGAAGAACCATTGACCTTCACGCATAATGGCCGTGAGACCGTTCTCATCAAAGAATTTAACCGTGATGTAGTCTGACGAGTTGCGCTTTAGGTTCAGCTCTTTCTTCGCAAACTCCATGGAGCGACCGGAAGCATAAATGCGACCTCCCATTTTCGTAAAGAGATTAAGACAAGCAAATACAGCATCTTCTGCCTCTTGTGTATTTACCGAATTAACAACCGCATCACAGATAGTCACGTCAAACTTGCCGTTAGCCTTTATTGTAGCAATGAAGTTGTCAATCATTTCGTTACCTTTCTCAATCGAAATACCTTTGGTGTTGTGATTAAAAAACTCCAGTCCTATAGCGTTTTTGAAATTGAGTGTCTTACGGAGCTTCGTTATAAACATTGCTTTACCGCAGCCAAAATCAAGAATCTGCACTTTCTTTCGGTCAACTTCATCGCTTGTGAGGTAAGGAACTATCTCACGATATAGAACGGACCAGTCTATGCCGCCATGACGTGGAGGCTGTGCCAAACCTTGAACAAAGTCTTCACGCTCGATATGTTCGTAGTTAAAAACGCCATAATCTTGTTTGAAATAATAATCAAACATAGCGCGGTAGCTTTCATCCAGGAAATATGCGTGTACCTTAAAGCCTGTTGCCTTTGCAGCCTGCAAATAGTTGTTGCCGAAAACGACTTCATTGCCTATTACGATAACGCAGAGAGCGTCACCATAGCGAACCATAAGCTGGCACATATCCTTTACTACAGAAGCAACGCAATCCTTAATCTCAAAATCCTCTACTGGGATATCATCATAGAATTTGCCCGTCTCTCTCGGCTTTAAGCAGATACTGTGCTCTGATGGCTCCAGTTCTACACCATTATGAATTTGGTTGAACATAATCTCAGACTCAATGTCAATGCCGGAGACATAATAACATGGAGCCTCTTCGAGACCAATAGCTGTGGCAGCCTTTGTTCTTTGGTGGCCAGCAACAATGGTCATGTTGTCTTTGTTCACAATGATTGGAAGTATAAATCCCAATGTCTTGAGACTGCCTTGCAGTTCCTTGAAGGCTGTTTCCGTAATTCGCCTTGGGTTATATGCCGCCGGCTTGATGTCCTTAAACTTTACTATTTCCATATCGTTTATATTTATATTGGTAATTCTTCGCTTGGGTCCTGCTCTACCGTTACATTCATAACATGAACACCTTTTCGCTCAAGCAAGGACTTTACATACCCGTAATTTACACCCATCATGTCGATATAGTCATTGTATGACTTTACAAGTATGTCGTACTCTTCCTTTGTGACCGCACAACCGTTTTTACCAAATGATAACATATCTATCTTTTTAGGTGTCGATCCTTTGATTTTAGTGGTAACAGTGTCATCCTCGTCAGGATTATAGAAAAGCCCCTCGTCCATACCAAAGTTTATGAGGTTTACATCATCATAAATATGGCGGAGAGAGTCGAAATCAAACTCACCATACTCCTGGTTGTCTTTGATAATGAGTTCTTTTTCTTCTTCTGCAGATAATTCAGCGACAGATACCTCGACTTCAGGATTTTCAGTCCACTTTTTCCAGTAGTCCAAAACACATTCGCGCTCCTTCTCTGTCATTGTGGTCCACTTCTCATTCTCTTGGAGTACCACCATCCAGTCAAGCGGAGTCGTGTTGATAATCTCCTTAAGTACGGAAGTTCTTTGATTTCCTGCAAGGACAACATTCTCTTTGTTTACAATTATATCGCGTATTCCCAGCATCTTCGGGAACAGCATAATACTCTGCTGTAAACGACGCTTTTGTTCTATTCTGATTTTCCGTGGATTAATCGGATTAATAACCAGTTCTTCTATTTTTATTCTCATATCATTTGTTTTTTTATGAGAGTAAGAAAGATAAGAATCCGTCACCATTTCCGTCGTGCTGCTCGAGATACTCAGCAAATAACTTACACAATGCTTCGTACTCAGCATTTGTCATTTGACAATCTACATAACCACACTTAAAATGTTCCGGGAACTTTTTGGTAAGATTGAGTTCTTTATCATTCATTTTATCGTCATAGTCATACAGATTCCAAGGAACGCTTCCTGTGTAATCGCTGATAGACTCTCTGTCAAAATTATGCTTCAGAATATCAACATCGTCCTCACCATAATGAAGGTTGTCTTTGACTAAGAACTCATGCTCTTCATTGTCCGTGAAGTTCTCAGCTCTTCTTATCGGAACAATAGGCTTTTTCTTGAAATCAGCCCAGAACTTTTTCAGGTCTTCTTTCCCCGAATTTGGCATAAGACGAAACTTTTTTTGATTGAAAAGGTAGTCCTCGATTTCGTCATTGTCCATTTCGACAATTCTTTTAAGCATAGCTAATCGCATATTGCCACCAAGAACTGTGTTTTCTTTATTGACAACTATTGGGCGCACCTCAAGCATCTTTGGAAAGACCAAAATGCTTTCTATCAATTTACCCTCCATAAACTCACTTGCAGTTCTTGGATTTTCAGGGTTCACTGACAGTTTCCGAATATCAAACTTTTCACTCATTGTTTATTGCTATTAATGTATTATGGAACCAACTGCAAAGATAAGTATAATATAATGATTTCTACTACTTTTGATTAGTTTTGCTTAATATTTTGATAACTTCTTTGTAAATTCGCAGACTTTGCGGTTTCTTTTGCCTATCTTTGCGGTATGATAATTACTAAACTTGGGTAATTAACATTTATGTTTTTAGGTTTATACCTATCGGGCATCAATGTTTAGTTGCTTTTAGTGATGTATTTATCTTATTTGCATTAAAGGCTACCATCCGCGAGGACAGTAGCCTTTTTAGTTTTATTGGGCAGAAGCAAAGATTTTCTTCAACTCTGGAATTGAAGATAGGATATGTTCCTTCAAAATCGAGATAAACTTGTCTCTTCCCAACATCTTGTAGTATTTGATAAATTCTTTATCTATCAAATCTACGGGTTCTCCAGGAGGAATTGCCATATTTTCGTCTCCAACATAATGTTTACCGCTTGGATCTGACAGCTCTTGCAAAGTTATGCCTTCTTTGTTTACGACAAGATACTCCCTCGTTTTGCCAGCCACGTTGATGTTGACACCACCGTAATACTTTGCTACGGACAAATGTGAATTACGCCAGTAGCTTTCTTCCATTAATATTGCCATATTACTTTCTGTATTTAATGTTCTTGTTTCCTAATTTTCTAAGATAAGAGATACGATGGGCAACATTATCCTTTGTCCGATTAAGGCGCTTACCAATTTCGGCGCAGGTCACGCCATCATTATACATCGTTATCATAATAATGGTCTCGTCATCAGTCCATCTTTGCTGTTTGAAAATCCCAGTTTTGCGCAAATGGTAAACGACAGTATTAATTGCGCATCCGATATACTCTGCAATCTCTCTAAGCGTAGAGCCTTCTTTTCTCATACGAACAATATCAGCTTTGTCGCTCTCCGTCAGTTGAATTATAAGAAACTTTTTTGCCATATTTTCAATCAATGGTCTCAAAGGTGTAAACATAGACAGGAGGATTCTTTATCCATACGTTCCGCATATTCTTTTCCGTCTGTGACATGAAGAAAGCGAAAGCATCCCGAGCTGTCTTAAAATAACAGCGTCCGCCAGTATTACTGTCCTTGATGTAATATTTTGTTTCTCCTTGCAGTTCTTCTTTTAGAATACCCTCTGCAAGACATTCTTCTTCCGTTATACCATGCAAGCGTTGGGTTCGTACAGACAGAATTCGGATATGATGTGGCATGAGGTGCGGCTTAACGAGAAATTTATCTTTGCGTCCAGCATTGAAATACTCTTTGTTTGCGCCCTCGACTTCCTTGATGAACGCCATGTACTCTTCACTGTCAAGTAAACCTTTTCCCTCGTAATATGCTTTCACATCAGCATACGATTGACCAATGGCAACAATTTCTCCTAAACGATAGGTGGATAAAGTTTCATAGTCAACAACCTTCCTTCCGTCTTCCAAATGGTAACATGCAGAGCCCTTTGTGCCAGGAAGAGGAGTGTATCGTACTACTCTGCTGCCGTAGTCCTTAAACTTGATTACACGCCGAAGCTGTGTCTTGGTGCCGGCTATTGCAGCAGCCTCCATGCCATAATTGTAATTAAACAGTATTTTGTTCATGATTAAAAGGGTTTGTATTCGTTAATCACTTTCATTACAAAACGCATAGTGTTGGATGCCATCTGCAACGGTGCTTTGTCCCAAAAATCTTCGTAACACTTAGCTGCAGTATTGAGGACTACATCGCTGAGCATACGGAAGGAAATGAACGGAATATCCACCTTGTGGCAGACTTGCGCAATAGCACATGACTCCATATCTACGGCAATCGCAAATGGAAACTCATCAAGGATGCGCCCCATTTCCTGCTTGCTGTCAACGAACTGATCGCCACTTACAATAGCGCCGGCTAAGCATTTTTCTATTTGCAATGATATGGCTATCTTTATCAGTTTATCGTCGGCTCCGAAGAATTCACGTTCTCCTTGTACTTGTCCTTTGGCTACCTCCTTGCCGCAATATACATCATGATAATGGTAATGCAGACCTATTATAGTCTGCCCTGGCTGTAAATATGGTGCTGCACCTCCTGCGACTCCGCTACTGATAATGCAGTCTACATTCTCGGATGCGAGTTCTAAAGTTGCCATAGCAGCGTTTACCTTGCCGATACCGCTCCGAACTAACACAACCTCGTTTTCTTCACTTGGGTAAAGCCGTATCATACGACACCCTTTAACAACTCTCTCATTACGAGATAAAGGAGTATTAGGCAACCATGCTTTTACGATTGCCTCATACTCCTTATCCATTGCTACTATTATTCCTATCGTCATATATTTATAATTTGAATTCGTTGTACCAATCTTCATCTTTTTTGATAAGGCTTACAAGGAATGAAACGAGTCTGCGTTTGCTACCAATGGTGACAATAGTGTCAATAAAGTTTCTCTTCTGTTCATCAGTAGCGATGAAAATAAAACCTTGCTTATTGGATTCTGGCTTCAACGGCTTTATTTGCGAATTGAGTTTTTTGAAATTTACTCCCATTTTTTATCCTTTTTGAGGTTGCCCAGTAAATACCGAGCAACCAAATGAATAATTTACTGTAGCCCCCAAGAGTTTTCATCGATACCTTTAGAACCGAGCCATACTCTCATTCTTTCAGTGATTTCCTCTTCATTAGCGAAAAAGTTTTCACCGAGCAATACGGTCTGTGGACCTGACTGCATAACGATATACTCTGCGAATTCATCCATAAATTCATTGAAGATGGCCTCGTTCTCTTCGTTAAGGTCGTTACCTATTACAACTTCTATAATCTTCATAATGTTTAGAATTTTAAGTGATTACTTATTTATCTTATTTGCATTACAAAGATAGTGATTTATTATCATATATGCAAGTATTTAGCAAGAAAAGTTTATCTTATTTGCAATTAATTTTTCACTGCTATTAAGCCACAGAAATTAAGGTATCGCCAAAACGTATCGACTTTTGTGAAGCCCGCTGTGCGAAGCATGGACTTATTCCAATCAGAAGTGAGCGGTACGAGCGTGCCGGCAAGGGCTTTTCGCTTATCGCTTATCTGCTCCTCGGTATATGCGTTATCCTTTTTGATGTTGTAGTACTCTTTCACCATTACATCATCGATTACGCTTGAATTGCCAATAACCTTTTCCACAAGAAACAAAGCTCCTTCACGCTGTAGCGAGTTATAGATACTGCTGATGACATTCTGTCGATACTCCATCGGCACAAATTGCAGCGTGAGACATGACAAGACAACAGAGCAACGCTGCACTGGACAACCCTCCCTAATGTCCCATTTGCGAACATCAACCCTTCTGTCTTTTTGATAGAGCTTTTGGCAACGCTGAAGCATCGGCTCGCTGACATCAATGAGGGTAAAATCGCACTTTTCAGCTTCCTCACATTCGACAAGCTCTTTGCTTGATAATCCCGTCGAGCAACCAATATCAAGCACGTTTGAATGCGGACGCAGAAAATTCCTCGCCATCCTAAACATCAGTTCACGCATATTATCATAACCAGGAATGGAGCGTGAAAGCATATCCGTGAACACCTCGGCTACGCTCTCATCAAATTTCCAACTTCCCTCAAGTAATGTCTTTTGTTCTATTCTGTCCATAATCTACTTTGGTTCACTGTCATCGACTTCAAATTCTATGTCGTTGATGTTCTTCTGTAAAATTCTCAAACACGCATCAATATTAGGCGTGTTCTTTATCGTGTAGTTTCCACAATAAGCATCCATACACGTTTCCAGCTTGTCTATGTACGGGTTCTTAATGCTCTGCGCAAATCCCAGCTTCGCCTCTATTATCTTATCCATGCGTTTGTTGTGGTCTACGAGGAAACGACACATGAGGATAGACACGAAAGCGTCAACGTGCATATTCCGCAAATCATCATCGGGATATTCTTTTTTGTACTCACTATCCACGCAGTACCACAGAATAGTGAAGTCGTTGGCGTAGAGATTATGAAACTGCTCCGTCTGCTTGTTGATACGTTCAATGTGGCGAGCATCAAGGTCTTTTTTGAGAGAGTCCTGGTACTCATTCCAGACGTGCTTCACCGCCCTCGACAACTTTACCGTCTCCGGAATGCGCTGCTCTGCACAATAGCTTCGGACTTTCTCCGCGTAGATCCACGCAAGGTGGCTGATGACAAGCGGAACGAAAGCTATCATCATGTTCTCTTTCCATGTGAATGTTTCGAGCATAAGGTGTGTGTCGTCCTTGATTTGCTTCTTGAACTTATCCTCATGGAAGATTGGAGGCAGCTCCGCTTTCGCCGTGATTGTCTCGAACATTCTACGTTCTGCATCTTTCAACGCCTCATACTGCACACCTGTTTCTCGGGACAGTTTCAAGAGTGCAGCATCGGGGTGTGCATCAGATTTTACGCATTTCCTTGGCTGTTCTTCTGCCTTTTGTTGAGGCTGCGTAAAATTTTCATCATCTTGTACCGAGGTTTCGCTAATCAACGACTCACCCTTGGAGAAATCAAGCACTTCTGCTTTCTGTTCCACATTCTCGTCCTTTGTCTTGAAGAATGGGCAGTGTTTTTCTCTCGTTGCATTGTAGGTTCTGTCCGTCACACACTCCTCGCCAGCAGATTGTTTCTCTATTTGTCGCTGAACGGCACAACGATACTGCGGCATCTTCTTAAGCCGTTGATTATACCACACGGCTTTCTTGCAGCACAAGCAGTTCTCCTCCTGCCACAACATCAAGGCATTACTTGAGGCAAAGCAAGGTTTATTCGTATTCATAGCTATTGAATGGTTATAGGGTTTGTTCTTTGGTTTTTCAGATTAAGGAACGCTCCATGGTTCTCGATGGAGCCACTGAAGAGCTTCCACAAGATATTGCAGCCAAGCTGCGCAATGGTTGAGTTGATGAACAAATCCTGCTTGCGCAAGGCTTCTGCAAGCGAGCAAGACGGACCACTATCCTCGTCCTTGACTTCACTGAGGTCGAAAAGCTCGTCAACACATTTAAGTGTACCCGAAGACTCTATTTTGCGTTTCTTTGGCTGCTTGACTGGATTTATTGTACCGAGAACAACCTGGCCTGTGTCAGTGGTATTTCCGAAGTCAAGCCAGTAGTACGGAGTCGTGTAGTCTTTGTCACCCTCGCTGCCGTTCTTATTCTTCCGAAGATGTTTGCCAATCTGTATGCGTGCCTTCACGTTATCCACACACGTTATCGTTATATTGGCAGTAGCACAGCCATCGTAAGGGTACTGCTCACGAACAGCATCCCAATCAAGACCAAAGAAGCGATTGATTCGTGTTGTAAGCACAAATGCTTTATTCAAGCCAATTTCCGTTGGTGCGAATAACTGACGACCAAGATTTGACGGTGTTACAACATCATCGTCAATGACGGTTACATGAAGTCCAGGGTGTCCCAGCTGTATTAGAGCGCAGTTGATCCTCGCAAGCGAAGTCAAGACTTGGCTTCCAGTGCCTCCTGCTCCTATCAAGTTCACCTCAATGGGATGAACTGGGGCAAGTAGATAATTTTCCGTATAGTGTATCTTCTTCATCGTAGTAAATCTTGTAATTTGCATTTAGCTTGTTTGAGCATATTGTCGGGGAAGGGCTTCCCATTAAGTATGCAATCTTTTGTTATCGTAGCAAGGTTGCCAAGGCAAGGGTTCTCGCCAAGAATGTGAGAAAACTCGGACTGCCAAAACATTGTTTCCCAATAATTGATAACATTGGTAAATGTCCTTTCATCGGGAGTCTTGACTTTTGAGTTGCCGAGACAGACATGGCTGGCATCAGTATTCATGAATGGAGCGAGATACAGAACACTCTTGGGTTTGTTACCCTTGAACGCCAAGACTCGAAGCTGCTTGCCACTTGCAACATACACAAGACCGGGGACTCTCATTTCTCCATCTGGTATTTCAAGACTCTTTGTAAAGAACAGCTTACGAACCTCTGGCTTCCGGTACCAAACAAGTTTCTCGTTTCCAACTCTTGTGTCACAATACAACACGTTCTCGGGAACCACGCCATAAAGACTGCTGTCAAGTTGCTTGTTAGTGCGTGACAGCGCATCAAACAAGTTCGTTATGGTCTTTTGGCGTAAAGGAAAGCCAACACCAAGACTGCCGTCTTTTTTGGATATTTTGTGCTGCTCCAAGTAAAACGACTGCTCTCTACTATCGGTAGTTCTATAAGCAATGATTGCCATGAACGGCTCATATACTTGGTTAAGCAAATTAGTTATCTTGCTCATTTTCTTAATTCTGCTATTAGTTGGTCATTAACATCTGCCCATCTTTGAGGGAAAGAGCTTTCCATTCTCTCCTCAATATCGTCATCGTCAATAAAGGAGTAGCGATACATATTCCCGACGCTAAGATTATACGCTTCTGCATTTATCATTTCTATTGCTCCTTGTGTTATGCAATCGTCATCATCGTAGCAAAAGAAAAACAGTCTCGCCAAGTCCATAAAATCCTCTTCGCTATCATCATTATCAAAATCGTAGCCAAATACATTCTTCAGCATACTGATATGGTATTCAGATAGCCAATCTTCGCGACAAATTTCAAGTTCATTCTCTATGAGGTCCAACAGATGTGGGTTGTGGTAATTCTCGGCTCGATATTGGGAAATCATATCTTCAAGCATATCACAAAGTGACTTGTCTGACTTATATTGCAAATCTGCTGTTTGCTTTATTTCTTTGAAGAGTTCAGATATATCACCCTCGACGTACCTTACCGCCATTTCCCTATAGTCCTCACCCCCAAAATCAGTCAAGCCCTCATCGTACTTCATCTTTCCGTCTTCGTCACGCTGATAACAGTTGTCGCTTTGAGCTAGGTTGTACTGGAAGTCATAATTATCCTCGGGAAGCTCATACATATCGTTCCTGTACATAACAGCAAAGGTGAGAGCAAGCAACTTGCGAGTCTTGTCATCAACCTCGCCCATTTTTTTGACTGGTACTGCCCATACTGTATATTCGGGAAATTCAGCGTAATCGTAAACCATGAACTTGATAGGACCATACTCGCCATGTTGCTGTACCGCTTCCACCTTCCATTTTTCATCGGGGAGGTTTGACTTGAGTAGATTGTAAAGTGCAAGAACATCGTTTTTAAAGTTCCCGACAACAGCAGGTAACTCGCATGAAATGCCGTATTTAGAGAAAAACTTTGTTACATCTGCTTGAAGGTCAAAGATATTCTGTTTAACATCTTTGACAACAATGACAGCTTCATCATTACATATATCACAGCCAGGAATATTAGCAAATGAGGCATTTAGAAAATGATTGCGCCCATTGCGTCTGGTGTGATACGCTTTCCTTCGACGCGAAGCTGTTCTGCTTCCCGTGATAGAACTCGTCCTATGTTTTGATAAAGCTGCCATTGTTCTTTGCTTATTTTAGGTTTGTCCATTGGTTATCCCTTTGTTCCAACCGTTGTCTTGAAAGTATAGACGGCATTGTCACCATCGATTTTCGGACCATGCACGTTGCTCGTTGTGAGTTCCGGATATTGGTTAGAATAGAAGTTCATTACCTCTTCAGGTGACATTTCCGGATTTGGATCTGCGAGTGTTGTTGAACCATGCTTGAATACTCTCTTGTAGTTGTTAATTTGTAATGCCATGATTATATCCTCCTTTTATTTATTCTTCGTTCTCCTCGTCTGCGTTTTCCTCAGCAGAGGCTTTGGGTGTCTTCTTGATGTCAATCTTGATGTTCTTGCCATCAGACTTGTCTTCTGCGCCAAAGAGATTTGCAGCAGACTCGTCGTTGACTTTCTTGATAAAAGCGTCTGCTTTGGCTTGACCGCCGGCGACGTCTTCTGCTACTTCGAGCGCCTTCTTGGCGCAAGTGAGAGCGTCTTTGTACTTGCTTTCCTTGCGGTTCTGATCAGCAAGCTCCATCCACTTGTCATACTGAACCTTGCTAACTGCTGCTTTCTCTTTAGCTTTCTTTTCCATTTCGGAAGCCTCCTTTGCAGCAGCCTGTGAGTCCTCAAACGACTTCATATCAACGAACATCTTGCTTGTTGTGGCTACTGGCTGAATGATGGCATTTACAAAACCCTCATCAAGCTCACTTGCAGAACCACTTATATTCAGAGGAGCGATTTTGTTTTTCGCTGCATCCTTCACAAGAGAGTTTCCGGGGAGAACACTAACGGTCATGCCGTTCTTTGTTTTGGCGATAGTGATTGCCAATGTGCAACCCTCGCCCATAATTTCTGATAACTTAGTGAATAATTCCATTGTTATATTGCTTATTGGTTTAACCTTTATTCTTCTTGTTTTGCAGACCTGCAAATTTCTGCAGGTGCTTTATCGGTTTCGGCAAGTGCTTTGCCGGCTCGTATTGGGGACAAGAGCGTCTATGACTTGCCACCTCACGACAATGATGAGCACTGCAGTCTGCTATTATCGGGTCATCACCCCACTGCATCAGAGTAGCGTTATCACATTCTGTACAAGATACAGATGTCGTGTCCTTGGGTTTAAGCTGCGGTTTCTTTGCCATTATATACGCTCGAAATTAACTTGATTAGTAATGTCGATGCCAAATTCATCAATAGCGAATAAACCGCCTGCCATTGTCATAACCTTGACACGGCTTGTGATATTTGCTCCGAACTCGTCAAGGACTCGGTATGCCTTGGTTCTTTTGGCTGTAAAGCCGAACTTCTTTCTTAACTCGTTAAATGTAAGTTTTGCCATAATGTTTAGAACTTTAAGTGATTGCTTTTTTATCTTATTTGCTAATGCAAAGATAATCAAAAGTTATCAAATATGCAAGTAAATAGCAAGAAAAGTTTATCTTATTTGCAATTATTTTTCGTTGACTTTCAATGACTTAGAGTGCGCCTCCTTGCGTCTTAAGTATTCTTCGTATGATACGGCTTCTTTGCGCTGCTTCTCATATTCACGCTCTTTCCGCAACTTCTCTTCTTCGTCTTGGCGTCTCCACATATCTTCCCTTCGGTCTTTAAGGAACATATCCAGTGAACCAAGTATTGCAGCAGGGTCAATGGAGCCGTAGAATTTACCATACCTCGCAGAACGTAATCGAGAGCAGAAGAGTATGAACTCCATAAGCGTTAGCTGAGGGTGTTCGTTGATGATTTGCGTGCAGAGCGATTTGGACTGCCATTCATTCATCTTTTCCCTCGCTCCACAGAACATACTCACGGCAAGCAATTGGCTTTCCATCCACATAACCGCGGAGTCCTTCACTGTCTCACCGCTCCTCGGATCTATCGTTTCGGGAAAAGCCTCGGACATAACACCGAGCATCGGGCTCTGCATTTCTCTTGCCTTGTCAATGGTAGGAAAGGCTGCGGTCGCACTCGTTTGAAGGTCGATGCTATAAGCAGAGATAATATCTGATGGCTTCATTGCTTTACGGAGTGCCATCGCCTCCTTGCTCACCTCGGTAATACAAAGCATCCGCCTTTGCAATGTCATTGAGGAGATTTTCTGCTTGATTAGCGAGGATAGCTGTTGAGGCTGTCTGACTCGCTTGATTTCTGTTCCCATATGCTGAATTGTTTTTGTTCTTGATTTCAGACACGATGTCGTTGTACTGACTGTCTATCTTGGTCACTGAGAAATTGTTCATAATCCATGACTTGTTAATCATCTTGAGAAAGACCTTCAATGCCTCCAACAGACTGTCGTCGTCGCAAGGCAGCGGTCTCGTTCTGTTAGTGCGGCCAAAGGTTATCTTCTTGATGAGCCGCTTCATCGCAACTGCGTCCTTCGCTGTCCAATAGTAGCTGTCATCATAAAGCTCGCTGTAATAGGCTTCAAAGATGCCTCTTGCCTTGTGGACCAGGGTCTGCTCTTTCTGCTTCCTTTCATTCGACTTGGCTTTGCGCTGCTCCGCTCTTTTTTGCTTCTCCAATTCCTTGGCGTTTTCGGTGGAACCGTCTCCGACAAAGTCGGGGGCGGAACTTAGCGTTAGCGCTTTCTTTTCTTTATTCTTTTCTTTAGTAATAGGGGGTGTGGGGGAAAGAGAGGTTTCTTTTCTGTTTTCTTTTCTTAAACTTTCGTCATATTGCGTGCTGTTTGCGTGCTGTTTGCGTGCAAAGCTATCATAACACTCTGATTTACAGTCATTTGTTTGCGTGTAATTTGCGTGCAGATTGCGTGTAACCTCGTCCTCTTGCGTACTATTTGCGTGTTGTTTGCGTGCATTGTAATCGTAACTCTCTATATTACAGATGGTTACTTGCGTACATTTTGCGTACATTTCAAGTGTAAGGAGATTTCGCTTTTCAAGCTGTTTAAGGAAGTAATAGGCTGCATCTGGTGTGGAATTGAACAACCGACCAAACTTGGCACGACTCATTGTTGCCACCCCTCCGTCGTCAACGGCATTGAGCAGCTTAACGAACCACACAATACGTGTCGGCTCGTCTTCAAACCATTGGTCAGTTATGACCCTGTATAAAGGTCCGTAATCCCTCATGTTATCTTGATAAATACCGGTTAATTTCTACGCTGAATTCATCCACAGACTTGCATACGACATACTTGCTGCCGTATTTCTCAACGTTAGCTTGCCAAGCCTTTTGCTCCGGACGCTGATAGCAGTGAGGGCGCTTCATTTCAATGTACAACGCTCCGTAGCCGTGCATCGGTATTGACAGACACAAGTCTGCCACCCCTTTCACAACACCTTCACGCTTTACTCTCGCGCCCATGCCGCCCATGCGTATGCCCTCATTGGCGATATGAAACAACATTCCCTCTTGCGCCAGTTGAGGATAGTTACGCTGAAACCACCTAATGCAAGCCTGCTGTATATCGCTTTCGTATGGAGCGGCTTCAGCAGCCTTGCGTACCGTCTTTGCAGGAATACTCTTAACGTTACCACCCTTACGGATAGCATCGAGTAGTCGCTTGTTGAATGTATCTCTCTTATTTGCCATTAAAAATATACGTTTGTTAAAGGTTTATACTGACCATTAACAACACCGCTGATATAGTATTGTCCTGGTCTGTCTTCTTTCAAAGTCAAATCACCAACCTTGCCAAAGCGCTTAATGTTCTCACCAAGGTCAACAATCCAACCGTCTTTGCCCTCAAAAGGACGGATCGCTCTTCCAACAATCTGATACCACATAGCAAGCGACATAGTTGGTCGAGCCATTACAACAGTGTCAAGCTCTGGATAATCAAAGCCAGTAGTCAGAACACCTACGTTAGCCAGCACTTTAATCTTACCACTCTTGAAATCTTCCAGTATGCGGTCTCGCTCTTTACTCTTTGTCGCTCCAGTAACCACAGCCACACCCTCTACTTCTCTTGCAAGTTGTTCGCTCTCTGTGATGAATTGGGTGAACACAAGTATTCCTTTGCGAGGAACGCCATTCTTTGGGTGTAGGAGCCTCTTGACTATGTCAGACAGCTGATTACCAAGCCCACATCGAGAAAACTCCTCAGAAAGCGACTGCTCGTCGTAGTCACGCCCAGTGGAGTTGCGCTTCACCCTGCTCGTGTCGATTGTTGTCATATCGAAATAGCGCAGATTGGCGAGATAGCCTCTTTGAAGCAAAGTTTGTATGCTTACCTCATAAAGCACATCATGGAATATTCTTGGTCGGGTTCGCGTGATGAACTTCAAGATACAAGCGTTTTTAAGAGTAACGCCAGGCATTGGATGAAAATCATCAATGAAATAATCTGATGTCTTATATGACCCATTGGGCATAAAGCCCTTTTCTTTGGTCTCTATGCCTTGTGCTGTTGCAAGTCTGTAAGGAGTGGCTGTCAAGCCGAGAACTTTACGCTTAACCTTTCTGATGAAGGTCGCATACTGTCCTTCTACTGGATTAACACCATGGCACTCGTCAATGATGATAGCCTTGAAATGGTCAAAGTCATCAATGTGCGCCATGATTGAGCCGATTGTCGCAAATGTCACCTCGCTAATCTCCTTGCTATTAAAGCTGGCAGAGTATATCGAGCAGTTATCCAAGCCGTAACTTCTGTATTTGGCATAGTTTTGCTTCAATATTTCCTTGCTCGGCTGGAGGACAAGGACGTTTTGGTTCAGTTTGTGAGCAATATCGGCAACTATAATCGATTTACCGCTATTGTGGTGGATAAAAAACTGTTCGTCACAATACAAATGGTCTCCATCCAGCGTAAATCCATAATAATCACCCTTACCTACATACTCAACGGAAAATCCAGTCACGAGAACTGACTTCTTCTGTTTCCTCTCACTTCCTTTCCTTATCTCTACCTTGTTGGGTATGGTGTTTAGGTCTCCAGATATGGTAAGGCGATAGTATGTAACTCCATTTACTATCTTTTCCTTGTCCTCACACATAAATCCTAACGAGCGAGATAAGAACCGAACATCTTCCATTAACTGCTTTGATTTGGTACTGTATTCGTGATAGTTCTTTTCCTTGCTGTAATGAGAGTCCGTATCTAATAACCCTGCAAGCAGTTCTAACCTCTGATCTACGGAAGCAGTGAGATATTGCTGAGGTATGAATTTGCTTTCGGCTGTTTTCCCATATATTCCTTCCTTGACAAGCCTTTCCTTCATTAAGCCTATATTCCCTTGGCGAGAAAGAATATGATAAGTATGTGCCTTGTTATCACCACCCTTGTAGTCATCCCTAACGGAATAACCATATTTAGAAGCGTACTCATAGATGTAGTTCTTGACTTCTTCTCTCATTGTGGTTATATTCACATCACCATTCTTGATGTAGCCATCACCAATAAGGAGTCCCAGCATATAAGGTTCTACCTCCAACTGTTGTGACGAAGTGTCAAAAGCGCACAATCCAACCCTGCAGAGTTTATGAAGGTGCTTGTAATTCGCACTCTTTTGGAGATATTCTTCAACAGTTATGTCGTCATATCTTGGGTAGCAACTTGGGTAGTTCTTCCCTTCATTCGTCTTATACAGATGAAGTATGTGACCTTTGTTGACTACAAAAGGCTTCCCTTTGTTTGGAATAATTCGGTACATATCGTCTGTACCTCGATGTAACTTCAACACTTTCCTGTAACCAGTCACACCGAGCAACAAATCACCAACAACGACATCTTCTACTGGCTTCAGTGAACCATCGGCACATATTATCTTTGTACCTTTGGCATGGCAACCTGTAGGCAGCACGAGGATGCCGTTGCGCTCGTTCTTCTTGTCATTGAAGAACTTCACAGCGGCATCACTCGCTTTTACTTGGTAATCCCTAAGAACGTACCCCATTGATTACTTGATTCCGTTCTCATTCAAAGCACCCTCAATGATTACAATATCGGGCACCGCAGTCTTCAAACGCTCAATCTCCGTATTGAGGAGGTTGTCAGTGCTGTCCTCGATGACATCAAGCGCCTCGGGTGAGAACAGCTGCAGATAGCAATCAGCACCTTGAACGTAGTGGTCAATCTCCACTTCTACAAGCTGCTTCTCCTTACCCTTGAAGATAGGAATGTTTACCTTGAAATCGGTCGGCAGGTCGCTCTGGACAGCTTGCTGATAAACAACGCCACGGCTTCCGTCGCGGTCCTGCTGCTTCTCCAACTTGGAGTTTACCCTTGCCTTGAAGTTCTTCAGTTTCGCAACCATTTCTGTTGCCTTCTGCTTGTCGTCAAACAAGGCGCGATGCAGACGGATGAACTGGCCAAGTTTAGCCGGCTCCCAGCCATCGGCTACATTGATGCGGAAATCATTGTAGATATCAGAGAACTCTGCCTGACCGACAATAGTACGCTTGTAGCGTGCATCTGTCTCATTCACAACAAGACCGATGGAGATTTTCTCACGGTCCACCACAGCGTACACAGCCTTACCATCTACCTTGTCAGCACGCTTCTCAAGCCAGTTGGCGGGCGCTTCGATAGTTCCGGTTAGGTTGCATGGCAAAGGCTCCTTTTCAGGCAACGGATCGACAGCCTTAGCTGCCTCACCCTTGCGAACAATTACTTCGATTGGTTTTTCACCTGTGTAGTTCTCGATGTTTACTGAAACTACTTTTCCTTTTGTCTCTTCCATTTTTTAAGATTTTTGTGAGTGAATAATATTTGTTAGTTGTCGTGGGTTCCTGTCTTGAGTGATACAGTGCGTGCCTGACCAAAAAGTGTCGGAGAGTTCAACTCGCTTGGTAACGCCTTACGTTGGCTTACAAGCTCGCCTTTTGAATTATAGAAGCCAGCAACTCTTTCTTCTTGGTCTATAATTCGGTAGAGCTTACCTTTCACATACTCTCCGCCTTGCTTGAGGTTGGCAAGAACGGTGTCCATACGCTTCTTGACTGGAGCCTTGCGCTCCTTAAACTGTTGCTTCATTTCGTCCTCTTCCTCGGTAATCTGTTTCATTTCGAGTGAGAGGGCAACGTACTCTTCGCGACGCTGGGCTTTCTCAGCGTTGGTGTACGGCTGCAAGTAGTTCTCTTCTGTCACGTCATCAGCCTGTGCGTCAAGCATTTCTTCTCTTTCAGCAGGGGGCGAGGTCTTGAAATAACTGTAAATCCATAATTTTACTTGTTTTGGTATTCTAATACGAAATCGTTATAAATCTCTTGGTCTTCAGGAGCCGGAAGCATCACATTCCATTCCGTCAGAGCGTCCGCTTGTATCTGATTGAGGAAATGAGTCATTGCAGCAGAGCTGATGCTTCTCGTACTCCGTTGTCCTGGAGCAAGGAAAAGACGACAGTAATGGTCGTGCCATTTCACCCTTGACTCTCCGCTCCAATGTTCAAGATACGTCATCCACATCCAAAAGAGGCGCGTCTGCGGAACAGAGGCAACGTATTCTTTCTTCACGATGTATATGTTATACTTGCCATCGGGCAGCTTCTCGATGGTATCTACGAGGGAACGGCTTAATTGCGTCCCCCCGTAGCCATTCTTTACAAGCGACAGTTTCTCCATTAGAAGGGAAGATCGTCATCCTCTCGTGTTACGGCTTGCGCAACTGGAGCGTCTACCGTAGAGGCTTGGTTACCACTTGGAATTACTACCGGCTTGAGGTTGCCGAGGTATATATGGTTTCTGGCATCAACTTCCTCTTGTGTATGAGAGTTGATGAACTGCTTGCTCGTGGATAGCTTCATGTAATGGGTATTGCCATACTGGTCTGGCTCACGGAGCTCGTAAATCTCCACACCGATGCAATACTTTCTATCCACATACTTTGTTCCGTCCCTCGCTGTCTTTTCCTCGACCTTGACATAGAAGTCATTCTCTTCGAGAGGACTTACAAAGCACCGTTTGGCACAAGTAGCACCTTGGATGGTCATTATACCTGCCTCCAAAAGCTTGGCGAGGTTCATGCTTCCAACCAATTTTACATTTACATTATCTGCCATTTTTATCTGTCGTTTAATGATTTAAAAACCTTGGTATCAGTGATAACATCACGGTTCGTCTCCACAAATTGGATAAATCGCTCGCAGATGTCACGCAATTTTGGAATGTCACGTTCTTCCTCAAACACATATACCTCGGAGAATGTCTCCTTGAAATTAGTCACATTGTACTCAAAGTGGCTGATGTCCATTCCCATTTGTTTCAAACAGAACGGATAGACGATGTGCTGCCAATGTTCCTTGAAGTTACCGCTATGGTAGTTCTTGGTAGTCTTGATGTCGTGACAAGAGAACGGAAGCAATTCGTCTGCATAGCCATAAAGGTCTATCGTTCCGAAATGTGTCTCAAGCGTACCTTTGACAAACACTTGTGGTAGAGCACCCTCGTAGTATGTCACGAACTCGTCGGTTACATCTTTGAAGAAATTGAAAGTCTGTGGCTCTCGTAGTTGAGGCTTTTCCTCGTCTTTTAAGCCAGCGCATCGCTCTCTCTGAACCTTGTCGGGGTCAAAGACAACCTCATAAGCGTATCGCTCGGTTATCGGGTCGGTCTTTCGCCTGCCTTTGATTTGGAGGAGGACAACACGGAGTGTGATGTTCTCACTCTCCATGTCGTCTTCCTTAACTCGTTCGGCAAGCGGCTTCTTGATCAGCGCATCCACAAGCTCGTTGAAGGCTGTACCTCTATCTGCTGCTTCACTCGTAAACGGAACTCGATTGATTTTGTTGATGAGGTCAATGTACATTTTATCGCACCATTCATCAACCGTCACGCTCGGATTTTCGGAAGTGAAGTATTTATAGTAGGTCTTCTCCGCATCGAGATAGGACTGGAAGCTGTCAAGAAGCGTTGCATAAGCGGAATAGTGCTTATGCGTTGTCGCTTGCTGATTGTTCATTGTTCTTGCCCTCCTCGTTAGTTGGTTCTGCTGTAGGTGCAGACTCTTCCTTGTTATCCTCGACAGGAGCAGAGTATGTCTTCGTCTTGGCGTCAAATGTTAGACCGAGTTCCTTTGTGCGTGCCACAGACTTATTTCGGGCTATCGCCTTAGAGTTACCAACGTGCTTGTACTCCTCCACCTTTTTAATATAGGCGGTCGCATCTTCCGCAGTCTTGATGGCTGCGATGTCCTTCTCAATCTCTACGATAAGATGCTTGTATGTCTCGCCCTCAACAGAGCGTTCCTTCAGGCGGTCGATATAGCGCTTGAATACCTGTTTCTCAAGGAAATCGTTGCAGCCAACAATCTCACGCTTGTCGTTCTTCAAGTAAGGAACGTCCATCTGCGCCGGCAAGTTGCAGGTATTCTTGCCCTCAGACTGCTGACAAGGGTCAAAGGTGATGATACGACGGTTACCTTCAGCAACGAGATAACCAACGAGGTCAAGCTCTGTAGCCAACGAGTCGTAGTTGGAGCCACCGAAGAGAGGAACATAACGAACATCCTCCCCATTCTTCTCAGTTGTACGGTGAGCAACAAAAACAACGTGCTTTTTCTTAGAGTTGATGAGCTTGAGCAACTGAGTGAACTCCACCTTGCGGACACCATAACCTTCAAGCGTCAAAGAACCGTTGCGCTTTCCAAGTCGTGGATTGCTTGCGATAAGGTACTCTGCCATCGAGTCGAGCAGCTTGCCACCAGTGTCAATGACCAGTGTCTCGTAGTCAGACAAATCCTCGTTGTTGAGGAGGTTGAGAATGTCTGCGTAGTTCTGAACCTGCACGGTGTCCTTGATGAACTCGTAATCAACACGGTTGATACCTCCATCAAAGTCGATAAGCAGCGGCTTTGGAGCACTGAGTGCCATTGTGGTCTTGCCCGAGCCAGGCTGGCCATAAACTAACATCTTGATACGGACGTTTACGTCCAATTCGTTTGGTTTCTTAATGAGTCCCATAATTTGAATAATTACATTTATGTTTATAAATCGTTAAAATGATAAGTTTTCGGTAAAATTGATAATATGCGTTTGTACGCTGATTTTTGGTGCGACAGCAGCCGTTTTTCGACCAATGACCTGCCTTGTTTCCTGCTTTTAAGCAAGATTAACAAATCCAGCCATAGGCTTGACATTGGCAAGGACTTCCACTGCATTTATCTTCCATTGAGAGTTTGGCGCTCCGTCTGGCTTAAAGCCGTGCACCTTTTCTTCCTCCATTAGCCGCATCAGTCGTTTCTCGCCACCGACAATCTTCTTTGCCATAGTCCAAGAGAAACTCGAGCCTTCCATTCTCTTCAGTATGGAGTTGTACTTCTGCACCATAACCATTGTATTCAGTTCGTTCTTCATTTCTCTGCCCTCCGCTCGACACACTCAACTCTTGCTCGTCTTGGCACACGACAGAAAACCGAGTTTTCTGTAAAAAGAATATGGACTATCATCAGCATGCAAAGAACGGCTGCAAGCCCTCTTCTCCTTACTTCTCCCAAGTCCCAATCCTTCTCAAAGTGCCTTGATACCATGTACAGCACGAGCTCATGAGTCGTGGAGATACCGAGTTTCGTATAGATGTGCTTCTTGTGGGTACGAATTGTCCATACTGGTTTTTCAAGTACGTCAGCGATTTCCTTGTCGGTCAATCCATGACAATACCATTCAGCTATAACCAATTCCGTATCACTAAGAGCTTTCATCACTTCGTCCTCCGTACCTCTACTTGAAAATTGTCATAGTCAACTTTTACTCTCGCATTCCAGCCAATGCGTATCTGTTCCA